>Ga0207709_10000208_pt1 | contig 76530 bp, 65 predicted proteins | sample KBSM34metaG_FD_184397 | JGI IMG/M metagenome (GOLD analysis project Ga0207709, IMG submission 184397) | Miscanthus rhizosphere microbial communities from Kellogg Biological Station, Michigan, USA - KBS M3-4 metaG (SPAdes) (version 2) | ecosystem: Host-associated > Plants > Roots > Rhizosphere >...
AAGGTCAACACGCTGAACCTGGGCGCTTCGTACGACTTCGGTCCCGTGAAGCTGTTCGGTGAACTGTCGCGCGCCAAGAACAAGGTTGACTACGAAGTCGAACCGTACCTCGGCGGCCGTCCAGACATCGACCTGACCGGCTACCTGCTGGGCGTGACCGTGCCGGTCGGTGCTGGCCTGATCCGCGCTTCGTACTCGAGCGTCAAGTACGACGAAAACCTGGTTGCCCGCAACCCGTGGGAAGTGCTGCCCGCCGACAAGAAGGCCAACAAGCTGGCGATCGGCTACGTGCACAACCTGTCGAAGCGCACGGCCCTGTACGCCACCGTTGCTCGCGTGAGCAACAAGAACGGCGCATCGCTGACCGTCGGCGGCCCGAGCTTCCAAGGCACCGGCAACGGTTTCACGCCGAAGACCTCGACGGGCTACGACTTCGGCATCCGTCACGCCTTCTGATCGTTCACTGTCGATTCACATGCTGGCCCACGCCAGTTTGAATCTGCAAACGCTCAAGCCGCCCGGTTCAAGCCGGGCGGCTTTTTGTCCTTCCTCAATTCATCCGGCCACGCCTGCTCTGCAGCAGCCCCACATTCATTTCTCCGCTCAGCACCGATGCGTAGAAACGCTCGACCATGTTGACGCTCGTTCGCGCGTTGCGCGCCAGCGTCAGCATGTCGATCCCCTGCCCATACAAGAGCCGCAACGTGATGGCCGTATGGCGCAAGCAGTACAGCGTCCTCGACTGACCCAGCGGTCCTTTCTCGAGACCGGTCTTTTCGAGCACCCAGTGAAAGAAGAAATTGAGAACCGCCAGCGCGTGCTCGCGGTTCTTCAGGTGCGGCATGAAGATGTAGTCTTCCGCCCCGCCGAAACCATGGGTCTCGCGGTACGCGAGCAGACATTCATAGACACGAACGGCAGGTCGCAGGCTCACGATGGGCTGGCTGTGCCGCTTGGTCTCCGGCAGGTTCATCCGCAGGTAGACATGCTTGCCTCGCACCACCTCGATGTGCTTGTGCTTCATGAGCTTGATGTCGCTGGGACGCACGAAGGTGTTGACCATCCAGCGGATCAGCCACGGCAGCTCGTCGGGCATGACGAGCAACTCACGAGCAATCCAGAAACGTTCGCCGGCCGTCAGCCGATCCAGCACCGGGTGCGGCTGGCCGCGCAAGCCGCGCGCCGCTGCGATCAGCGCACGGTACTCCGCCACGCTGAAGCTGCCGCGCGGCTGGCTGCGCACCTTGACCTTCGGGAACACGGGGGCCTCGCGCAATGCACCGACGTGCACGCCATGCATGACCACCTTGCGCAGCAACACGAGGTACTGCGCGATCGTCGTGCTCGTAAAGCCTTGTTCGCCGAGGTGATCGATCAGGCGCTGCACGTCCGTAGTCGCGAACACGGCCACCGGCACATCGCCCAGCAACGGAACGATGTGCGCACGCAATCTGTTGCCCATGACCTGCCATGTGGGCCGTCCGATTTCGCCGCGTTGCACGCGCGCGGCCTCGGCCTGCATCAGTCCTTTCGAAAGGTCACTGACAGAAACTGATAACAAATTCTGCCCAACTGTTAGTGAATTAGCGGGCGTATGAATCGCGGGATAGGTGCGCGCAAAAAAACCGGAATCATTTGCAGCAGGAGCCTTGCGGAATAGGTTTATGACATTTGTGTCCATGCCATTCCCCGCATGCAATACCGATGCCTCTTATGATTGATGGTTAGCAAATGAAAACTCCCTGGAAAAGATCTTGCGCAATGCACCTGTTACTGCGGCGTTAACGCCCGCCGACTATCTCAGAAAAATCCTCAATGCGCGGGTCTACGACGTGGCTGTCGAGTCTGCGTTGGAGAAGGCGCGCGCGCTCAGCGAGCGGCTTGGCAATACCGTGTTGCTCAAGCGCGAGGACCAGCAACCCGTATTCAGTTTCAAACTGCGCGGTGCCTATAACAAGATGGCACACCTGAGCAAAGCGCAATTGGCGAGCGGTGTGATTTGCGCATCGGCCGGCAATCACGCGCAAGGCGTTGCGCTCGGCGCGCGCAAGCTCGGCACGCGCGCCGTGATCGTGATGCCCGTGACCACGCCGCAATTGAAGATCGATGCAGTGCGTGGCTTCGGCGGCGAGATCGTGCTGCATGGCGACAGCTATTCCGATGCCTACCTGCATGCGCTCGAATTGCAGACGCAGCAGAACCTCACCTTCGTCCATCCCTTCGACGATCCCGACGTCATCGCTGGCCAGGGCACCATCGCGATGGAAATCCTGCGCCAGCACCAGGGCCCGCTCGACGCGGTGTTCGTGGCGATCGGCGGCGGCGGCCTCATCTCCGGCGTGGCCAACTACATCAAGGCCGTGCGGCCCGAGATCAAGGTGATCGGCGTCCAGATGAACGACTCCGACGCGATGATGCAATCGGTCGCCGCGCACCAGCGCGTGAACCTGCCCGACGTCGGCCTGTTCTCCGATGGCACGGCCGTCAAGCTGGTCGGCGAGGAAACCTTCCGCATCGCGCAGAACCTGGTCGACGGCTACATCTCGGTCGACACCGATGCGGTGTGCGCCGCCATCAAGGACGTGTTCGTCGACACACGCAGCATCGTCGAGCCGGCCGGCGCGCTGGCCGTGGCGGCCATCAAGCAGTACGCCGCCGAGCACGGCCGCCAAGGCGAGACCTACGCGGCGATCCTGTGCGGCGCCAACATGAACTTCGACCGGCTGCGCTTCGTGGCCGAGCGGGCCGAGGTCGGCGAGGAACGCGAAGCATTGTTCGCCGTGACCATCCCCGAAGAGCGCGGCAGCTTCCGCCGTTTCTGCGAACTCATCAGCCAGCTGCCGGCCGGCGGCGCGCCGCGCAACGTGACCGAGTTCAACTACCGCATCAGCGATGCCGCCAAGGCCCACGTGTTCGTCGGCCTCACGACCTCGGCGCGCGGCGAGTCGGCCACCATCGCGAAGGTCTTCATCGAACACGGCTTCGACGCGCTCGACCTCACGCACGACGAGCTCGCCAAGGAGCATCTGCGCCACCTGGTGGGCGGCCGCACGGGGCTGGCGCACGACGAGCGCCTGCTGCGCTTCGTGTTCCCCGAGCGTCCCGGTGCGCTGCTCAAGTTCCTGAGTCTGATGCGGCCGAACTGGAACATCAGCCTGTTCCACTACCGCAACCAGGGCGCCGACTACGGACGCATCCTCGTGGGCCTGCAGGTGCCGGCCGAAGAGTCGGCGGCCTTCGACAGCTTCCTCGAAACGCTGGGCTATCCCTGCGTCGAGGAAACGGCCAACCCGGCCTACCGCCTGTTCCTCCAGGCCTGAAGAAAAGAAGAGAAGAGAAAGAGACCGCCGCGCTTACTGCGCGGGGGTCTGCGCCTGCGGCGGTGGCTCCATCGCGGCGCCCGCTGTTGCGGGAAGTTGCTGTTGCTGCGGCGGCGGCATCACCATCGTCGGCATCGTGGCCGGCAACGGCCCGGCTGGCGCAGGTGACTGCACCGACGACAGACCGGCAGGCGGCGTCGGAAGCCCCGTGCTCAGCGGCGCACGCACCGGCAACTGCAGCGTGAACGCCGCCGGCCCGTCGCGCTGGGCACCGAGCGTCGCCGCGCGCACGCCCACCGACTGCAGCACATAGCTCTCACCGACCTTCGAGCCGACGCGGAACGGCCGCGGCGGCTTGCCGTCGATCGAGATCAGCGCCGCGCCCTGATTCGACGGGTCGGCCACCACGCCCGACAGCGCGAAGCGGCTCGCAGCCTCGGGCGCCACGGGGGCGTTCGACGTCACCGTGACCACGCCCAGCAAGCGCGCCACCGCCTCGGCATCGGCCGCGACCGGTGCGCGCGGCATCGTGGCCGCAGCGGCCACGGCGTCGGCCGGCGAGGCCAGCCGCAGCACCCAGAACACCGCGGCGCCCGCGGCCAACGCCCAAAGCCCCGTCGTTGCAAGTGGGGCATGCCAGCGGGCTGCGGAGTAAGGACTTGTCATGGCCGCGGATTATCATGCAGCGCGCTTACCGCCTCATGTCCCTGCAAGCTATGAACAAACTCCTTCGTTCCGTCTCCCGCACCGCACAACGCGGCTTCACGCTGATCGAACTCATGGTGGTGCTTGTCATCATCGGCGTGCTCGCTGCGCTGATCGTGCCGAACGTGATCGAGCGCGCCGACGACGCCCGCGTCACCGCCGCCCGCACCGACATCAACAACCTGATGCAGGCGCTCAAGCTCTACCGCCTCGACAACCAGCGCTACCCGACCGCCGAGCAGGGCCTGCAGTCGCTGCTGACCCGCCCCACCGCGGGCCCGGCCGCGCCCAACTGGAAGCCCTACGTCGAGAAGCTGCCCAACGACCCCTGGGGCCATCCGTACCAGTACATGAACCCCGGCATCAAGGGCGAAATCGACGTGCTCTCCTTCGGCGCCGACGGACAGAGCGGCGGCGAGGGCAAGAATGCCGACATCGGCAGCTGGCAGTAAGCGCATCGCCCCCGGCCGCGTGGTGCTGCCACCGCCTCGCGCAGCGCGCGGCTTCACGCTGCTGGAGTTGATCGTGGTGATCGCGATCATCGCCATCGCGACCGCCAGCGTGAGCTTCGCGATGCGCGACACCAACGCCGCCGCGCTCGACCGCGAGGCCGACCGCCTCGCCGCCCTGCTCGAATCGGCCCGCGCCCAGTCGCGCGCCAGCGGCGTCATGGTGCGCTGGCGCCTCGTCGAAGGCGGCGGCTTCGTCTTCGACGGCCTGCCCGCCGACGCGCTGCCCACCGGCTGGACCCACGCAGGCATCACGGCCCAGCCCATGCTGGGCGGCAACACGCCGGTGGCGGCGCTGCAGCTCGGGCCCGACCCCATCATTCCGGCGCAGCAGGTCATGCTGCACAGCGACGGCCCGCCCGCGCGCGTGCTGCGCGTCGCCACCGACGGGCTGCGGCCCTTCACCGTGTTCGCCGTGCCATGACGCAACGGCTGCGGCGCGCCGGCTCCAGCCATGGCTTCACGCTGGTCGAGGTGCTGATCGCGCTGGGCATCGTCGCGCTCGCGCTGGCGGCCGGCTCGCAGGCCACGATGTCGCTCACGCGCAATGCGCAGCGCCAGTCCGACCTCGTGCTGGCCGGCCTGTGCGCCGAAAACGAACTCGCCAAGGCGCGCCTGTCGCGGCAGATGCCGGCCATCGGCGACTCGGGCTCCATCTGCCTGCAGGCCGGTCTCACCTTCCTGGTGACGACCACGACGGTGCCCACGCTCAACCCGAATTTCCGGCGCGTCGATGTGCAGGTGCGCGACGAAGGCAGCGCACCGCTGCTGCGCGTGTCGACCGTGGTGGGGCGCGTCTGATGACGAAGCCTTCGCGTGCACGCGGCTTCACGCTGATCGAGCTGCTGGTCGCCATCGCGGTGATGGCGCTGCTCGCACTCGTGAGCTGGCGCGGTCTGGACAGCATGTCGCGCGCCACCACGCAGAACCAGCTGCGCGCCGACGCGGTGCTCACGCTGCAGGCCACGCTCGCGCAGTGGAGCGCCGACCTCGACGCCATCACCCTGCTCGCGCAGACCCGCCCGATCGACTGGGACGGCCGCGTGCTGCGCATGACGCGCCGCGGCAGCGACACCAGCACGCCGACCGTGCAGGTCGTCGCCTGGACGCTGCGCCCCGGCGCTGACGGCACGCGCTGGCGGCGCTGGCAGTCGGCGCCCTTCGCCACGCGCGGCGAATGGGTGCAGGCCTGGAACCTCGCGGCGGCGTGGGCACAAGATGGCGCCGCGCCCACCGGCGGTGCCACCGATGTGGCGCTGATGCCGGTCAACAGCTGGCAGCTCGCGTACTTCCGCAACAACGCCTGGGTGCCGGCAGAGCCGCTGCCCGTGGCGGCGGCGAACCCGTCCAACCCGGCCGGCGCGCTCATCGCCATGCCCGACGGCGTGCGGCTGGTGTTGACCCTGCCGCCCGGCGACGGGCTCTCGGGCACGCTCACGCGCGACTGGGTGCGCCCGACGCTCGGGGGGCCGCGCTCATGACGGCGCCGCAACGCCATCGCGTGACCAGCACACGCCGCCAGCGCGGCGCCGCGCTGCTCGCCGCCATGCTGACCGTGATGCTGGTCGCCACCTTCTCCGCAGCCGCGCTCTGGCAGCAGTGGCGCTCCGCCGAGGTCGAAGGCGCCGAGCGCGCGCGCGTGCAGGCGGCCTGGGTGCTGATCGGCGCGCTCGACTGGTCGCGCCTGATCCTCGGCGAAGACGGCCGCGCCGGCGGCCCCGACCACCTCGGCGAGCCCTGGGCCGTGCCACTCGAAGAGGCCCGCCTCACCAGCTTCCTGTCGGCCGAGAAGAACGTGGCGAGCGACAACCTCGAAGGCCTGCCCGATGCTTTCCTGTCGGGCCGCATCATCGATGCGCAGTCCAAGCTCAACGTGCTGTCGCTGGTGGACGCCGGCAAGCCGGTGCCGGCAAGCGTCGCCACCTTCACGCGCCTCTTCAACCTGCTGGGCCTGCCGGCCGGCGAGCTGACCCAGATGACCGCGCGGCTCGCGAGCGCGCTGCACACCGGCAGCACCGACGCAGCCTCAGGCGGTAGCGGCGGTAGCGGCGGTGGCGGCAGCAGCGGCGGCAGCGATGCCAGCGCCGACACCGGCGCCGCCCCGCTGATGCCGCAGGAAGTCGCGCAGCTGGTGTGGCTCGGCCTCTCGCCCGCCACCGCCGCCGCGCTCGAGCCCTACGTGACGATCCTGCCGGAGCGCACCACGCTCAACCTCAACACGGCCAGCGCCGAAGCCATCAGCGCGAGCGTCGAATCGCTGGGCATCGCCAGCGCGCGCCAGCTGGTGGAGCGGCGCACCCGCTCCTTCTTCAAGAACATCGAGGAAGCCAACGCCGGCCTGCCCAGTGGCGGCTCGCGCTTCAACGCGGCCCAGCACGGCGTGGGCACCCAGTATTTCGAGGTGTACGGCCGGCTGCGGCTGGACCGCACCTGGGTGGAAGAGCACTCGCTGCTCTTTCGCAAGGGCCTGGCCGTGACCACCGTCTGGCGCACCCGTGGCGCGGGCGCCACCATGCCCCCGGCAAAACCCTGAGGCCGGTTTCCTTTTCTCTGATCAAAACACCGTCAAACGCACGTAGTCTCTGCAAGATATGCTATTCAAACAATAGCAACAACTTGTAAGCCACCCTCCTACAATCACCGGCTTTTCCGACACCCCCCGACATGACCCCGCTGCTGCTCCTTGCCCCCCTCCCTCCGGCCGATGCCGCGGGCGAGTACGACTGGGCCCAGGCCGGTGAGGACGGCATCGCCCTGCGCGACCAGGGCCGCGCGCTGCTGACGCTGCTGCCGTCGGGCCCCGAGGTCACGCTCGGCATCCCGTCCTCGGCGCTGTCGTGGCACCGCGTCACGCTGCCCAAGGGCAGCATGGGCAGCACCTCGAAGCTGCGCGCCGTGCTCGACGGCCTGCTCGAAGAGCACCTGCTCGACGACCCGGAAGCCCTGCACTTCGCGCTCGCGCCCGATGCCAAGGCCGGCGAGCCGGTGTGGGTCGCGGCCTGCAACCGCATCTGGCTGCGCAGCGTCGTGCAGGGGCTCGAAGCCGCCGGCCGACGCGTCGTGCGCATCGTTCCCGAATTCACGCCGCAGCCGGCCGACGCGCCGCCGCTGCTGCAGGTCACGGGCGAGCCCGAGGCGCCGCAGCTCACGGTCTGCGACGGCGACGGCGTGGTCTCGCTGCCGCTGGCCGGCGCGGGCCTGGCCCTGTCGAACGGCCTGCCGCTGGACACCGCCGTCATCACCACCGAACCCGCCGTGGCCGAAGCCGCCGAGCACCTGCTGCAGCGCCGCGTGCCGATCGTGCAGGCGCCGCAGCGCTGGCTGCACGCCACGCGCACGCCCTGGGAGCTCGCGCAGTTCGACCTCGCCGTGACGGGCCGCGCGCGCGCCGGCAAGAAGTTCGCCTCGGTGCTTCAAACCCTGCGCTTCGCGCCCGAATGGCGCGCCGCGCGCTGGGGCGTCGTGGTGCTGCTGCTGACCCAGCTCATCGGCCTGAACGCCTGGGCCTGGAAGGAGCGCAACGCGCTCGAATCCAAGCGCCAGGCCACGCGCGCCATCCTGACGCAGACCTTTCCCTCGGTGAAGATCGTGGTCGACGCGCCGCTGCAGATGGGCCGCGAGGTCGCCGCGCTGCAACAGGCCGTGGGCGACGTGGCGCCGAGCGATTTCGAACCCATGGTCGGCGCCATCGCCACCGCCCTGCCGCCCGGCCGCTCACCGAGCGCGATCGACTTCAGCGCCGGCCAGCTGCGCCTGCGCGGCCTCGGGCTGCAGCCGCAGGAGGTCACGCAAATCACCGCCGTGCTGTCGCCGCGCGGCTACCAGGTGCGCACCGAAGGCGATCTGCTGCTGGTGCAGGCCGAGGCCAACCGATGAACTTCAGCGAACAACTCAAGGCCCGCTGGGCCGTCCTCGGGATGCGCGAGCGCCGCCTCGTCATCGGCGCCGTCGCGCTGGTGGCACTGGCCTTGCTCTGGTGGATTGCGCTCGCCCCCGCGCTGCGCACGCTGGCCGCGGCACCGGCCGAACACGCACGGCTCGACGCCCAGCTCCAGCAGATGGCCACCTTGCAGAACCGCGCGAAGGCGCTGCAGTCGCAACCGCGCCTGGCGCGCGACGACGCCCTGCGCGCACTCGAAAGCTCGGTGCGCGACGGCCTGGGCGTCACGAACGCCCAGCTCATGACGGCCGGTGGCGACGGCGCCGCCACCGTCACGCTGCGCGGCGCGCCCGCCCAGAACCTGGCGCAATGGCTCGCACAGGCGCGCGGCAACGCCCACGCCGTGCCGCGCGAAGTGCACCTGACGCGCGCGCCCGTCGCACCGCCGCCGCCGGGCGCCAAGCCCGCGCCCGCCACGCCCGACCAACCTCCGCAACCCCGCTGGGACGGCACGCTCGTGATGGCGCTGCCCGCCCCGCGCTGAAGCAGCCCCACGCACCGCACGGCATGGCGAGACGTCCCCCGGTCCCCGACCTCCAGCCGCGCCGCGGCAGCTGGCGCTGGGCCGTGCTCGGCGCCGCGACCGGCATGCTGGTGGCGGTCGTGCTGTTCGCACCGGCGCGCTGGCTCGCCTCGGCGCTCTCGGGCTGGACGCAAGGCCGCCTGCTGCTGGTCAACCCGCGCGGCACGGTCTGGAACGGCACCGCCGCCGTCGTGTTCGCCAGCGGCGCCGGCGGCACGCAGGCCGTCTCGCTGCCCGGCCTGCTGAACTGGCGCATGTGGCCGAACTGGCGCGGTCTGTCGGCGCGACTTGACCTCTCTTGCTGCGCAGCGCAACCGCTGGGCCTGCAAGCCAGCCCGCGCGCCAACGGCCTGCAGCTCGCCTGGCAGGACGCCCGCTCGCGCTGGCCCGCCACGCTGCTCACCGGCCTGGGCGCGCCCTGGAACACGCTCAAGCTCGAAGGCGCGCTCGACCTCAACACCCGCGCTTTCGCCATGCAGTGGGACGGCCCCGCATTGCGCATCGAAGGCCAGGCCACGCTCGACGCCACCGATGTGTCATCCGCCCTGTCGACCTTGCGGCCGATGGGCAGCTACCGCCTGTCGCTCGAAGGCGGCACGCGTCCCACGCTGCTGCTGAGCACGCGCGAAGGCAGCCTCGAACTGAACGGCAGCGGCGACTGGAGCGGCACCGCGTTGCGCTTCAACGGCGAAGCCAGCGCGGCACCGGGCCGCGAAGACGCACTTTCCAATTTGTTGAACATCATCGGGCGGCGCGACGGTGCGCGCTCGATCATCACCCTGGGTTGATCCGACCATGAAGAAGCCTCTGTCCTCGTCCGGCACCCGCCCCGGCCTCGTCGCGCTCGCGGTACGCCTGCTGATCGCGGCGTCGTTCGTGCCGGTGCTGCCGCCCGCCTACGCGCAGACCGGCGACGCCCCGCGGCGCGGCGAACCGATCACGCTGAACTTTGCCGCCGCCGACATCGAGGCCGTGGCCCGCACCATGGCCGTGGTCACGGGGCGCGACGTGGTGGTCGATCCGCGCGTCAAGGGCACCATGAACCTGGTCACCGACCGCCCGCTGGCACCGGCCGCCGCGTTCAACCAGTTTGCCGCCGCGCTGCGCCTGCAGGGTTTCGCGGTGGTGGAGGCCGACGGCCTGTACAAGGTGGTGCCCGAGGCCGACGCCAAGCTGCAGACCAGCACCGTCAACACCTCCATCGGCGGCGCCAGCGCGGCCGCGGGCAACCAGATCGTCACGCAGATCTTTCGCCTGAACTACGAATCGGCCAACAGCCTGCTGCCCGTGCTGCGCCCGCTGATCCCGCCGAACAACACCATCAACGTGAACCCGGGCAACAACTCGCTCGTGATCACCGACTACGCCGACAACATGCGCCGGCTGGCTCGCATCATCGCGTCGCTCGACGTGCCCAACGCGTCCGACATCGAGGTCATCCAGCTCAAGCATTCGGTGGCCACCGACATGGTGCCGCTGGTCACGCGGCTGGTCGAAGGCGGCGGTGCGGGTGCGCCGGGCGCGGCCGCACCGGGCGGGGCCGACGCCTCGTTCCGCACCACGCTGATGGCCGACCCGCGCAGCAACTCGCTGATCCTGCGCGCTGCCAACCCCGCGCGCGCGCAACTCGTGCGCACGCTGGTCGAGAAGCTCGACCGTGCGCCAGCCGAAAGCAGCAACGGCGCGGCCGGCAACATCTACGTGGTCTACCTGAAGAACGCCGACGCGGTGCGCCTGGCGGCCACGCTGCGCGCCGCGATGGCCGCGAGCCAGCAGCAGTCGCAGGTGCCGGGCGCGCCCGGCGCCGCGGGCAGCGCCGGTTCGTCGGTGCCGCCGGCCAGCATGCCGATGACACAGGCCAGCTTCGGCGGCAACAACACCCAGGGCGGCGGTTCGGCCGCGGCCAACGCGCCGCTGAACAACGCCAACCAGCCGTCCACCGGCGGCCAGATCCAGGCCGACCCGAGCACCAACTCGCTCATCATCACCGCGCCCGAGCCGCAGTACCGCCAGATGCGCGCCGTGATCGACAAGCTCGACGGCCGCCGCGCGCAGGTGATGATCGAGGCGCTCATCGTCGAAGTCAGCGCCAAGAAGGCCGCCAACTTCGGCGTGCAGTGGCAGAGCGCGCTGGGCAACAACGCCGTCATCGGCACCAACTCCAGCCTGGCCAGCGCCAACATCCTGGCGCTGACGCAAGCCCTGGCCACGCGCGACGTGGCCAACGTACGGCCTTCCACCGGCCTGAACCTGGGCATCGCCGGCAAGATCGGCGGCCAGTACATCCTGGGCGCCATCGCCAACTTCTTCAACAGCGACGGCGACGCCAACGTGCTGTCCACGCCCAACCTGCTGACGCTGGACAACGAAGAAGCCAAGATCGTCATCGGCCAGAACGTGCCCTTCGTGACCGGCCAGTACGCCAGCACCTCGGGCTCGGTCGGCATCAACCCGTTCACCACGGTGGAGCGCAAGGACGTGGGCCTCACGCTGCGCGTGCGCCCGACCATCAACGAGAACGGCACCGTGAAGATGACCATCTTCCAGGAGACCTCCACGGTCGACCAGAACACGGCCAAGGACCCGAATGGTCCGACCACCAACAAGCGCTCCATCGAGTCCAGCGTGCTGGTGGAAGACGGCGGCCTCGTGATGCTCGGCGGCCTGCTGTCGGACAACTACGGCAACACCGTCGAGAAGGTGCCCGTGGCCGGCGACATCCCGGTGCTCGGCAACCTGTTCAAGAACGAGGTGCGCACGCGCGACAAGAGCAACCTCATGATGTTCCTGCGCCCCGCCGTGATGCGCGACGGCGCCTCCACCGAAGCCTTCGCCTACGACCGCTACGACGAGATCCGCGGCATGCAGCAGCGCACGCAGCCCAACACCGACAACATCATGCTGCGCGGTGTCGACTCGGCGCCCGTGCTGCCCGAGGCGCCGCTCGTGCGCATCAACCGCCTGAACAGCAACGACAGCAGCAAGAAGAGCAGCGAGACCCGCATGGAAGGCACGCAGCTGATCCCGCCGCCGCGCCCCGCCACCGACAACCGCCGGCTCGCCCCCAGCCCGCTGCGCGGCGCACTGCCGCCCACCTCCGACCCGACCAGCTCGCGCGAGTCGCCCTGAACCCCGTCCCCCAAAGCAAGCCACGCCCCGCCCATGCGCTATCCCCTGCCCTACGCGTTCGCACGCAGCCAGCAACTGCTGCTCGAAGCCACGGACGACGGCCGCCACACGCTGTGGATGTCTTCCCATCCGGCACGCAGCGCCGTTGGTGAAGTGACCCGCAAGTACGGCGTGCAGGCCTTCGAGGTGCTCGACGACGGCCCGCTCGCCCAACGCATCAGTGCCGCCTACGCCCAGGGCGAATCGAGTGCCGCCGCGGTGGTCAGCGAAGTGCAGAACGACGCCGACCTCTCGCGCATGATGCAGGAGCTTCCGGCCGTCGAAGACCTGCTGGCCAGCGCCGGCGACGCGCCCATCATCCGCATGCTGAACGCGCTGCTCACGCAGGCCGCGCGCGACGGCGCCAGCGACATCCACATCGAGCCCTACGAGCGCACCTCGTCCGTGCGCTTTCGCATCGACGGCACGCTGCGCGAGGTGGTGCAGCCCAACCGCGCGCTGCACGCCGCGCTCATCTCGCGCCTGAAGATCATGGCCGACCTCGATATCTCCGAGAAGCGGCTGCCGCAGGACGGGCGCATCAGCCTGCGCATCGGCACACGCGCGGTCGACGTGCGGGTGTCGACGCTGCCCAGCGCACACGGCGAACGCGCCGTGCTGCGCCTTTTGGACAAGAGCGAATCGAAGCTCACGCTCGAATCGGTCGGCATGCAGGGCGACTCGCTGGCGCGCTTCGAAAAGCTCATTGCGCAGCCGCACGGCATCATCCTCGTGACCGGCCCCACCGGCTCGGGCAAGACCACCACGCTGTATGCCGCGCTGGCCCGCCTCGATGCGAGCCGCAGCAACATCATGACGGTGGAAGACCCGATCGAGTACGAGCTGCCGGGCGTGGGCCAGACGCAGATCAACGCCAAGATCGAACTCACCTTCGCCAAGGCCCTGCGCGCCATCCTGCGGCAAGACCCCGACGTGATCATGATCGGCGAGATCCGCGACTTCGAAACCGCGCAGATCGCCATCCAGGCGTCGCTCACCGGCCACCTCGTGCTGGCCACGCTGCACACCAACGATTCGGTGAGCGCCGTCACGCGCCTGACCGACATGGGCGTGGAGCCCTTCCTCTTGAGCTCGTCGCTGCTCGGCGTGCTGGCCCAGCGCCTCGTGCGCAAGGTCTGCACGGCCTGCGGCGGCGCGGGCTGCGAGGTCTGCGGCCAGACCGGCTACCAGGGCCGCACCGGCATCTTCGAGCTGCTCGTGGCCGACGACGAAGTGCAGGCACTCATCCACGGCAAGGCCGCCGAGAGCGCGCTGTTCGAAGCCGGCGCCCGCGGCGGCCTGCGCTCCATGCGCGAAGACGGCGAACGGCTGGTGCAGGCCGGCATCACCTCGCGCGCCGAACTCTTGCGCGTCACCCGCGAGTAGCGACCCGCGATGCCCGCCTATTCCTTCGAAGCCATCGATGCCAGCGGCCAGTCGCGCGAGGGCGTGCTCGAGGCCGACACCGCGCGCGCCGCACGCGGCCTGCTGCGGGCGCAGGCGCTCATTCCGCTGTCGGTCAAGCCGGTCGGCGGCGGCGACGCGGCCGGCGGTGGCGGCAGCGCGGGCAGCACGCTCACGCGCTGGCTCGGCGGCGGCAAGCGTGTCTTCAACTCGACGAACCTTGCCGTGTGGACACGCCAGCTCGCCGGCCTCATCTCGGCCGGCCTGCCGCTGGAACGCGCGCTCACGGCCCTCACCGACGAGGCCGAATCGGAACCGCAGCGCAACCTCGTGGCCTCGCTGCGCGCCGAGGTCAACGCGGGCTCGCCCTTCGCGCGCGCGCTGTCGGCGCACCCGCGCGAGTTCTCGCCCATCTACACCGCCGTGATCGGCGCCGGCGAGCAAAGCGGCAACCTCGGGCTCGTGCTCGAACGCCTCGCCGACGACCTCGAAGAACGCCAGGTGCTGCAGCAGAAGCTGATCGGCGCCGCGCTGTACCCGGCCATCGTCACGCTGGTGGCGATCGTGATCGTGATCTTCCTCGTGAGCTACGTGGTGCCGCAGGTGGCGCAGGTGTTCGCGGGCACCAAGCGCTCGCTGCCCTTTCTCACGACCGTGATGCTGTCGCTGAGCGCGGCCGTTCGCAACTACGGCTGGTGGATGCTGGGTGCCATCGTGATCGCAGCCATCGGCGTGCGTGTCGCGCTGGCACAGGAAGCCTTCCGCCTCAAGTTCGACGCCGCCTGGCTCAAGCTGCCGCTGGTCGGCAAGCTCGCGCGCGGCTACAACGCGGCGCGTTTCGCCAGCACGCTCGCCATGCTGGCCACGGCCGGCGTGCCGATCCTGCGCGCGCTGCAGGCCGCCTCCGAAACGCTGGGCAACCGCGCCATGCGCGCCGACGCGCTCGACGCGCTGGTGCTGGTGCGCGAAGGCGCGCCGCTGGCGTCCGCACTGGCGCAGAAGAAACGCTTTCCGGGGCTGGTGTCGATGTTCGCGCGCCTGGGCGAACAGACCGGCACGCTGCCCGTGATGCTGCAACGCGCCGCCAACCAGCTGGGCGCCGAAGTGCAGCGCCGCGCGATGCACCTGGCCACCATCCTGGAGCCGCTGCTCATCGTCGCCATGGGCGGCGTGGTCATGCTCATCGTGCTGGCCGTCATGCTGCCTATCATCCAGCTCAATCAGTTCGTCAAGTGACGACGGACGGGGAGCCCCTCACATGCCCGTAACGCTCGAAGACAAACTCGTGGTCGCGATCTCCTCGCGGGCCCTCTTCAACCTCGAAGAAGAAAACAAGATCTTCGAGGCCGGCGACAACGAGGGCTACATGAAGCTGCAGCTCGATCGCATCGATGAACCGGCCGCCCCCGGCATCGCGTCGTCGCTGATCCGCAAGCTGCTGCGCTTCAACGAAGACGGCGTGCAGCGCGTCGAGGTGGTCATCCTGTCGCGCAACGACCCGGTGTCGGGCATGCGCATCTTCAAGTCGAGCGCCGCGGCCGACATCAAGCTGCAGCGCGGCGTGTTCACCCAAGGCCGCCCGCCCTTCGGCTACCTGCGCCCGCTGCGCGCGCACCTGTTCCTGTCGGTCAACGCGCAAGACGTGCGCGAGGCACTCGCCGCGGGCTTTCCCGCCGCGCGCGTGCTGGTCGAATCGGTGAAGGCCAGCGATGCGTGGCCGAACGAAGTGCGCATCGCCTTCGACGGCGACGCCGTGCTCTTCAGCGACGAGGCCGAGCGCGTGTTCCAGGCCGAGGGCCTCGACGCCTTCCAGGCGCACGAACTCAGCAAGGCCGACCTGCCCCTGCCCGAAGGCCCGTTCAAGCCGCTGCTGATGGCCTTGCACCGGCTGCAGATGGCGGGCAATGCGCAGATGCGCATCCGCACCGCACTGGTCACGGCGCGCAGTGCACCGGCGCACGAGCGCGCGATCCGCACGCTCATGAAGTGGAACATCCGCGTCGACGAAGCGATGTTCCTCGGCGGCCTGCCCAAGGGCGAATTCCTGCGCGAATTCGAGCCCGACTTCTTCTTCGACGACCAGACCGGTCACGTCGACGCAGCCTCACGGCATGTGCCTGCGGGGCATGTGTCGAGCGGCATCAGCAACGAGCCCTGACGCCGTTCAGGGCGCGATCCCGCCGACGGGGCACCTTGCTCCGCGAATGTCCCCCGGGCTTCGCCCTCCTCCTTAATTTCGCTGCGCAAGGCACCCCATCGACGTGATCGATGGGCAGTACGGCCGTTGATCGGCCGTACCCCCACGCTGCTTCCCGTACCCAGGGCACTGGGTGCTTCCCGCAGCGAAATCAAGGAGGAGGCCGCAGGCCGGGGGACATTCGCGGAGGGAAGTACCCGGTGGCCTGGGCACGCGCCCCAGCCCTTCTCTCGCCACCTCAAAGACCAGCGCGTTGTCACACGCGTTTCGCCCCACTGTCATCGCTCGTTCACTGCCGAGTAACGGGTTCTCCCTAGTCTTGTCGCCTGTCCGGTGCGCACATCGGGCCAGCCGCTTTTCGCGCTCGCGCCCTGATCACCCCCGATCTCCACGACATCACAAAGAGAGGATCACCCCATGCTTGTTCAAGCCTCGCTCCCCACGCGGCTGCTGGCCGCCTTCATCCTGGCTTGCACGCTGTCAGCCTGCGGCGGCAGCGACAACGGCGGCGGCTTCGCCGGCTTTCCGCCCGTTACCACGCCGCCCCCGCAGCCCCAACCCGAAACCGGCGTGAAGCCCGAGATGCGCTGCGCACCGTGACACGCGAACACATGACATCCCACGACAAGACCATGAATTCACGCCGCAAATTTCTCACGGGCACCGCCACCACTGGCGCTGCCGCCCTCGCGCTCTCGGCCTTCCCGCCGAGCATCCGCCGCGCCCTCGCCATTCCTGCGAACAACAAGACCGGCACCATCAAGGACGTCGAGCACATCGTCATCCTGATGCAGGAGAACCGCTCGTTCGACCATTACTTCGGCACGCTCATGGGCGTGCGCGGTTTCGGCGATCGCTTCACGATTCCGCTGTCCAAGGGACGCAACGTCTGGCAGCAGCAGGACGCGACGGGCAAGCTTGTTCTGCCCTACCACCTCGACCAGAAAAAGGGCAATGCGCAACGTGCAGGCCAAACGCCGCATCGATGGGAAGACGCCCAACCCGCCTGGGACAGCGGAAGAATGAGCCAGTGGCCGACGTTCAAGACATCGCTGGCGATGGGCTATCTCTCGAATGCCGAGCTCTCGTATCAGTTCTCGTTGGCCAATGCATTCACTGTGTGCGACGGCTACCACTGCAGCATGCACACAGGCACCAACTCAAACCGGTTGTTCCACTGGACGGGCACCAACGGCCCCTCGGGCCAGACGGCCACGGGCGTCGCCGGTGTCGCATCCGTAGACAACACCTGGGACGGCCTCGGCTCCTCTACAGATGCGCTGGATTGGAAGACCTTCCCCGAGCGCCTGCAGGAGAAAAAAGTCTCCTGGTTCGTCTACCAGAACCTGCCCGACAACTTCACGGACAACCCGCTCGCCGGCTTCAAGAACTATCGCAAGGCCAACGAGAAGAACATGGTCGACGAGAACACGGCGACGCCAGGCCCTTACAAGCCCGTCTACGATGATGAAAAGAGCCCGTTCTACAACCCGCTCTACAAGGGCATCTCCAACACGATGCCCGACGGCGGCTTTCTGGAGACCTTCAAGCAGCACATCCTGAGCAAGACATTGCCGAAGGTGTCGTGGATCGTCGCACCTGCCCAGTATTCAGAGCATCCGGGCCCGTCCAGCCCCGCAGAGGGTGCCTGGTACACGCAGGAGGTGCTGGATGCACTCACCGCCTCTCCCGAGGTGTGGAGCAAGACGGTGCTCATCGTCAACTTCGATGAGAACGACGGCAACTTCGACCACGTGCCTTCGCCCTCGGCCCCGTCGTTGATCAGCCCCGCCACCCCCGGCAGCAGCCTTCTCGCAGGCAAAACCACGCTGTCCGATGCAGACATGGGCTACGAGTACTTCACGCACAAGTCGGTTTCGAACGCGATGTACCCCGCGAACGGGGACGGTCTGGTCTATGGTCCGGGCCCGCGTGTGCCGATGTACGTGATCTCGCCATGGAGCCGCGGTGGCTGGGTCAACTCGCAGGTGTTCGACCACACCTCGGTCATCCGCTTCATCGAGGAATGCTTCGACGTGAAGGAGCCCAACATCTCGCCCTTCCGTCGCGCGGTGTGCGGCGACCTCACGAGCGCCTTCAACTTCGCGACGCCCAACACGGAAGTGCTGCCCACGCTGGCGGGGCGCACGACGAAGGACGACACAAAAAATCTGCGCCTGGCCCAGGAGGCCTTGGGCGCGGTCCCGCTGCCGATCGACCCGCAAATGCCGCGCCAGGCCACCGGCACGCGGCCCTCGCGCGCCCTGCCCTACGAGTTGCACACGAGTGCGCGCGCCGATGTCACCGGCGGCAAGGTCCAGCTGCTGTTCTCCAACACCGGCAAGGCCGCGGCCGTCTTCCATGTCTACGACAAGCTCCACCTGGATGCCCGTCTGCCGCGCCGCTACGTGGTGGAAGCCGGCAAGCAGCTCGACGACGCATGGGCAGCGGCCACCGACGACGCCGGCCAATACGACCTCTGGGTGCTCGGCCCCAACGGCTACCACCGCCACTTCAAGGGCGACCTCAACCGCCTGCGCGCCGGCGGCGTGGCCGCGCCCGAGGTGCGTGTCTGCTACGACATCGCCAACGGCAACGTCTACCTGCAGATGCGCAACGACGGCAAGGCCGCCTGCAAGTTCACGGTGCGCGCCAAGGCCTACCGCGACGACGGCCCGTGGAACGCGACGGTGAACGGGGGCGCGCAGTCCGAACAGCACTGGGAGCTCGCCGCCAGCGGCCAGTGGTACGACTTCGCCGTCACCTGCGACAGCGATCCGGCCTTCTACCGCCGCTTCGCCGGCCGCGTGGAAACCGGCAAGCACACGGTCAGCGATCCGGCCATGGGCTTGCCCGACCTCTGAAGAGGTAGGCATGATCCCCCCGCGCCCGCCAGCGGCGCGGGGGAATTCATGCACGCCAAGGTCATCCGGTACTTCGTCGAAGTGGTTCGCGCGGGCTCGATCCGCAAGGCGGCCGAGCAGTTGCACGTGGTGCCCACGGCCGTCAACCGCCAGATCCTCAACCTCGAGGAAGAACTGGGCGCGCCGCTGTTCGAGCGCATCCACAACACGCTCAAGCTCACGCCCGTGGGCGAGATCGTGCTGGCGCACGCGCGCGGCACGCTGCGCGAGTTCGACCTCGTGCGCCAGCGCATCGAGGACGTGCGCGGCCTGCGCCAGGGCGAGGTCACGCTGGCCACCACGGCCGGCCTGGCCGACGCCTTCCTGCCGGCCGTGGTGCAGCGCTTTCGCGCGGCGCACCCGGGCATCCAGCTGAAGCTGCTGGGCCTGCCCATCGCGGCCGTGCTGCGCAGCGTGGCCGAAGGCGATGCCGACCTGGCGCTGGCCTACGACGTGCCCGGCACGGCCGGCTTTCGCACGCTGTTCAGCAGCGAGTGGCCGATCGGCGCGGTGGTGCCGCCGGGCCATCCGCTCACGGCGCATGCGACCGCGCTGCTGGCCGAGTGCGTGGGCTACCCGCTGATCCTGCCCGCGCCCTCGCTGTCGATCCGCCCGATCCTCGATGCCGCCTTCGAGCGCTCGGGCATCCGCGTGTCGCCGGTGGTCGAGACCACCTCGACGGCGCTGATGCGCCGGCTGGTGCGCGACGGCGGCGGCATCACGCTGCTCAATCGCCTGGACGTGGACGAGGAGCGCAACGACGGCAGCCTGGTCTTCGTGCCGCTGCGCGACACCACGCTGCGCGCCCAGACGCTCACGCTCGAAACCCGCGCCGCGCAGGCGCCGAGCGCCGCGGCCGAGCTGTTCGCGAACCATGTCGTGGCCTGCCTGGACGACCTGCTGGCGCCCTGAAGTGCCCCTTGAATGACCGTCCACTTTTTGTGCACAGGGCGCGTCATTTATTGACTTTGCATGTGCAAAGACATCGCTCCTAGACTGCCGCGCCGGTTCATCGGCAGGAAAGGTTCCCATGTTCTCGAACGATAAAAAGACCCCCGCAGGAGACGGCGAAGGGGTCGACCAGAAGCTTCCGCTCGCCCGCTGCGGCGCATTGAGCCTGCAGCACGTGCTCGTGATGTACGCGGGCACGGTGGCCGTGCCGCTCATCGTGGGCGGCGCGCTCGGCCTCTCGAAGGCCGACATCGCGTTCCTCATCAACGCCGACCTGTTCGCCGCCGGCATCGCCACGCTGGTGCAGGCCATCGGCTTCTGGCGCTTCGGCATCCGCATGCCGGTGATGATGGGCGTGACCTTCGCGGCGGTCGGGCCGATGATCGCCATCGGCATGGACCCCTCGCTCGGGCTGCCCGCGATCTACGGCGCGACCATCGTGGCGGGCGTGTTCGGCATGCTCGTCGCGCCGCTCATGGGGCGCGTGCTGGGCGTGTTTCCACCGCTGGTCACGGGCACGGTCATCACGCTGATCGGCGTGTCGCTCATGGGCGTGGCCATCAACTGGGCCGCCGGCGGCCAGCCCAGCGCGACCCGCATGGTCGACGGCGTGGCGCACGCGGTGGCCAACCCGGCCTACGGCGAGCCGGTGAACCTGGCGATTGCCGCGGCGGTGCTGGCGGTGATCATCGCGATCACGCGCTTCGGCAAGGGCCTCATCGCCAACATCGCGGTGCTGCTGGGCATCGTGTTCGGCGTGGGCCTGTCGCTGGCGCTCGGGCGCATGCACTTCGACGGGCTCGAGGAAGCCAGCTGGATGGCCGTGACCACGCCCTTCCACTTCGGCCTGCCGCGCTTCGAGCTCACGGCCATCGCCTCGATGTGCATCGTGATGCTCATCACGCTGGTCGAATCGACCGGCATGTTCCTCGCGCTCGGCGAGATCACCGGCCGCAAGGTGACGACCGACGCGCTCACGCGCGGGCTGCGCGCCGACGGGCTGGGCACGGTCATCGGCGGCGTGTTCAACACCTTTCCCTACACCTCGTTCTCGCAGAACGTGGGGCTGGTCACGGTGACGGGCGTGCGCTCGCGCTACGTGGCGGCGGGCGGTGGCCTGATGCTGATCGCGCTGGCGCTCTTTCCGAAGATCGCGCACATCGTGGCCTCGGTGCCGCAGTTCGTGCTCGGCGGCGCGGGCATCGTGATGTTCGGCATGGTGGCGGCCACGGGCGTGCGCATCCTGGGCGCGATCGACTATGCGCACAACCGCCATGCGCTGTATGTGATCGCCATTTCCATCGGGCTCGGATTGATCCCCACGCTGTCGCCCAATTTTTTCCAGCACTTCCCCGCCTGGACCCATCCGCTGACGCACAGCGGCATCGTGCTGGGCACGTTGGCCGCGGTGCTGCTCAATCTTTTCTACAACGGCGTGCTGTCGAAGGAACGGTCCTTCGCGATGGCGGCGCGCACTTCGCACGGTACCGAATGACCTTCCTGAACCCTTCGTCCTCTTCACCGCAGCGCCCGCCGCTGCTGATCGTGCGCCACGCCGACGTGCTCGTCACCATGGACGCCGCCCGGCGCGAGATCGCCGACGGCGCCGTGGTGATGGACGGCCCCGCCGTCGCCTGGGTGGGCGCCACGGCCGAGCTACCGGCGCCCTACCTCGACGCGCTGCGCAGCGGCCAGGCCGAGGCCATCGACATGCACGGCCATGTCGTGATGCCCGGGCTGGTGAACACGCACCACCACATGTACCAGAGCCTCACGCGCGCCGTGCCCGAGGCGCAGGACGCGGAGCTCTTCGGCTGGCTCACGAACCTGTACCTGCTGTGGGCGCGGCTCACGCCCGAGATGATCCGCGTGTCGACGCAGACCGCCATGGCCGAGCTGATGCGCTCGGGCTGCACCACCACCAGCGACCACCTCTACCTGTTTCCGAACGGCTCGCGGCTCGACGACTCGATCGAGGCGGCCGACGCCATGGGCATGCGCTTCCACGCGGCGCGCGGCAGCATGAGCGTGGGCCGCAGCGCCGGCGGCCTGCCGCCCGACGAGGTGGTGGAGACCGAGGCCGCGATCCTGCGCGACAGCGAACGCCTCATCGACCGCTGGCACAACCCCGCGCGCCATTCGATGCGCCGCATCGTGCTGGCGCCCTGCTCGCCGTTCTCGGTGTCGCGCGACCTGATGCGGCTGTCGGCCGAGCTGGCGCGCGAACGCGGCGTGTCGCTGCACACGCACCTGGCCGAGAACGACAACGACGTGGCGTACTCGCGCGAGAAGTTCGGCATGACGCCGGCCGAGTACGCCGAAGACCTGGGCTGGGTCGGCCACGACGTGTGGCACGCGCACTGCGTGAAGCTGGACGACGCCGGCATCGCGCTCTTCGGGCGCACCGGCACCGGCGTGGCGCACTGCCCGTGCTCGAACATGCGGCTGGCCTCGGGCATCGCGCCCATCGGCGCGATGCGGCGCGCGGGCGTGCCCGTGGGCCTGGGCGTGGACGGCAGCGCGTCGAACGACGGCGCCCACATGCTGGGCGAGGCACGCCAGGCCATGCTGTTGCAGCGCGTGGGCTACGGCCCCGCCGCCATGACGGCGCGCGAGGCGCTGGAGATCGCCACGGTCGGTGGCGCGCGCGTGCTCGGGCGCGACGACATCGGCGCGCTGGCGCCGGGCATGTCGGCCGACCTCGTGGCCTTCGACATGCGCGGCGTGGACCACGCGGGCGCCTGGCACGACCCGGTCGCGGCGCTGGTGTTCTGCACACCGGTGGCGGCGGCGCTGAGCGTGATCGACGGCGTGGTCCGCATCCGCGACGGGCGCTTCACGGGGTTCGAGCTGGCGCCGCTGCTGGCGACGCACCGCGACCTGGCGCGCACGCTGTACGACAGCGCGCGGCATCCGCACACCGCCTGAAAAAGCGGTGCGCCCTGCGCGTCAGCGACGCATGGTGTCGAGCTGCGTGACCGGCGCGGCGTTGTTGCCCCACGACCCGCGGATGTAGGTGAGCACCTCGGCCACCTCGGTGGCGTCGAGCGCGTGCCCGAACGGCGGCATGCCGTAGGGACGCGGGTTGCCGGCCGTGGCGGGCAGGAAGCCGCCGTGCGCAACCACCTGGATGAGGTTGGTGGGCCGCGCCATCGTCACCGCGCGGTTGCCCGCGAGCGGCGGGTAGGCGCCGGCTGCGCCCTGGCCCTGGTCGCCGTGGCAGTAGGCGCAGCGCTGGTCGTAGATCTTCGCGCCGCGCACCATCGCGCCGGCGTCGCGCCGCACCGGCGCGGCCGGGGCCTTCTGGGCTGCGGGCGCGTCCTGCTTCACGGCCTCGGGCAGGTCCTTCAGGTAGATCGCCATCGCGCCCAGGTCGGCATCGCTCAGGTACTGCGTGCTGCGGAACACGACATCGGCCATCGGGCCCATCACCGAGCCACGCGGGGCGGTGCCGCTCTTGAGCAGCGCCACGACATCGGCCGCGGGCCAGTCGGCCACACCCGCTTCGTGCGGATCGGCCAGCGAGGGTGCGTACCAGTTCTCCACCGCGATCAGGCCGCCCGAGAGCCCGAGCTTGGTTTCGGTCGCGCCCAGCGAGTTGCGGCTGCCGTGGCAGGCGATGCAGTGGCCCAGCCCGCCCACGAGGTAGGCGCCGCGGTTCCATTCGGCCGGCTTGTTCGCGTTCGCCACGAAGGGCTGCGGCTTGAACGAGAGCGCGCGCCACACCGCGAGCGCGGCCTGCGTGTCGTACGGGAAGCGCAGCCGGTGCGCCTTGTTTTCCGTGTCGGCCGGCGCCACGCTGCGCAGGTAGGCGTACAGGGCGTCGGAGTCTTCGCGCGTGACCTGCGTGAAGTTCGGGTACGGGAAGGCCGGGTACAGCAGGCGCCCGTCCTTGCTGCGGCCGTTGTGCATGGCGCGCCAGAAGTGCGCGCTGCTCCAGCCGCCGATGCCGTGCGTCGCATCGGGCGTGAGGTTGGTCGCGTAGATGGTGCCGAACGGCGTTTCGAGCGGCACGCCGCCCGCATAGGGCTGGCCGCCGCGCGTGGTGTGGCAGCCGGCGCAGTTGCCCGCCAGCGCGAGGTAGCGCCCGCGCTCGACGAGCTGCGGCGTGGCCTCGAAGGCTTCGGCGCGTTCGGGCAGCGGGTCTTCGCCGCGCAGGTTCAGCGCCAGCACGATGCCGGCCAACACGGCCGCCAGGGTGACCAGGCCCAGCAGGGCCCAGCCGAAATGTCTCAGTCGCGCGGTCATCGGGTTCTCAAGGTTTCGCCGCGGTGGGCATGCCGCCGCAGGTGACGGGCAGCGGTGCGGGCAGCGAGGCCGCCGGGCGGGTGTCGGCCGGCATCGGTTGCACGGCCAGCCAGCTGGCCACGGCGTTGATGTCGGCGGTGGTCATGCGCTGGCCGATCTGCGCCATGCAGTCGGGCGCGGGCGCGTGGCGCTCCTTGGTGAGCCAGGCGCCGAGCTGCGACGACACATACAGCCGCGGCAGGCCCAGCAGGCCCGGAATGGCCGGCTGCACGCCCGTGAGCGCGGCGCCGTGACACTGCACGCAGGCCGGGATCTGGCGCGCGGCATCGCCTTCGAGCGCCAGCTGGCGGCCGCGCCGCAGCTGCTCGGGCGAGGCGTCGCTCTGCGGCGAGACCGCCGCGTACGGCAGCGACAGGTTGGCGAAGTACTCGGCCATCTCGCGCAGGTAGTCGTCCGACAGGTGCTGGACCATGTAGGTCATGTCGCTGTTGAAACGGCGCCCGTCGCGAAAACTCACGAGCTGGTTGAACAGGTAGCCCGCCGGCTTGCCCGCCAGGCGCGGGAAGAAGCCGGCGTTGGTGGTGGCGCCCTCGCGCCCGTGGCAGGCGATGCAGGCGGCCACGCGCTGCTCGATGGTGTCGGGCACGGTGGTGGTGGCTGCGCGCGTCATCGCAGGCGCGAGCGGCAACAGCAGCGCCAGGGCCAGCGCTGCCCGGTGGAGCACGGCCTTCATCACGTGCCTGCCGCGAAATGCGCCAGGGCCAACAGGCCCGCGATCAGCAGCAGGGCCATGCACAGCCCCACGCCGATCAGCGGCAGGATGCCCAGTTGGGCGGTCCGCTTGTCGGCGTCGGCCCGGCGGCCGCCCAGCCCGATGAAGCTCCAGAGTACGGCGCGCACCGCGCGCATCAGATTGAACATGGGTCCACTGTCGCGCAAACGGGTCAAAAAAAACAGATGCAGATCCAGCTCGATTCACCATATCAGATTAGAGTCCCCGCGAATGACAACGGCCCCCGATGAAGCGTTATGAAGCCCTGGCCTCGGACATCGAGGCCTCGATCCGCAACGGCACCCTCAAGACCGGCGACCGCCTGCCCTCCGTGCGCCACACGGGCAGCAGCCGCGGCGTGAGCGCCTCCACCGTGTTCCAAGCCTACTACCTGCTGGAGGCGCGCGGGCTGGTGCGCGCGCGCGACCGCTCGGGCTACTACGTGGCCGGCGGCGGCCTGCGCGACGCGCCGCCCGAGACCACCCTCACCTCGCGCCCCGCCGAAGGCCCGCGCGCGCTCGAGGTGAGCGACCAGGTGTTCGACATCCTCGAAGCCAGCATGTCGCGCCAGGTCGTGCCCTTCGGCTCGGCCTTTCCGAGCCCGCTGCTGTTTCCGCTGGCGCGGCTGGGCCAGTTCATGGCGGCCAGCGCCAAGTCGCTCGACCCGTGGCGCACCGTGGACGACCTCACCCCCGGCAGCGCGGCCCTGCGCCGGCAGATCGCGCTGCGCTACCTGGCCGACGGCCTGCCCGTGCCGGCCGAGGAGATCGTCGTCACCAATGGCGCGCTCGAGGCGCTCAACCTCTGCCTCTCGGCCGTGACGCGCCCGGGCGATGCGGTGATCGTCGAGTCGCCCACCTTCTATGCCGCGCTGCAGGCGCTCGAACGCATGGGCCTGCGCGCCATCGAGGTGCCGACGCACCCCGGCGAAGGCATCGACCTCGACGCGCTGGCGCAGGCCATCGCCGCGCACAAGCCGACCGCCTGCTGGCTCATGACCACCTTCCAGAACCCGCTTGGCAGCCTCATGCCCGACGCGAAGAAGAAGGCGCTGGTCGAACTGCTCGCGCGGCACGAACTGCCGCTCATCGAGGACGACGTGTACGCCGAGCTCTACTTCGGCGAGCGCCGCCCGCCGCCGGCCAAGGCCTTCGACACGCAGGGGCTGGTGCTGCACTGTTCCTCGTTCTCAAAGAGCCTTGCACCCGGCTACCGCATCGGCTGGGCCTCGGCCGGGCGCTTCGCGCGCAAGGTGGCGCGCCAGAAGCTCACGACCACGCTCAGCACCTCGGTGCCCGCGCAGCTGGCGCTGGCCGACTACCTCGAGAAGGGCGGCTTCGACAAGCACCTGCGCAAGCTGCGCCAGACGCTGGCGATGCAGCAGGCCAGCTTCACGCAGGCCGTGGGGCACTACTTCCCGGTGGGCACGCGCGCCACGCGGCCGCTGGGCGGGTACTTCCTGTGGGTGGAACTGCCGCCGCAGGTGGACGCGCTGGAGATCCATCGCCAGGCGCTGGAGCGCGGCATCAGCGTCGCGCCCGGACCGATCTTCTCGGCCACGCGCGCGTTCGCCAACTGCCTGCGGCTGAACTACGGCCACGCGTGGGACGCGCACAGCGAGCAGGCCCTGCAGACGCTCGGGCGGCTGGTGGCAGAAGCAAGCTGAAACGACAACGCCCGCCGAAGGGGCGGGCGTTGTGCGGGCCTGTCGAGCTACTCTTGCGGTTCCAGCGCCACCGGCGCCGGCGCCCCGCTCTTCTTGCGCGCCTGCAGCACGAACGCCACCAGCTGCCACACCACGAAGACCGCGATCAGCCCCAGCAGCGTGCCGCTGATGGGCCGCGACACGAAGGTGCCGAAGCTGCCGCGGCTGAGCAGCATCGCGCGTCGGAAGTTCTCCTCGAGCATCGGCCCGAGGATGAAGCCCAGCATGAGCGGCGCGGCGTCGAGCTCCAGCCGCATGAACATGTAGCCCATGAAGCCGAACGCGGCGGTGATGAACACGTCCTGCAGGTTGTTGTTCACGCTGTAGGTGCCGATGCAGCAGAAGAACAGGATCGACGGGAACAGCACGCTGTACGGAATCTTGAACACCGACAGCCAGTAGCGCACCAGCGGCACGTTCAGCACCAGCAGGAACACGTTGCCGATCCACATGCTGGCCACCAGGCCCCAGAACAGCTCGGGGTGGCTGGCGATCATGTTCGGGCCCGGCTGGATGCCCTTGATGATGAAGGCCGCCAGCATCAGCGCCATGACCGCGTTCTCGGGAATGCCGATGCTCATGAGCGGAATGAAGCTCGTGCGCGCCGCCGCCTCGTCGGCCGCCGCCTGGCCGGCCACGCCCTCGATGCAACCGGTGCCGATCTCGTGCTTGTACTTGCTGACCTTCTTGTCCAGCGCATACGCCGCGAACTGCGCAATGGTCGGGCCGCCGCCGGGCAGGATGCCCAGGATGGAGCCGACCACGCTGCCGCGCAGCGCGCTCGGAATGATCCGCTTGAACTCCGCCCAGGTCGGGATGAGGTTGATCTTGCCGTTGAAGGGCGAGCGCTCCTCGCGCGAGTCGAGGTTCTTGGTGATCTCGGCGATGCCGAAGCAGCCCAGCGCAATGCTCACGATGCCCACGCCGTCGGTCAGGAACGGCATGTCCATCGTGAAGCGCGCCATGCCGCTGTTCACGTCGGTGCCGATGGTGCCCAGCAGCACGCCGATCATGCACATCGCCAGCCCGTTCAGCAGGCTGCCCGTGGTCACGAAGCTCACGCACACGAAGCCCACCAGCATCATCGCGACATAGTCGGCCGGACCGAACAGGAAGGCCACCTCGCCCAGCATCGGCGCCAGGAACGACAGCACCAAAATCGCGACCGTGCCGCCGATGAAGCTGGAGAAGCCCGCCGTGAACAGCGCCAGGCCCGTCTGGCCCTTGAGCGTCATCGCGTAGCCGTCGATGCAGGCCACGATGCTGCTGGCGTGCGGAATCTTCATCGTGATCGCGCTCACGCTGTCGCCGTACTGCGCACCGTAGTAGATGCCGGCCAGCATGATCAGCGCGCCGGTGGTGGGAATCGAATACGTCAACGGCAACAGCAGGCTGATGGTGGCCAGCGGCCCCAGGCCCGGCAGCAGGCCGACCAGCGTGCCCACCGTGCAGCCGATGGCGCAGTACATCAGGTTGTGCAGTGTCAGGGCGTGCGAGAAACCGAACGCCAAGTTGTTCAGAACTTCCGTCATGGTCGTGGCCTCAGAAAAGCGGCAGGTTCAGGCCGAGCAGCTTCTGCAGCGCCAGCGCCATGGCGATCAGGCCCGCCGAGATCTTCACGTTGCGCAGCCACGAGTTGGAGCTCCCCGCGAAGGCCGAACAGAACACCATGAAGACGATGCCCGCGATCATGTTCACGTACATCGAGATCAGCGCGAACCCGCACAGGCTCGACAGGATGAGTCCGATGTTCTTGAAGTTCAGGTCCAGCGTCACCGGCGCCACCACGAACGACCGGACCACCGTGGCCACGCCGATCAGCAGCAGCAGGCTGCTCACCATCACGGGGAACAGGCCCGGCCCCGCCCGGCTGAAGTCGCCGATGGGATAGCGCAGCGCGGTCAGGCCGAAGGCCAGCGCGATCGCCATGAGGAACAGACCTCTGACAAGGTTTCTATTTTTCATTCATACGCTCACGGAGTGTTGTGATTCGAATGCGCCCGCGACCGGAAAAACCGGTGCGGACGTGTCTCCGTCCGGAGGGAAGTTCCGGACGGATCGATGCTCTTTTTGCAAGCTGATCGGAATCTGACGCAGCCGCGAGGGGAACTACGTACCGGGCGCGAAGGCGGCGAACGCGCCCGGGTCACAATGCGCGGGGCCTCCTTTCGAAGGATTGCGGAACACCGATGAAGACACCACGCCACGCTCCCCGACACGCGCTCCTGGCGGGCGCTGTTGCCGCCTTGCTGACGGCCTGCGCAGCACCACCTCCGCCGGCGCCTGGCGAGTGGTCACCGCAGCCACCCAACCCGAACGCGCCCTACCCGGCCGAATCGCGCCTGAACGGCGAACAGGGCATGGTGCTGCTGCGCGTGCGCACCACGCCGGACGGCCTGCCGGCCAGCGTCGAGGTGAAGCAATCGAGCAGCCACACACGGCTGGACCGCTCGGCCGTCGAGACCGTTCGCACGTGGCGTTTCAAGCCGACGCCGGACGACGGCACGGTGGTGTGGCGGGAAGTGCCGATCCGGTTCTTCATCACGTCGCCGCCGCAGCAGCCGACGATGAATTAGGAACGCCCGTCCGGACGCAAGACACGAGATGCCGCACGTGATTCAGATGACGCTCGACGATCGTTTGCTGGACATTTCGGCGCCGGGCCCATGGGCCCGTGCGCTCGATCTGATCCAGTCGACCTCCCGGTTCGAGTTGTGGGTCTGCGTGCCCGACGGCCCGTCGCTGTGCATGCTGCGAAACGGCGAGAACGCCTGGCTGATGTACCTCCGAGAGCCGGGTGACAGCGGCTTCAGGTCGTCGGGCGACACACACCGGCCTGGCCTGGGAGTCTTCACGTTGAGCAACGGACAGGTCGACGAGTACCCGCTCGCGTGGTGCATCGACGTCGCACACTGTCGCCAGGCCCTCGTCGATTTCCGCGACCGCAACGGCGCGCGGCCCGAATCGATCACGTGGTGCGAAAGCTAGGCGGCGCGATCTTTCTCGGCCTCAGGCCGCCACCGCCACCCCACCCCGCCGCATCCGGCGCACCCTGAACAGCAGGAACGCCGCGATGCTCACATTCACCAGGTTCCAGCCGATGCCGTTCAGGAAGGCCGCGTGGTAGCTGCCCGTCAGGTCGAACACCTTGCCCGACATCCAGCCGCCCAGCGCCATGCCGAACAGCGTGAACATCAGCACCGTGCCCACGCGCGCGCCGGCTTCCTTGGGCGGAAAGTGCTCGCGCACGATGATCGCGTACGAGGGCACGATGCCGCCCTGGAACAGGCCGAACAGCGCCGAGATCACATACAGCGGCACCAGCCCGTCGAAGGGCAAAAACAGCAGCAGCGCCACGCACTGCAGCACGCCGCCCAGCATCAGCGTGCGCAGCCCGCCGATGCGGTCGCAGATGGCGCCCGACACCAGCCGGCTCACGATGCCGAAGCCCAGCATCAGCGACAGCATCATCGCGCCCTGCGCCGGGCCGTAGCCCAGGTCGCCGCAGTAGGCCACGATGTGCACCTGCGGCATCGCCATCGCCACGCAGCAGGCCACGCCCGCCACGCACAGCAGGCCCTGCGCCGTGCCCATGCTCAGGCCGAAGGGGCGCGTCATGTCGCGCACCAGGGTGCTGCCCGCCACCTGCGACACCGGCGCCACCTCGGCCAGTGCTGGCGGCCGTGCGCGGAAGAACAGCGCCAGCAGCGCCATCGTCACGCCGCAGAAGATGCCCATGCCGATGTAGGTCTGGCGCCAGCCCACCTGCTCGACGAAGTGCTGTGCGACGGGCGGCCACACCGCGCCTGCGAGGTAGTTGCCGCTGGCGCACACGGCCACCGCGATGCCGCGCCGCTTGACGAACCACAGCGAGGTGTCGGCCACCAGCGGCGCAAAGGCCACCGAGCTGCCGAGCAGGCCGACGAGCAACGCCTGCGCGACGGTGAAGGACACGATGCCTTCCGACAGGCCCGTGGCGATGTAGCCGGCGGCCAGGAAGACCGAGCCCATCAGCAGCGGCTTCATCACGCCGATGCGGTCGGCCAGCTTGCCCATGAGCACGCCGCCGAAACCGAAGCCCAGCATCAGCAGCGTGTAGGGCATGGAGGCATCGGCGCGCGCCACGCCGAACTCGGCCTGCACCGCGGGCAGCATGACCGACACCACGTACATGCCGCTGCTGCCGACCGTCATGACCAGCAGCGTGAGCGCCAGGCGCACCATGGCGTAGCGCGAGTCGGGCTGGTGGACGATGGCTGTCTCTTGCGTCTTCATTCTTGTCTCCACGCATGCATCGGGCGGCGCATGTCGTGTGGCATTCTCGCGGAAGGCCGCGCCGCTTGCTGCGCGTGCCCTCGAGAACCCAACGCATGCCCATCACCTACAGACAGGCCGTGCCTGAAGACACACCCGCGTGCCTCGACCTGCGCGGCCGCACGCGAGAGAACGCCTTCTCGGTCGCCGAGCTCGAGGCGCTCGGCATCACCCTGGAGAGCTGGCAGGCCGGCATCGCCGACGGCTCCCTGCCCGGCTACGTCGCGCTCGTCGACGGCGAGCTGGCGGGCTATTGCTTCGGCGAGCGCGACACCGGTGAGATCGCGGTGCTGGCCCTGCTGCCCGCGTACGAAGGTCTGGGAATCGGCAAGGCGCTGCTCGCGCGGATGATCGAGGAGTTCAAAGGGCTGGGCTTCCAGCGGCTCTTCCTGGGCTGCTCGCCCGATCCGCAGGTGCGCTCGCACGGCTTCTACCGGCACCTGGGCTGGAAGCCCACGGGCGAATTCGATGCAGCGGGCGATGAAGTGCTGGCGTACGTCCCGTCCTGAGACGTTCGCCGCGGCCGGTGCGCTGAACGCCCCGGCAGCCTCAGCCCACGAACGGCGCAGGTGCCATCACCACCACGACGCTCGACGACAAGAAGGCCTTCGGCATCGGAATGCCGGGCTTGCGCTTGCCGTCGCAGGCCGCGGTCAGCAGGCCGAGACAGAGCAGAAGAACAAAGGCTGTGCTTCGCATGCGGCGCATGCTAAGCCCGCGAAGTGACGCGTCAAGTCGGACGGCAGCGCCAGCCACCGTCGGTAAAGCGAGCTTTCTGCTTCAGCGCAAGAGGACTTCCGGCCGCTCGCCGGCCTGCAGGCGGCGCTCGATGTCTTCGAGCACGTTCGGCAGGTCGGCCACGCTGTCGATCACATAGTGCGCGCCGGCGGCCTGCAGCTCGGCGGTGGCACGGGCGCGGCGGGCCTGCTGGCTGTCGGCGTCGAGCGCCTGCCATTCGGCCAGCGTCAGGCCGTTGACGTTGCCGCTGACCGACACGCCGACGGCCCAGGTGCCGGCGTTCAGGCCTTCCTGCAGGCCCACGCCGGTGTCGTCGACCTTGACGACGGCGTGCGGCGGCCACACGCCGAGGTCGGCGAAGCAGCGGTACATCATGAGCGGCGACGGGCGCCCCGCCGCGAGGTCGCCCGCGCACACGAGGTTGTCCGGCACATAGCCGCCGGCCGCTGCGATGGGCGTGACGACGTCCATGATCGGGCGGTTGTAGCCGGTGGTGGAGCCGATCTTCAGGCCGCGCTCGCGCGCCGCGTGGACGGCCTCGATCGCGCCCGGAATGAAGTCGGTGTGGTCGCGCACGCTGGCCGCGTTCATGGGCGTGAACACCTCGTACAGGCGGTCGACGTCGGCGTCGCTGAAGGCATGGCCGTGCCTGGCTGCCCACTGAGCGGCGATGCGCGGCTGCGTGCCCAGGGCCTTGATGTGGTCCCACTTCGCCATGCCCATCGGGGCGCGCGCCTCGTCGATGGTGATGTCGATGCCGAACTGCGCGAACAGCTTCACGAAGGCGCCCATGGGCGCGCAGGAACCGAAGTCGAGGATGGTGCCGGCCCAGTCGAAGACGACGGCCTGCAGCCTGGCATGGGGGTGGGCGTTCATGGCGAGGGAAGAAGAAGGACGAAGAAAGGGGCGGTGCTCACCACGCGTCGAACACGTCGGCGGCAACGCCGAAGCCTGTGCTCGCGCCGCTGCCGCTGGTGACCAGCACCACGCGCGTGGCGTCGTCGGGCGCGTCGATCACGCAAGGCGTGGTCTTCGACGACGGGTACACGCCGGTCCAGCGTTCGGTGACCTGCGCGGTCTCGAGGTCGAGCGTGCTGCGCAGGTGGCGCAGGATGAGCTGGTCGACCGCCTCGATGGCGAAGGGTTCGGGCGCATCGCCGTAGTGGTGCGAGTCACCGACCACCAGCGAGCCGTCGGCGCTCTGCACGACGATGAGGTGGATGCCGTGGTCGAGCGAGGCGCGCTCTTCCTGCATCAGCCGTTCGCGCAGCGCCGCCGCTTCGGGCAAGCTGCTGTAGCCCTCGTAGCGCACCAGGCTCAGGTCGGTCATGACCGCGCCCGGCAGGCGAAAGCCGGCCTCGGGCTGCACGCGCAGCATCTGCAGGCGGCACAGCGTGAGGTCGTGCGCGGCGATGCGGCCGGCGAACAGGCCGTGCAGCTCGGTGTTGGTGCAGACCACCACGCGCTCGCCGCGCAGGGTGCCGCGCGAGGTGCGCACGCGCGGGGTTTCCACCTCGTGCACGGTCTCGCCGAAGCGGAACACCACGCCGTGCACTTCGGCCAGCCAGCGCGCGAGCAGGCCGACGGCGGTGCGCGATTCGACGCGCAGCTCGTGCGGGCTGAACAGCACCGAGCGCGCCTGCGCGAGGTTGAGGCCGGGCGCCCTCGCCTGCGCATCGGCGGCGTCGATGAGTGCGCAGGCCTCGGCCATCGGCGTGCGCAGGAAGGCTTCGAGCACGGCATGCGCCTCGGGCCGGTACGCCGCAAGCCAGAGGTGGCGGTGCACGATGTCGATGCCGGCCTGCGGCGCGATGGCCTGCCACACGTCGCGCGAATGCATCGCGCGGCGCCACATGTCGCCCGGCGCCTGGCCGGTGACGGTGATGAAGCCGAAGTTGCGGATCGATGCGCCCAGGCACGCGGCATCGCGCTCGACCACGCACACGCGCAGGCCGCGCTGCGCGGCGGTGTAGGCATGGGCCAGGCCGACGATGCCGGCACCGACCACGATCACATCGAAGCTCTCGACCGACATGCTGGCGTTCATCAACGTTGTCTCCAGGCTTGCGTGCGCTTCAGCGCCCAGTGCCCGGCCAGCGCGAACAGGCCGCGGCCGATGGCGGCCGTGAGCATGATGAGCGAGGCCATGGCGGCGGCAGGTGCCACATCGCCGGCGTCGTCCATGTTGAGCACAGCGATGGCGGCCAGCGTGGTCTGCGGCGAATAGAGGAACACGACGGCCGACACGGTGGTCATCGCGTTGACGAAGAAGTAGCCGGCCACGTTGAGCACCGTGGGCAGCGCCACCGGCAGGTGCACGCGCCACAGCGTGCGCCAGAACGGCACGCCCATCGACTCGGACACCAGCTCGTACTCGCGGTCGAGTTGGCGCAGCGCGGTGAGCGAGGTGAGGTGCGCCACCGAGAAGAAGTGCGCCACGGTGCAGATGACCAGGATCGCCATGCCGCCGTACAGCCCGTGCAGCGGGTTCGCCGCCGAGTTGAAGAAGAAGATGTAGCCCACGCCGAGCACGAGCCCCGGCACGGCGAGCGGCAGGTTGGCCAGCAGGTTCAGCAGCTCGCGCAGCAGGCCGAAGTGGCGCGGCTTCTCCACGAAGTAGGCTGACACGAAGGTGGCGAGCGCGCCCGCCACGGCCGCGCACAGCGCCAGGCGCAGCGAGTTGCCGTAGCTGCCCCAGCCGCCGCCGTCCATGTTGCTGAAGTCGTAGTTCTTCAGCGAAGGTGTGAGCTTGTAGGGCCAGTAGCTGGCAAGCGAGGCGAACACGGCCATGCCGATCATCACGACGATGGCGATGGCGGTGAGCGTGCAGAACACGAGCAATGCGCGGTCGCGCGATTTCACGGGCTCGGGCTGGTACGGCGTGGCGCGCGCCGACAACGCGGCGGCCTGCTTGCGCCGCACGCGCCGCTCGACGAGGAACGACAGCACGGCCGGAATCAGCAGCACGAGGCCGACCACCGCGCCCATCTGGAAGTTCTGCTGGCCGACCACCTGCTTGTAGATGTCGGTCGCGAGCACGCCGGTCTGGCCACCCACGACCTTGGGCACGCCGAAGTCGGTGATGACGAGCACGAACACGACCATCGCGGCCACGATGAGGCCGTAGCGCGACGAGGGCAGCGTGACGGTGCGGAAGATGCGCCAGCGCGAGGCGCCCAGCGTCTGCGCGGCTTCGTACAAACGCCCGTCCGAGGTGGCCATGGCGGTGGTGAGGATCAGCAGCGCATGCGGCAGCGTCCAGAACACCGAGCCGAGCACGATGCCCAGCGGGCCGTAGATCGACAGGTCGCCCAGCAGCCCCTTGAACAGGCCCTGGTTGCCGAACAGGTAGATCAGGCTGATGGCCGGCAGCAGCGAGGGCGCGAGCAGCGGCATGAGCGCCACGGCGCGCAGCAGGCCCTTGGCGGGCATGCACGAGAGCGTGAGGCCGTAGGCGTACACGTAGGCGATGGCGGTGCACAGCACGGCGCTGATCACCGCGAGCAGCACGCTGTTGAAGGCCGACTGCACGAGCGCGGGGCTCTCGAGGTAGCGCGCGAAGTTGGTCAGGCCGACGAAGCTGCCTGCGCGGTCGTAGAAGCTCTGGCCGACAAGCGCGCCGACGGGGAGCGCGACGATCACGACGAGCAGCAGCACGACGAGCAGCACGGCGGCGCCGGTGAGCCAGCGTTCGCGGTCGAAGTGCATCGTGCGCGGTATTGCGATCGGGGCGAGGGCTTCGGAGGGAGTGCTCATGTTGTTCTTCTTGTTTCGTTGTTCGGGGCGCGTGCACAGGACACCGGGTACTCCCCTCCGCGAATGTCCCCCGGCCTGCGGCCTCCTCCTTGATTTCGCTGCGGGGAGCACCCAGTGCCCTGCGCACCAGGGCACGCTCTGCGTTCGCAGCCGATCAACGACCGCTGCTGACAACGCTCACGCTGATGGGGTGCCTTGCGCAGCGAAATCAAGGAGGAGCCCGAAGGGCGGGGGACATTCGCGGAGCAAGGTGCCCCGTCGGCGGGAGCGCGCCCTGAAAGACTGCGCTCCCAACGACAAGGCACCGACAAGCCCGATGTCATTTCATTGCGCCAGGACCGACAGCGCGTTCAAAGGCAGTTGGATGTGCACCATGCTGCTGGGCACCAGCGGCTCTTCGCCGCCGCTGCGCGCATCGGCGGGCAGCTCGGCCTCGATCTCGATGCCCAGCGGCTCGCAGGCCAGGCGGGCCGAGGTGCGGTTACCGAAGAACTCGGTGTCGAGCAGGCGTGCGGCGAAGCTGTTGGTGCCGAGTTCGGAACCGAAGCGCTTCACCACCACATGCTCGGGCCGGATGCCCACGGTGGCTTGCGAACCGACGCTGAGGTTGCCCGGTGCGCAGAACAGTTCGCTGTCGCGCACACGCACCTTGCCGTCGGCCAGCACGGTGGCGGGCAGCATGTTCATGCGGCCCACGAAGCCCGCGACGAAGCGGGTGCGCGGCTTGCGGTACAGCTCGTCGGGCGTACCCGCCTGCTCGATGCGGCCGTTGTGCATCAGCACCACGCGGTCGGCCATCGAGAGGGCTTCTTCCTGGTCGTGCGTGACCATGATGGTGACGATGCCCAGGCGCTTCTGCAGCGCGCGGATTTCGCTGCGCAGCGTGGCGCGCACCTGCGCGTCGAGCGCGGAGAGCGGCTCGTCGAGCAGCAGCAGGCGCGGGTTGGGTGCCAGGGCGCGCGCCAGTGCGATGCGCTGCTGCTGGCCGCCCGAGAGCTGCACGGGGTACTTGTCGGCATGCGCGGTGAGCCCGACGAGGTCGAGCATCTCGCGCGAGCGCTTGGCCATCTCGCGCGCCAGGGCGCCCGTGGGGTGCAGGCCGTAGGCGATGTTCTGCGCCGCCGTGAGGTTGGGGAACAGCGCATACGACTGGAACACCACGCCGAAGCCGCGCGCCGCGGGCGGCAGGCCCGCGATGTCCTGGCCGCCGAGCAGGATCTGCCCGCTGTCGGCGCGTTCGATGCCGCACACGATGCGCAGCAGCGTGGTCTTGCCGCAGCCCGAAGGACCGAGCAGGCAGACGAACTCGCCGGGCTCGATGTCCAGGTCGATGCCGTCGAGCACGCGCGTGGCGCCAAAGGACTTGCCGATGCCGCGAAGGGAAAGAAAGCTGGTCATGTTCAGTGGCCCCAGTCGAGAAACACCGCGGAACCGGCTTTGCCGGGCCGCTGGTGTTGCCCCCGGGTGAGGGGGTTGGCGTAGCGACACGAAGTGCGCGAAGACTGGGGGAGAGCCCATTACATGGGTTTCTTTTCGGCCTTGGCGTCGTAGCGCTTCGACCATTCCGTCAGGATGCGGTCGCGGTTGGCGGCAGCCCAGTTGAAGTCGTTCTTGGCCAGCAGCTTCTCGACGTCGCCCGGCACGAACTCCAGCTTTTCCTGGATGCCCGGCAGCGCGAGCACGGCGAAGTTCTTCGCGTACAGCTCGTTGGCCTGCTTGGTCACGGCCCAGTCGGCCAGGGCCTTGGCGGCGTCCTGCTTCTTGCTGGTCTTCATGATGCCGGTGGCTTCCATGTCCCAGCCCAGGCCTTCCTTGGGCAGCACGATGTCGATGGGGGCGCCGTCGCGCTTGGTCTTGTTGGCGCGGTATTCGAACGACATGCCCAGCGCGAACTCGCCGGCGCCGGCCTGGCGGCAGGGCTTGCTGCCCGACAGGCTGTACACGCCGATGTTCTGGTGCAGCGCGTCCATGTACTTCCAGGCCTTGTCCTCGCCCATCATCTGGATCCAGCCCGACACCATGAGGTAGCCGGTGCCCGAGGCCGCCGGGTTGGGCATGGTGATCTGGCCCTTGTAGACCGGGTTGGTCAGGTCGGCCCAGCTGGTGGGCTTGGGCAGGTTCTTCTTCGTGGCTTCGGCGGTGTTGAAGCAGATGGCCGACGACCACACGTCCATGCCGACCCACTTGGGCGGGTTGGCGGTGTCGCGCATGGTGGGCTTGATGGCGTCCAGGCCCTTGGGGGCGTAGGGCTGGAGCATGCCTTCCTTGTCCAGCAGCATCAGCGAAGTGGCGGCCAGGCCCCACACCACGTCGGCCTGCGGGTTGGCCTTTTCGGCCAGCAGCTTGGCGGTGACGATGCCGGTGGAGTCGCGCACGAACTTCAGTTCGATGGCCGGGTTCTCCTTTTCGAAGGCGGCCTTGTAGGCCTGCACCTGGTCGGCTTCGAGCGCGGTGTAGACCAGCAGCTCGGTGCGGCCCTGGGCCGAGGCGGCGAAAGCCAGCGAAAACAAGGCGGCGGGCACGGCGGCCCACATCAGACGACGATGCAGCATGGGAGATTCCCTCGAGGTAAGAACAGGCGGTGTACGCAAAAAGAAAACACGGCCGGGGCCGTGAACGCAGCGATGCTCGCAGCGCTATGTGACAAAGGTTTGTCACACGGCCGTACCCGCGCTGCGGCGTTTGCACTTTCGTCACACGGCTGTCATCGAGCGGCGCGAGCCTGTACAGGCTGTCGCACACCGTTCTTTTGCAATCCCATGACACTCGACCTCGCCGAGATCGCTCGCCTGTTCGCCGAACGCGGCGGCCTGGCGTACGCGGGCGAGCCGGTGTCGCAGCTCGAACACGCGTTGCAATGCGCCTGGCTGGCCGAACAGGCCGGCGCCGGCGACACGCTCGTGACGGCCGCATTGCTGCACGACCTGGGGCACCTGCTGATCGCCGAGCACCAGACGCTGTCGCTCTCGCCCACCGAACTGGGCATTGACGACCGCCACCAGTACATCGCGCTGCCGCTGCTGCGCGGCGCCTTCGACGTGGCGGTGCGCGAACCGATCCGCCTGCACGTGGACGCCAAGCGCTACCTGTGCGCGACGCGGCCGGGCTACGTGTCGATGCTCTCGCCCGATTCGGTGCGCAGCCTGGCGCTGCAGGGCGGCGTGATGGACGACGACGCGGCGCAGCGCTTTGCCGGCCTGCCGTGGTCGGGCGACGCGGTGCGGCTGCGGCTGTGGGACGAAGCGGCCAAGGCCGAGGGGCTGCGAACGCCGCCGCTCGCGCATTTCCTGGCGACGGCGGCGCGCGTGATGCTGCGCTGAGGGCCGGCGGGACGAAGGGACGGCGGGCCGACTTTCAGCCCCGTTTAAGAAACATTTGTCTACGATGGTTTCCTCACGAGGTCCGGCGCCCCTGCGCCTGCGAGGAAATCCGCATGTCATCTGCTCCATCTCCCACCATCGCGGCGCGTGCCGGCGCGTTCGTCCAGGTCCTGCGCCGCGTGCTGCGGCTCGCGGCGCCCTACTTCAGTTCGGACGAAGAAAAATGGCGGGCGCGCCTCATGTTCGCGGGCATCGTGGCGCTGAACCTGGCGTATGTGTACGCACTGGTGCTCTTCAACCAGTGGTACGGCCGCTTCTATGACGGGCTGCAAAACAAGGACGCGGTGGTGTTCTGGCGCGAGATCCGCGTGTTCGCCTGGCTGGCCTTCTTCAACATCGCGATCCAGGTGGCGAAGTTCTACCTGACGCAGCTGCTGCAGCTGCGCTGGCGCTCGTGGATGACCCGCCACTACCTCGGCCGCTGGATGGCCGACCGCACCTTCTATCACCTGGAACTGGCGCGCTACGCGCACGCCGACGGCGCCACGCCCGACAACCCCGACCAGCGCATCCAGGAGGACATGCAGATGTTCACCAACGCGACCATGACGCTGTCGATGGAGATCCTGAACGCGGTGGTCACGCTGCTGAGCTTCATCGGCATCCTGTGGGGCCTGTCGGGCACCTTCGACCTGTCGCTGGGCGGCAGCACCTACCAGGTCGCGGGCTCGATGGTGTGGCTGGCGCTGGTCTACTGCGTGGTCGGCACGGTCATCACGCACTTCATCGGCCGGCCGCTGATCGGCCTGAACTTCCGCCAGCAGCGCTTCGAGGCCGACTTCCGCCACCACCTGGTGCGCGTGCGCGAGTACAGCGAAGCCATCGCGCTCGACCGCGGCGAGACGGTGGAGCGCGGCCAGCTCGACACGCGCTTCGGCGCCGTGCTGCGCAACTACCTGCAGCTGATCAAGAAGCAGAAGAACCTGGTCACCTTCACCGCGATGTTCGGACAGGCGTCGGTGATCTTTCCGTTCATCGTGTCGGCGCCGCGTTTCTTCAGCGGCGCCATCCAGCTGGGCGCGCTGATCCAGATTTCATCGGCCTTCGACAAGGTGCAGGAGTCGCTGAGCTGGTTCGTCGCCAACTACGACCGCGTGGCCGTCTGGCGCGCCACCACCGACCGCCTGATCAGCTTCGACGACGCGATGCGCGCCCACGCCGCGCGCGAAGACGCCCTGCAGCGCGAAGAAGGCGCCACCACGCTGGGCACCAGCGACCTCACGCTCGCGCTGCCCAACGGCACGCAGCTGCTGGCCGGCGCCGCGTTGGCGGTGCGCCCCGGCGACAGCGTGCTGCTGCAAGGCCCCTCGGGCAGCGGCAAGTCGACGCTGTTCCGCGCTTTCGCGGGCATCTGGCCGTTTGCACGCGGCAAGGTGCAGGCCCCGGCCGACGCGGTCTTCATGCCCCAACGCCCCTACCTGCCCGACGGCAAGCTGCGCGAGGCGCTGACCTACCCGCACCCGGCCGCCGGCTTCAGCGACGACCAGTTGCGCCAGGCCCTGGCCGATGCGCTGCTGCCCGACCTGGTGAACCGGCTCGACGACAGCGACGCCTGGAGCCAGAAGCTCTCGGGCGGCGAACAACAGCGGCTGGCCATCGCGCGGGTGCTGCTGAAGAAACCGGCATGGCTCTTCGCCGACGAAGTGACCAGCGCGCTCGATGCACCGGCCGAAGCCGTGCTCTACCAGCGGCTGGCCGACACGGTGCGCGCGGGCGGCGGTGCGATGGTGTCGATCGCGCACCGTCCGGCGGTGGGCGACTTCCATGGCCAGCGGTGGACGCTGGTGCCGCAGGACGAAAGCGCAGCCGGCGGCGCGCGCTACCGGCTCGATACCTCTACAACGGCTCAGGCCGCAGCGACGTAACGCTCCCAGCCCTTCTTGCGCAGATCGCAGGCCGGGCATTCGCCGCAGCCGTAGCCCCAGGCCTGGCGGTGTTCGCGGTCGCCGAGGTAGCAGGTATGGGTTTCTTCCACGATCAGGTCGACCAGCGGCTGGCCACCCAGGCGGTGGGCCAGCGCCCAGGTCTCGGCCTTGTCGATCCACATGAGCGGCGTCTCGATGACGAGGCGGCGCTCCAGCCCGAGCGACAGCGCCAGCTGCATGGCCTTCATGGTGTCGTCGCGGCAGTCGGGGTAGCCCGAGAAGTCGGTTTCGCAGACACCGGTGACGATCACCTGCAGCCCGCGCCGGTAGGCCAGCGCGCCCGCCAGCGTGAGGAACAGCAGGTTGCGCCCCGGCACGAAGGTGTTGGGCAGGCCGTCGGCCTGCATGGCGAAGGCGACTTCTTCAGTAAGCGACGAGCCGCCGAGCTGCGCCAGCGCGGCCAGCGTGAGCACGTGGTCTTCGCCCAGGCGCGGCGCCCACTCGGGAAAGCGCTCGCGCATCTTGGCGAGCACGGTGCCGCGCACATCGAGCTCGACGCGGTGACGCTGGCCGTAGTCGAAGCCCAGGGTTTCGACACGCTGGTACTTGGACAGGGCCTCGGCCAGGCAGGTGGCCGAGTCCTGGCCGCCGGAGAAGAGAACTAGGGCGGTGGTGTGCAGGGGCATGGGGCCTCCGGAAAAATAGGGAAAGGAAAACGGTCGGCGCGCCGCCAGGTCAATCTTCGAGCATCGCGCCGCTGCCGCCGGCAGGGCCGCGCACGCCGATGGACTCGACCTCCGCGATCCGCTCTGCCGGGAAGAACTTGCACAGGCAATGCTCGATGTCGATGTACTCCCCGGCATGGATCACGGCCAGCATGTGGGCCAGGATCTGCTGGTAGACGGCCACGACGTGGTCGATCAGCACCGCGTCGAAGCTCCACAGACGGCTCATGTACTGCCCCGGAATGCCGGCAACCGCCTTGACGTCGCCCGGCGGGCGCCGCTGGGCGAATACCACCTTGCCCGAAAAACGGGCATCGGCATAGCGGCCGATGTCGGCGCGCTCGGTGAGCTGGTAACGGCCGCTGACCTTGAACACGCGCGACACGTCGGACAGCAGCCCCTCGGAGCGCAGGAAGCCGAACACGACATCCAGGCACAGGGTCTCGGTCACGTTCTTGACGATGCTGAGGTCCTGCGACGCGGCAATCTGCTGCACCTCGCGGTCGCCCGTGAAGTCGAGCACCCGGTCCGCCGCCCGCGCCAGCACGGCGCGCTGGAGGTCGTTGTAGGGCACGGCCCCCATTTCCACCAGGTAGATGCGGGCCTGCGGGTCCTGCAGGCGGATGCTGGCCAGGGTGTAGAGCGTCTGCGCCAGGCGCTGGTCGCTGTCGAAAACCCCGATCTTCGTGTTGAGCGCACTGGAGACGAGGTAGAGGTTGACCATGGCGGGCGATTTTATTTTTGATTCCGCGCTCGGCGCGCCGCGCACCGGCGGCGGCGTTCTCTGGTGCTTCTAGAGAAAGCGCTCCAGCAGCTTGCGCGACGCGCGATCCAGCGCTTTCGCATCGGGAATGCGGAACTGCACGCCGTGCGCGCTCGCGATGAGCAGCGCGCCGCCTTCGAGGCGGCGGATGTCTTCCTCGGCCTTGAGCACGAAGCTGGTGTCGCCGCGGTCGGTGCTCACGGTCCAGGTGCTGGGCACGCCGAAGCTGGACACGCCGTGCAGCTTCAGCAAGGTGGGCGCGAAGTCGCGCACGGCGAGTTCTTCGGTCAGCAGCGCCTGGGTGGGCGCGGGCAGCTGGTCGACGCGGTCGACCCACACGAGTTCGCGGCCCTCGCTGCCGACGAGCGACACGCCCTCGTTGGGCGCACTCAGCGGAAAGGCGCGCACGGGCGTCACGCCCACGTGGCGCTCGCCCTGTGCGTCGGTCAGCACGAGGCGCCCGAAGGTGTCGCGTGCGAGTTCGAAGCTGATGGTGGTATTGGTGCTGCTCATCACACGTCCCCTGCCGGATGGGCGGCATGGCTCACGGCCAGCGGCGCCTGGGCGTTGGCGCGCTCGTCGGCGGCGCCCTCGCTCACATCGTCTTCGTCGCCCTGGCGCAGCTGCGCCTGGTACAGGCGCCAGTAGGCGCCCTGCTTGGCCATGAGCGCGTCGTGCGGCCCGACCTCGACCACCTCGCCGCGGTCCATGACCACGAGGCGGTCGGCCTTGCGCAGCGTGGACAGGCGGTGGGCGATGGCGATGGTGGTGCGGCCCTGCACGAGGTTGTCGAGCGCCTTCTGGATTTCCTTTTCGGTCTCGGTATCGACGGCCGAGGTTGCCTCGTCGAGGATCAGGATGCGCGGGTCGATGAGCAAGGCGCGCGCGATGCTGATGCGCTGGCGCTCGCCGCCCGACAGGCCCTGCCCGCGCTCGCCCACCAGCGAGTCGTAGCCGTGCGGCAGGCGCAGGATGAAGTCATGCGCATGGGCCGCGCGGGCCGCTGCGACGACTTCTTCGCGCGTGGCATCGGGCTTGCCGTAGGCGATGTTCTGCGCGATGGTGCCGAAGAACAGGAACGGCTCCTGCAGCACCAGCCCGACGTGGCGGCGGTAGTCGGCCACGGCGAAGCGGCGGATGTCGGTGCCGTCGACCTTGATGGCGCCGTCGGTCACGTCGTAGAAGCGGCAGATCAGGTTGACCAGCGTGCTCTTGCCCGAGCCGCTGTGGCCCACGAGGCCGATCATCTCGCCGGGCTCGATGGTCAGGTCGAGGTCGTGGATCACGGCGCGCGAGCCGTAGCGGAAACCGAGACCGCTCATCTCGATGCGGCCCTGCACGCGCTCCACCTTCACCGGGTTGGCCGGCTCGGGCACGTTGCTCACGTGGTCCAGGATGTCGAAGATGCGCTTGGCGCCGGCCGCGGCCTTCTGCGTGACGGAGACGATGCGGCTCATCGAGTCGAGCCGCGTGTAGAAGCGGCCGATGTAGGCGATGAAGGCGGTGAGCACACCCACCGTGATGCTGCCGCGCGCCACCTGCCAGATGCCGAAGGCCCAGACCACGAGCAGGCCGATTTCGGTCAGCAGCGACACGGTCGGCGTGAACAGCGACCAGGTGCGGTTGAGCTTGTCGTTGACCTGCAGGTTGTAGGCGTTGGCGACGCGGAAGCGCTCGGCTTCGCGGCGCTCCTGCGCAAAGGCCTTCACCACGCGGATGCCGGGGATGGTGTCGGCCAGCACGTTGGTCACTTCGGACCAGACACGGTCGATCTTCTCGAAGCCGGTGCGCAGGCGGTCGCGCACGACGTGGATCATCCAGGCGATGAAGGGCAGCGGCACCAGCGTGACCACGGCCAGCAGCGGGTTGATCGAGATCAGGATGGCCGCCGTCATGACGATCATCAGCACGTCGTTGGCGAAATCGAGCGCGTGCAGCGACAGGAAGACGTTGATGCGGTCGGTTTCCGAGCCGATGCGCGCCATGAGGTCGCCGGTGCGCTTGCCGCCGAAGTAGTCCAGCGGCAGGGTCAGCAGGTGCTCGTAGGTGGTGGTGCGCAGGTCGGCGCCGATGCGTTCCGAGACCAGCGCCAAGAGGTAGGTGCGCGCCCAGCCCAGCCCCCAGCCGACCAGCGCCGCAATCAGCAGGCCGCCCAGGTACAGGCCGACCCGGCCGGAATCGATCTTCTGCCCGTTCTGGAACGGGATCAGGATGTCGTCCATCAGCGGGATGGTCAGGTACGGCGGCACCAGCGTGGCGGCGGTGGAGATCAGGGTCAGGACAAACCCGAGGATCAGCTGCTTGCGGTACGGCCCGGCAAAGCGGCCCAGGCGCAGCAGCACCCAGGTCGAGGGCGGGGTCTGCAGCTCGGTGTCGGTGCCGTCCACGTCGAGAAGTTCGGGCACCTCTTCTGTCGCCTTCGCGACAGCGGGCGCGGCGCGCTGGCCGAACAGCTTGAGCAGCTTCAGCGCCGCCGGCTGGCCGGCCAGGGTGTAGCGCCAGCGGGCGAGCTGTCCGGCGGGGCCGATGAGGTCGAGGGTTCCGACGCCGGCGTGGTCGGAAAGACGCATTTCCAAGGCCTGCTCGGTGAGTGGCCACTCACGCCACTCGCCGCCGGGTTCCAGGGCAATGAGGCGCTGGTCGGTCAGGGCGACGAGGCCGGTGGCGAAGCGAAGTTGGTCGTCGAGGTCAACCGCAAGTGTTACCGAAACGTTTTCAGCGCCTGCGAGTCGGCTTTTCAGCACGCCTGAAACCGCCTCCGTTTCGCCCGCCTGGGCGCCGACTGGATCGTGATGTTGCATTGTGTTTATTTGACTCTTGCCCGTCGCGGGCCGCAGGGACCGCGTCATGGCGTCCTTGGTCGGGCGCCGATTCTGACCGATCGCCATGGGTGCGCTTGAAGGCGCCGTGGTGCTCGGCCAAAGCACATCGAACGTTTGCATGACCCGTTTCGACGACATCCAATTGCTGCGCATCAACTATTTGCGCGGTCCCAACCTCTGGACCTACCGTCCGGTGCTCGAAGTCTGGCTCGACCTGGGCCAACTGGAAGACTTCCCCTCCAACAAGATCGACGGTTTCACCGACCGGCTGACCACCCTGCTGCCGGCGCTCATCGAGCACCACTGCGGCGTGGGCGAGCGCGGCGGGTTCATCCAGCGCCTGACCGAAGGCACCTGGTCGGGCCACGTGCTCGAGCACGTCGTGATCGAGCTGCTGAACCTGGCCGGCATGCCGACCGGCTTCGGCCAGACCCGCAGCACCTCGGAGCACGGCGTGTACCGCATGGTGTTCCGCGCGCGTGACGAGCAGGTCGCCCGCGTGGCGCTGGCCGAAGGCCACCGCCTGCTGATGGCGGCCATCAACAACGACCCGTTCACCGCCGCCGACGTGCAGACCGCCGTCGAAGCCGTCAAGGCCAAGGTCGAGGACTGCTACCTCGGCCCGAGCACCGCGGCCATCGTGTCCGCCGCCACCGATCGCGGCATTCCGCACATGCGCCTGAACAGCGGCAACCTGGTGCAGCTGGGCTACGGCGCCAACCAGCAGCGCATCTGGACCGCGGAAACCGACTACACCAGCGCCATCGGCGAATCGATCGCCAGCGACAAGGAGCTGACCAAGTCGCTGCTCGCCAGCTGCGGCGTGCCCGTGCCGCACGGCCAGGTGGTCGAGTCGCCCGAAGAAGCCTGGGAAGCCGCCGAGGACATCGGCCTGCCCGTGGTCGTGAAGCCGTCGGACGCCAACCATGGCCGCGGTGTGTCGCTCGAGCTGACCACGCGCGAGGAAGTCATGGCCGCCTTCGCGGTCGCCGAGCCCGAGGGCAGCGACGTGATGGTCGAGCGCTTCATCCGCGGCCACGAACACCGCCTGCTGGTGGTGGGCGGCGAGGTGGTGGCGGCCGCGCGCGGCGAGATCATCACCGTGACCGGCGACGGCACGAACACCGTGGCCGGGCTGATCGACAAGCAGCTCAACAGCGACCCGCGCCGCGGCGCCGAAGAAGAATTCCCGCTCGACGTGATCGTGCTGGCCACCGACGCCAAGCTGCAGCTGGAGCTCAAGCGCCAGGAACTGGACGGCAACTCGGTGCCCGCCGCCGGGCGCGTGGTCACGATCCAGCGCAACGGCAACATGGCCTACGACTGCACCGACCTCGTGCACCCCGAGGTGGCGCACGCCGCCGTGCTCGCCGCCCGCGTGGTCGGCCTGGACATCGCGGGCATCGACATGGTCGCGCAAGACATTTCCAAGCCGCTGGGCCCGCAGGGCGGCGCGATCGTCGAAGTGAACGCCGGCCCCGGCCTGCTGATGCACCTGAAGCCGGCCATCGGTTCGCCGCGCCCCGTGGGCCGCGCCATCTGCGACCACCTGTTCCCGAACGACGCGCCCGGCCGCATCCCCGTGGTGGGCGTGGCCGGTTCGCGCGACACCGCCGTGCTCGCGCGGCTGGTGGCCTGGCTCATCAACCTCGGCGGGCGCCACACCGGCCTGGCCTGCCGCGACGGCCTGTTCCTGGAACGCCGCCGCGTCGATGCACGCGACAGCGCCAACTGGGACGCCGGCCACCGCCTGCTCGTGAACCGCGCCGTCGAGGCCGTGGTGATCGAGAACGGCGCCGAAACCATCCTGCGCGACGGCCTGGCCTACGACCGCTGCGAAGTCGGCATCGTGACCGACCTCGAAGGCTGCGAAGCCCTGGCCGACTACGACATCACCGAGAGCGACCAGATGGTCAAGGTGCTGCGCACCCAGGTCGACGTGGTGCTGGGCGAAGGCACGGCCGTGCTGAACGCCGACGAGCCGCGCATCGCCGCGCTGGCGCCGCTGTGCGATGGCGCCGTCATCCTCTATGCGGCCGACCCGCAGGCCGCCGCGCTCGCCGCGCACCAGGCCGAAGGCGGCAAGGCCGTGCTGGTGCGCCAGGACCGCGTGGTGCTGGCCAACGGCACGAGCGAATCGTTCCTGCCCGGCCTGGGCCGCCTGACCATCTGGCGCGCGACCCACGTCGGCGTGAGCCTCGAAAGCCTGCTGGCCGCCGTGGCCGCCGCCTGGGCCATGGGCATTCCGCTCAACCTGATCGGCGCCGGTGTCGAGGCCTTCGAAGCCGACCTGCAGGCGGCCCTGGCCTCGCTGCAGCTGTCGCAGGCCTCGCCCCTTTCGCCCCAACTACAACTGGCATGACACGATGCGCCGCCCCGCCACCCGCGGGGCCGGCGCCCTGGTCACACCGCAAGATCACCGCAACCGCGCGCCCCGTGCCGTAGCCCCATGAAAGTCACCCGCATCCGCGCCCTGCGCGGCCCCAATCTCTGGAGCCGCCACACCACCATCGAGGCCGTCGTGGCCTGCGAAGGCGACGAGAACGCCGTCGGCAAGCTCGACGGGTTCGAAGCCCGCCTGCGCGCCCGCTTCCCGACCATCGGCGAGCTGCACCCGATGGTGCTCGGCCAGCCGCTGGCGCTGGCCCACGTGCTCGAGAACGCCGCCGTGGCGCTGCAGGCCCAGGCCGGCTGCGCCGTCAACTTCGGCAACACCGCGCCCACGACCGAAGAAGGCGTGTACCAGGTCACCGTGCAGTACACCGAGGAAGACGTGGGCCGCCGCGCCCTCGCGCTGGCCGAGGAACTGATCCAGGCCGCGCTGGCCGACACCGCCTTCGACGCCGACGCCGCCATCACCGAGCTGCGCGACCTCGACGAGTCGGAACGCCTGGGCCCGAGCACCGGCTCCATCGTCGACGCCGCCGTGGCGCGCGGCATTCCGTACCGCCGCCTCACCAGCGGCAGCCTGGTGCAGTTCGGCTGGGGCTCCAAGCAGCGCCGCATCCAGGCCGCCGAGATCGACAGCACCAGCGGCGTGGCCGAATCGATCGCGCAGGACAAGGAACTCACCAAGCAGCTGCTCAACGCCGCCGGCGTGCCTGTGCCGCTGGGCCGCCCCGTGAGCAGCGCCGACGACGGCTGGGCCGCCGCGGAAGAAATCGGCCTGCCGGTCGTGGTCAAGCCGCAGGACGGCAACCAGGGCAAGGGCGTGACGGTGAACATCACCACGCGCGAGCAGCTGAATTCGGCCTACGACTCGGCCGCCGTGTACGGCGAGGTGATGGTCGAGAAATTCCTGCCCGGCTTCGACTTCCGCCTGCTGGTGGTGGGCGACCGCCTCGTGGCCGCCGCGCGGCGCGACCCGCCGCAGGTCATCGGCGACGGCAGCTCCACCGTGCGCCAGCTGGTCGACACCGTGAACCTCGACCCGCGCCGCGGCGAGGGCCACGCCACCTCGCTCACCAAGATCCGCCTGGACGACATCGCCATCGGCCGGCTCGAGTCGCAGGGCCTCACGCCCGAGAGCGTGCCCGAGCTGGGCCAGCGCGTCGTGCTGCGCAACAACGCCAACCTCTCGACCGGCGGCACCGCCACCGACGTCACCGACACCGTGCACCCCGAAGTAGCCGCGCGCGCGGTCGATGCGGCGCAGATGGTCGGCCTGCACATCTGCGGCGTCGACATGGTCTGCGAGAACGTGCTGCGCCCGCTCGAAGAACAGCACGGCGGCGTGGTCGAAGTGAACGCCGCGCCCGGCCTGCGCATGCATATCTCGCCCTCGTTCGGCCGCGGCCGCGCGGTCGGCGAGGCCGTGATGGACACGCTGTTCGCCCCCGGCGACGACGGCCGTATTCCCGTGGTGGCCGTCACCGGCACCAACGGCAAGACCACCACCGCGCGCCTGATCAACCACATCATTGCCTCCAGCGGCCTGCGCACCGGCATGACGAACACCGACGGCGTGTACGTCAACGGCCGCCAGACCGACAGCGGCGACTGCAGCGGCCCCAAGAGCGCGCGCAACGTGCTGATGCACCCCGACGTCGATGCGGCCGTGTTCGAAGTGGCCCGCGGCGGCGTGCTGCGCGAAGGCCTGGGCTTCGACCGCTGCGAGGTGGCCGTGGTCACCAACATCGGCAGCGGCGACCACCTGGGCCTGAACTACATCACCACGGTGGAAGACCTGGCGGTGCTCAAGCGCGTGATCGTGCGCAACGTGGCCGCCGACGGCTACGCGGTGCTCAACGCGGCCGACGTGAACGTCGCCGCCATGGCGGCCGGCTGTCCCGGCAACGTGATCTTCTTCACCGCCGACCGCATGCACCCGGTGATGGCCACGCACCGCGCGCAGGGCAAGCGCACCGTGTACGTCGACCAGGACACGCTGGTGGCCGCCGAAGGCTCGTGGCGCGAACGCATCGCGCTGCGCGACGTGCCGATCACGCGCGGCGGCACCATCGGCTTCCAGGTCGACAACGTGATGGCCTCGGTGGCCGCCGCGTGGGCCGTGGGCCTCGATTGGGACACCATTCGCAGCGGCCTGTCGAGCTTCATGAACGACGCGGCCGGCGTGCCCGGGCGCTTCAACGTCATGGACTACCGCGGCGCCACCGTGATCGCCGACTACGGCCACAACACCGACGCCATGAAGGCGCTGGTGTCGGCCGTGGACACCATGCCCGCCAACAAGCGCTCGGTGGTCATCAGCGGCGCGGGCGACCGGCGCGACTCCGACATCCGCGACCAGACCGCGATCCTCGGCCAGGCCTTCGACGACGTGATCCTGTACCAGGACGCGGCGCAGCGCGGCCGGGCCGACGGCGAAGTGATGGCGCTGCTGCGCCAGGGCCTGCAGGGCGCATCGCGCACGCGCCAGATCGACGAGATCCGCGGCGAGTTCGTCGCCATCGACACCGCGCTGGCGCGGCTGCAGCCGGGCGACCTGTCGCTCATCCTCGTCGACCAGGTCGAAGAGGCGCTGGCCCACCTCGCGCAGCGCATCGCGCAGGGCTGATCCGCCCGCCCCGCAGCGCAGGAGGCCCGCCCGCCTTGCGCTGACGGACGTGTCCCACACGCAGGGGCGCGTCCGGCCCGCTCCACGGCGTGCGGCTTGTCCCACAGCCCCGCGCCACGGGCCGGCCCACACTGGGTCACCGGTCGCGCCCTGCGTTCTTTTGTTTTCTGTTCGCACGGCGCGCCCCTTCAGGAGCCCCGATGACGACCCACACCTTCCGTTCCACGCTTTCAACCGCTGCCCTCGTGGCCGTCGGTGGCTTCTTCATGGCCGGCGCGCCGCTGGCCTCGGCCCAGGCGCCCGGCAGCGACGCGCGGATGCAAAAGGAACGCGCCACCTGTGACGGCGTGCAACAGGACCGCGCGGCCTGCCTGCGCGAAGCCGGCGCCGCGCGCCAGGAAGCCAGTCGCCACGGCCTGACCACCCCCGGTGCGGAACGCGAAGATGCCAACGCGCTCGCACGCTGCCGCGAACAACCGGTGGCCGACCGCGCCGACTGCGAAGCGCGCATCCGCGGCGGTGCGCGCACCTCCACCGAAGGCAGCGTGATGGGCGGCGGCGTGATCCGCGAAACCGTCACCCCGCTGCCGCCGCAGCCCGTGCAGCCGGCGCGCTGACCGAGCGAGGCCGGCCTTCACCCCGATACGCCAACAAGGAGCACACCATGCCAAACAATGCGCGTTCGATGATCTTTGCCCTGCTCGCACTCAGCGGGCTGGCCATCACCACCATCGCCACGGCCGCCCGTGGCGACGGCGGCGGCAGCACCTACCAGCAGGAGATTGCGGTCTGCGGCCACAACCAGCAGGACCGTGCCGCCTGCATCCGCGAAGCCGGCGCCGCGCGCCAGGCCGCGGCACGCGGCGGCCTCACCTCCGCGCCCGACTACCGCGCCAACGCCGTGGCCCGCTGCGGCCTGCAGCCGCCGGCCGAGCGTGCCGACTGCGAAGCCCGCGTGCTGGGCAGCGCGGGCAACATCCGCAGCAATGTCGATGGCAGCGTGATGGGCGGCGGCGTGATCCGCGAATCGGTCTCGACCCGCGTGGTGAACATACCGGCCGCCACGCTGCCGCCGCCGATGGCCGCCCCGATGCCGGCACCGATGCCTGCGGAACCGATGCCGATGCCCATGCCACGCCCCGTGCCGGTGCAGTGACCCGGTGCGCATCGCCCGGAATGCGCCTCGGTGATAACACCGACGACACGTTCGCGGGCGATGCCCTCGTTTGTCATCAAATCGTCACAAAATACAGGCATGTGCTAGCTATAGTTCCCGGTCCCTGCCAACCGAGGAACACTTTCCCATGAATGCCATCAAGGTCGCTCGCCGATTCATTGAAACGGACCCGGCCAACGAATCGGCCAAGATCCTTGCCCAACTCGTGCTGGCGCTCGAAGCCGAACGCAGCTTCGAGTTGATCACGCTCTACAGCCTCGACTACAAGAGCTTCCAGCTTGCGATGGACATCCTGAAGGAGTGGCGCCTGGACCGCTACTACGCCAGCAAGTCCAAGCTGTTCGACCTCTCGCTGCAAGTCACCGAGCTCGAAGCGGGCAACAGCGCCGCTTCCTGAGCCCGTCCCATGGCGGTCCGGTACCTGGCGTACCCGGGCCCGCCTGCTTTCATTTCCCCCAGCGCAACACCAACGGATCGAGCCGCCGCGCCGTCTCGATGAGGCCCGCGCGCGTCTCGGGATGCAGCGCGGGCAGCGGATGCCGCGGCGCTTCGCAGGCGATCACGCCGCCTTCCTTCATGAGCGCCTTGCAGGCCAGCAGGCCCGCCTGGCGGTTCTCGCAGTTGATGAGCGGCAGCCACCGCTGGTACAGCGCGAAGGCCTGGTCGCGGTCGCCGGAACGGTGCGCCTCGATGATCGGGCGGATGCCGTCAGGGTAACCGCCGCCGGTCATCGCACCGGTCGCGCCGGCGTCGAGGTCGGACATCAACGTGATCGCTTCTTCGCCGTCCCACGGGCCTTCGATGGCATCGCCGCCCAGACGGATCAGCTCGCGCAGCTTCGACGCGGCGCCGGCCGTCTCGATCTTGAAGTACGCGACCTGCTCGATCTCCTTCGCCATGCGTGCGAGGAACGGCGCCGACAGCACCGTGCCGCTCGCGGGTGCGTCCTGAATCATGATCGGAATCGTCACCGCATCCGACAGCCGCGCGTAGAACTCGTGGATCTGCGGCTCGGGCACGCGGAAGGTCGCGCCGTGGTACGGCGGCATCACCATCAGCATCGCCGCCCCCATGTCCTGCGCGCGGCGGCTGCGCTCGGCGCAGACCTGGGTGCTGTAGTGCGTGGTGGTCACGATCACCGGCACGCGGCCCTTCACGTGCTCGAGGATCGTGCGCGTGAGCACTTCGCGCTCGTCATCGGACAGCACGAACTGCTCGGAGAAATTCGCCAGGATGCACAGCCCGTCGGAGCCCGCGTCGATCATGAAATCGACGCAGCGCTTCTGGCTTTCGAGATCGAGCGCGCCCTGTTCGGTGAAGGTGGTGGGCACCACCGGGAAGATTCCGCGGTATCGGGGGGTCATGACGTGTGATCAGTGGGAGTGGCGGGGAACGGCCGAGCCTCTGCAGCCGACCAGGAAATCGAAGTCGCAGCCTTCGTCGGCCTGCAGCACGTGGTTGACGTAGAGCTTCTGGTAGCCGCCGCCGCGCGTGCTCATCGGCTGCGCATCGGAGGCGGACAGCGACGCCAGGCGCGACGCGAGTTCCTCGTCGCTGATGTCCAGGTGCAGCCGCCCCGCATCGCAGTCGAGCTCGATCCAGTCGCCATCGCGCACCGCCGCGAGCGGCCCGCCGTCGGCTGCTTCGGGCGCGACATGCAGCACCACCGTGCCATACGCCGTGCCGCTCATGCGCGCGTCGGAGATGCGCACCATGTCCTTCACGCCCTGGCGCAGCAGCTTCGGCGGCAGGCCCATGTTGCCCACCTCGGCCATGCCGGGGTAGCCCTTGGGGCCGCAGTTCTTCAGCACCATCACGCAACTCGCGTCGATGTCGAGGTCTTCATCGACGATGCGTGCCTTGTAGTGCTCCAGGTTCTCGAACACCACGGCGCGGCCGCGGTGCTTCAGCAGCTCGGGCGTGGCGGCCGAGGGTTTGAGCACCGCGCCGCGCGGCGACAGGTTGCCGCGCAGGATGCGGATGCCGCCGTCGGCGATCAGCGGGTTGTCGAGCGGGCGGATCACCTCGTCATTGAGGCTCGGCGCCTCGCGCACGTTGTCCCAGATCGAGTGGCCGTTGACGGTGAGCGCACCGGGGTGCGGCAGAAGGCCGTTCTCGCCGAGGCGGCGCAGCACCGCAGGCAGGCCACCTGCGTAGTAGAACTCTTCCATGAGGAAGCGCCCCGAGGGCATGAGGTCCACGATGGTCGGCGTGTGGCTGCCGATGCGCGTCCAGTCTTCCAGCTCCAGCTCGACGCCGATGCGCCCCGCAATCGCCTTCAGGTGGATCACCGCATTGGTCGATCCGCCGATGGCCGCGTTCACGCGAATCGCGTTCTCGAAGGCCTCGCGCGTGAGGATCTTCGACAGCGTGAGCCCGTCCTTGGCCATCTGCACCGCGCGCGCACCCGACATCTGCGCCAACACGTAGCGCCGCGCATCGACCGCCGGAATCGCCGCGTTGTGCGGCAGCGAGGTGCCCAGCGCCTCGGCCATGCAGGCCATGGTGGAGGCCGTGCCCATCGTGTTGCAGGTGCCCGCCGAGCGCGACATGCCGCCCTCGGCCGAGAGGAACTGGTGCAGGTTGATCTCGCCCGCCTTCAGCGATTCGTGCAGCTGCCACACGGCCGTGCCCGAGCCGATGTCCTTGCCGTCGAGCTTGCCGTTGAGCATCGGCCCGCCCGTGACCACGATGGCCGGGATGTCGCAGCTGGCCGCACCCATCAGCAGCGCGGGCGTGGTCTTGTCGCAGCCCGTGAGCAGCACCACCGCATCGACCGGGTTGCCGCGAATGGCTTCCTCGACGTCCATGCTCGCGAGGTTGCGCGTGAGCATCGCGGTGGGCCGCAGGTTCGATTCGCCGTTCGAGAACACCGGGAACTCGACCGGGAAGCCGCCCGCCTCCGAGATGCCGCGCTTGACGTGCTCGGCGATCTTGCGGAAGTGCGCGTTGCAGGGCGTGAGTTCCGACCAGGTGTTGCAGATGCCGACGATGGGGCGGCCGTCGAACTCGTGGTCGGGGATGCCCTGGTTCTTCATCCAGCTGCGGTACATGAAGCCGTTCTTGTCGGCGGAGCCGAACCATTCGGTCGAGCGCAGTTTCTTTGTCATGGGGAAATGGTCAGCGGCGCGGGGTGCGCGAGGTGAAGAAGCGTTGGAGCAGGCAGAACACGAAGAGCAGCGCGCCGACCACGATGCGCGTCCACCACGAGCTCAGCGTGCCGTCGAAGGAAATCAGCGTCTGGATGATCCCGAGCATCAGCACGCCGAAGAGCGTGCCCGCCACGTAGCCCACGCCGCCGGTGAGCAGCGTGCCGCCGATCACCACCGCCGCGATGGCGTCGAGCTCCAGCCCGAGCGCATGCAGGCCGTAGCCCGAGAGCATGTAGAAGGTGAAGATCACGCCCGCCAGCGCCGAACAGAAGCCCGAGAGCGTGTACACGCCCACGAGCGTGCGGCGCACCGGCAGGCCCATGAGCATCGCCGAATGCTCGCTGCCGCCGATGGCGTACACCGCGCGGCCGAAGGGCGTGCAGTGCGCAATGAAGATCGCAGCCAGCAGCACGGCGATGGCGATCACCGCGCTGACTGACACCGAGGCTTCGCCCCAGATGGGAATGCGGATCTGCGAGACCTCCGAATAGAACGCGTTGGTGATGCTGATCGAGTCGATGCTGATGAGGTAGCAGAGACCGCGCGCGAGGAACATGCCCGCGAGCGTGACGATGAAGGGCTGCAGCCGGAAGCGCTCGATGAGCAGGCCCATGAACGCGCCGAAGGCCGTGCCCATCGCCAGCACCAGCGGGATCACGATGGCCGGGCTCCACCCGTGCTTCTCGACCAGCGAGGCCGACACCATCGTCGTGAGCGCGATCACCGAGCCCACCGAGAGGTCGATGCCGCCCGAGAGGATCACGAAGGTCATGCCGACCGCGACGACGATCAGGAACGCGTTGTCGATCAGCAGGTTGAGGAACACCTGCGCCGAGAAGAAGCCGTCGTAGAACACCGAGCCCAGCGTGGCCATCAGCACGAACAGCGAGATGGTCGCGGTCAGCGGCAGGTACTTCGGATTGAGCCTTGCCTTGCTCCCGCGCGCGGGAGTGGGCTGGGCAGCAGGCGCCGCCTCGATCACCGCGCTCATGCCCTGCTCCCGTCATGCACCGGCCGCTGCACCAGCGTGCGAACCTCCGCCCGGAACTCCGGCGACTGCATCAGCATCACCACGAACACCACCACCGCCTTCACCACGAGGTTGATCTCCGGCGGCACGCCCAGCGAGTAGATCGCGTAGGTCAGCGTCTGGATGATGAGCGCGCCGATCACGCTGCCCACGAGGCTGAAGCGACCGCCCGTGAGCGCCGTGCCGCCGAGCGTGACCGCGAGGATCGCATCGAGCTCCAGCAGCTGGCCCGCGTTGTTGCCGTCCGCGCTCTTCACGTTCGAGCTGATCAGCAGGCCCGCCACGCCCGCGCACACGCCGCAGAACGCATACGCGCCGACGACCAGCCGCCGCGCCTGGATGCCCGCCACGCGCGCGGCCGTCGGGTTGATGCCCACCGCCTGGATGAACAGGCCGAGCGCCGTGCGCGTGATCGCCAGGTACAGCAGCGCGAACACCGCCGCCACGATGAACAGCGAGAACGGCAGCCCCAGCAGGTAGCCGCTGCCGAGGAAGAAGAAGGGCTTGTAGTAGATCGTGATGATCTGCCCGTCCGCGACCAGCTGCGCGATGCCGCGCCCCGCCACCATGAGGATCAGCGTCGCGATGATCGGCTGCATGCCGACCTTGGCGACCAGCAGCCCGTTCCACAGGCCGCACAGCAGCGCGGCACCGAGCGCCGCGAGGATCGCGAGCGGCATCGGGAAGCGGCTCACGTCGCTGGACACCGAGCCGCCGATCATCCAGGCCGCGACCGCCGCCGCGATGGCCACCACCGCGCCCACCGAGATGTCGATGCCGCGCGTGGCGATCACGAGCGTCATGCCGAGCGAGACCAGCACCAGCGGCGCTGCGCGGTTCACGATGTCGATCAGGCTGCCGTAGAGATGGCCTTCGCGCCATTCGAGGTGCAGGAAGCTGGCGTTGAACGCGGTGTTGATCGCGAGCAGCAACAGCAGCGTGATGACGGGCCAGGCGAGCCGGTGGCTCATGAGGGACGAAAAGCGGTTCATGCGGCGGCAATCATTTCGTAGACCTCGTCCTCGGTCGAACCACCCGGCAGTTCGCCCACCTTCTGCCGGTCGCGCAGCACCACGATGCGATGCGCCACGCGCACCACCTCGCTCATCTCCGACGAGATGAAGATCACCGCCATGCCGGCGCGCGCGAGCCGCAGGATCTCTTCCATGATTTCCTGCTTGGCAGCCACGTCGATACCGCGCGTGGGCTCGTCCAGGATCAAGAGGCGCGGCTCGGTCGCGAGCCAGCGCGCGATCATGGCTTTCTGCTGGTTGCCGCCCGAGAGCAGGCCGATGGGCGTTTCGACACTCGCCGTCTTGATGCCCAGCGAGGCGACGAAGCGCTCGGCCATCGCGGTCTGCTCAGCATGTGAAAGAAATTTCCGCGTACCGAGCCGGGCCTGCAGCGCCAGCGCAATGTTCTCGCGCACCGACAGCTCGGCCACGATGCCGTCGGTCTTGCGCTCTTCGGGGCACAGCGCGAGGCCTTCGCGGATCGCATCCGCCGGATTCGAGAAGCTGACGGAGCGGCCGTCGATTTTCAGCACACCTCGGTCGGGCGATTCGAGGCCGAACAGCAGGCGCGCCAGTTCGGTGCGGCCCGCGCCGAGGAGGCCGGCGATGCCGACGACCTCGCCGGCACGCACGCGCAGGTCGGTGGCCTGCAACTGCCCGGCCTGCCCCAGTCCCTTCGATTGCAGCAACGCGGGCGCCGCTTCATCGAATGCAGGCAGCGCGGCAGGTCGTGCCGATTGCGCGGCCAGCTCGCGACCCAGCATCGCCGCGATCAGCGCCTGCGGGCCAAGCGCTGCGGCCTTCCACTCGCCCACCCAGTTGCCGTTGCGCAGCACGGTGATGCGGTCGGACACCGCGTACATCTGGTTCAGGAAGTGCGTCACGAAGACGATGGCAAGGCCTTCGCCGCGCAGGCGCCGCAGCACCTCGAACAGCTTCTCGACTTCGTCGTCATCGAGGCTCGAAGTCGGCTCGTCGAGGATCAACACCTTCGACGACACGCCGAGCGCCCGCGCGATCGCCACCATCTGCTGCACCGCGACCGAATAGCTCGATAAGAGCCGCGTCACGTCGATATCGAGCCCGATGCGCGCCAGCAGCTCCGAAGCCCGACGGTTCACCGCGGCCCAGTCGATGCGAAAGCCCTGCAGCGCGCCGCAGCGCGGATAGCGCCCCGCGAACACGTTCTCCGCCACCGAGAGGTTCGGGCACAGGTTCACCTCTTGGTATACCGTGCTGATGCCCAGCTTCTGCGCCTCCAGCGGCGAGCCCGGACGGATGGCCTCGCCACCCAGGAACATCTCGCCGCCGCTCGAAGGCAGCACGCCCGTGAGCACCTTGATGAGCGTCGACTTGCCCGCGCCGTTCTGCCCCATGAGCGCATGGATCTCGCCCGAGTAGAGCTTGAGCTGCACACCGTTGAGCACCGGGATGCCGGCGAACTGCTTGTGGATGCCCCGCAGTTCCAACACGGGGGTGATGCCGCTGTCGGTCATGCGTTCACTTGTTCTTGTTGTAGACGTCGATGAACACCGCCGCCAGCAGCACCAGCCCCTTGATGACCTGCTGGTAGTCGATGCCGATGCCCAGGATCGACATGCCGTTGTTCATCACGCCCATGATGAAGGCGCCGATCACCGCGCCCATCACGCGGCCCACGCCGCCCGAGGCCGAGGCGCCGCCGATGAAGCAGGCCGCAATCACGTCGAGCTCGAAACCCAGGCCCGCCTTGGGCGTGGCGGTGTTCAGGCGCGCCGCGAACACGAGGCCCGCGAGCGCCGCCAGCGCCCCCATGTTCACGAAGGTGAGGAATGCGAGCCGCTGCGTCTTCACGCCCGACAGCCGCGCGGCCTTCTCGTTGCCGCCCAGCGCATAGATGCGCCGGCCGATGGTCGTGCGGTTCGTGACGAAGTCGTACACCACGATCAGCACCGCCATCACCACCAGCACGTTGGGCAGGCCCTTGTAGGTCGAGAGCAGGTAGCTGAAGAAAAGAATGATCGCCGCGAAGAACAGGTTCTTCACGAGGAAGAAGGCGTAGGGCTCCTGCTCCATGCCATGCGCCTTGAGCTTGGCGCGCCCGCGCAGCTTGAAGAACACCAGCGCCGCGGCCGCCAGCGCGCCCACGATCAGCGAGGTGGTGCGCAAGGTGTCGCCACCCAATGGATCGGGAATGAAGCCCGAACTCAGGCGCTGGAACTCGACCGGAAACGGCCCCACCGACTGGCCCGCCAGCAACGCCAGCGTGAGCCCTTTGAACACCAGCATGCCCGCGAGCGTGACGATGAACGAAGGGATCTTGCGGAACGCGACGAACCAGCCCTGCGCGGCGCCGATCACCGCGCCGGCCGCGATGCTGACGACCGCGGTCGGCACGAAGTGCCATTCGTACTCCACCATCAGCACCGCCGCGAGCGCGCCGATGAAGCCGCAGACCGAGCCCACCGACAGGTCGATGTGCCCCGCCACGATCACCAGCAGCATGCCCAGCGCCATGATGACCACGTAGCTGTTCTGCAGCAGCAGGTTGGTGAGGTTCAGCGGCCGCAGCAGCGTGCCGTCGGTCAGCACCTGGAACAGCACCATGATCGCGACCAGCGAGATCAGCATGCCGTATTCGCGCAGGTTGTTCTTCAGGAAGCCGACATGCAGCTTCGGCGCCTCGGAGGCGGGAACGGCGGCCTTCACCGCGTTGACTTCAGGCTGCGACATGGATCGAACTCCCCGAGCTCACGATGGCATGCATGATGCGTTCCTGCGAGGCCTCGGCCACCGGAAATTCGGCGACGAAGCGCCCCTCGTTCATTACGTAGATGCGGTCGCACATGCCGAGCAGTTCCGGCAGTTCCGAAGAAATCATGAGAATGCCTTTGCCCTCGCTCGCAAGCTGGTCGATGATGGTGTAGATCTCGTACTTGGCGCCCACGTCGATACCGCGCGTGGGCTCGTCGAGGATCAGCAGTTCCGGCTTGGTGAAGAGCCACTTGCTCAACACCACCTTCTGCTGGTTTCCTCCCGACAGATTGACCACCAGCTGCTCGATGCCCGAGCAGCGGATGTTGAGTGCCTTGCGGTATTCGTTGGCCACCTTGAATTCGCGCCCGTTGTCGATGACCGACGAATCGGCGATCGCATCGAGGTTGGCCAGGCTGATGTTCTTGCGGATGTCTTCCTCCAGCACCAGCCCCAGGCCCTTGCGGTCCTCGGTGACGTAGGCGATGCCGTGGTCGATGGCCTTGCGCACCGTGCCCACGTCCACCGGCTTGCCGTGCATGAGCACGGAGCCGCTGATGCGCTGGCCGTAGGACTTGCCGAAGACGCTCATGGCGAGCTCGGTGCGCCCCGCGCCCATGAGGCCCGCGATGCCGACGATCTCGCCCTTGCGCACGTTCAGGTTCACGCCCTTGATCTGTTCGCGGTCGGCGTGCAGCGCATGGTGCACGCGCCAGTCGCGCACCTCGAACACGGTCTCGCCGATCTTCGGATGGCGCTGCGGATAGCGATGCGCCATGTCGCGCCCCACCATGCCGCGGATGATGCGGTCCTCGCTGATCGGCTGGCCGCGGCAGTCCATGGTCTCGACCGTCGCTCCGTCGCGCAGCACGGTGACCGAATCGGCCACCTTGGAAATCTCGTTGAGCTTGTGCGAGATGAGGATCGACGCGATGCCCTGGCGCTTGAGCTCCAGCAGCAGCATCAGCAACGCATCGCTGTCGTTCTCGTTCAGGCTCGCGGTCGGCTCGTCGAGGATCAGGAGCTTGACCTCCTTGGCCAGCGCCTTGGCGATTTCCACCAGCTGCTGCTTGCCGACACCGAGGTCGGTCACGAGCGTGGTGGGCAACTCCTTGAGGCCCACCTTGGCAAGCAGCTCTCGCGTCTTCGCATAGGCGGCGAACCAGTCGATCACGCCGCCGTTCGCAATCTCGTTGCCGAGGAAGATGTTCTCGGCGATCGAGAGCAGCGGCACCAGCGCGAGCTCCTGGTGGATGATGATGATCCCGAGCTTCTCGCTGTCGGCGATGCCCTTGAAGCGGCGAAGCTCGCCCTCGAAATGGATCTCGCCGGTGTACGAGTCGCACGGGTAGACGCCGCTCAGCACTTTCATGAGCGTCGACTTGCCCGCGCCGTTCTCGCCGACCACCGCGTGGATCTCCCCCGCGCGCACGGCGAGGTTGACGTTGCTGAGGGCTTTCACCCCCGGAAACGTCTTGGTGATCCCACGCATTTCGAGGATCGTGCGTTCGCCTTGACTCACTTGACTTGGCTTTCCTTGTAGTAGCCGCTGTCGACCAGCACCTGCTTCCAGTTCGACGCGTCCACGCTCACCGGCTTCAGCAGGTACGAGGGCACGACCTTGATGCCGTTGTTGTAGGTCTTGGTGTCGTTCACCTCGGGCTGCTTGCCAGAGAGCATGGCGTCCGCCATGGCCACCGTCACCTTGGCCAGCTCGCGCGTGTCCTTGAACACGGTCGAGGTCTGCTCCTTGCGCAGGATCGACTTGATCGAAGGCACCTCGGCGTCCTGCCCCGACACCACCGGCATCGGCTGCGAGCCCGAGCCGTAGCCCACGCCCTTGAGCGACGAGAGGATGCCGATGGACAGGCCGTCGTACGGCGACAGCACCGCGTCGACGCGGTCCTTGGTGTAGTAGGCCGACAGCAGGTTGTCCATGCGCGCCTGCGCCACCGCGCCGTCCCAGCGCAGCGTGCCGACCTTGTCCATGCCCATCTGCTTGCTGCGCACCACGAGCTTGCCGCTCTTGATGTACGGGTCGAGCACCGACATCGCGCCGTTGTAGAAGAAGAAGGCGTTGTTATCGTCCGGCGAGCCGCCGAACAGCTCGATGTTGAACGGGCCCTTGCCGCTCTTCAGGTCGAGCGCCTTCTCGATCGACTGCGCCTGCAGCACGCCAACCTGGAAGTTGTCGAAGGTGGCGTAATAGTCGACGTTCTTCGAGCCCTTGATGAGCCGGTCGTACGCGATGACCTTCACGCCCTTGTCGGCCGCCTTTTGCAGCACGTCGGACAGCGTGGTGCCGTCGATGGCCGCGATGACCAGCACCTTCGAGCCCTTGGTCACCATGTTCTCGATCTGCGCGAGCTGGTTGGGGATGTCGTCGTCGGCGTACTGCAGGTCGGTCTTGTAGCCCTTGTCCTTGAAGTACTTGACCATGTTGGCGCCATCGGCGATCCAGCGGGCCGACGACTTGGTGGGCATCGAGATCGCGATCAGGCCCTTGTCCTGCGCATTGGCCAGCGGCGTGAAGCCGACGATGGCGAATGCGATGCCCGCGAGCGATGCTTTGAGGAATTTGCGTTTCATGGGTGTGGGCTCTCAATACTTGCGGTTGGGGAATTCCTTGGCAGCGACTTCCATCGGGAAGATGCTTTCTTCGGTCACGATGCGCTTGGGCAGCGTCTTGCCTGCCTTGATGTCTTTCACGGCGCTCATCAGTTGCGGGCCGAGCAGCGGGCTGCATTCGACCGACACGTTGAGCTTGCCCGCGATCATCGCTTCGAACGCCCCCTTCACGCCGTCGATGGAGATGATGGTGATGTCCTTCGCGGGCTTCAGGCCGGCCTCTTCGATGGCCTGGATCGCGCCGATGGCCATGTCCTCGTTGTGCGCGAAGAGCACGTTGATCTTCTTGCCCTCGGCCTTCAGGAAAGCTTCCATCACCTCCTTGCCCTTGGCGCGCGTGAAGTCGCCGGTCTGCGAGCGGATGATCTTGAACTTCGGGTCGGCCTTGATGATTTCCTCGAAGCCCTTCTTGCGGTCGATGGCCGGCGCCGAACCCACGGTGCCCTGCAGCTCGACGATGTTCACGTCGCCCTTCTGGTCCTTCATCTTCTCGACCAGCCAGCGGCCGGCCTTGCGGCCTTCTTCGGTGAAGTCCGAGCCCATGAAGGTCACGTAGAGCGAGTCGTCCTTGGTGTTGACGGAGCGGTCGGTCAGCACCACCGGGATCTTGGCGGCCTTGGCTTCGCGCAACACGGTTTCCCAGCCCGACTCGACCACGGGCGAGAACGCGATCACGTCGACCTTCTGCGCGATGTACGAGCGGATGGCCTTGATCTGGTTTTCCTGCTTCTGCTGCGCATCGGAGAACTTGAGCTCGATGCCGGCGTCCTTCGCGGACGACTTGATCGACTCGGTGTTGGCAGTGCGCCATTCGCTCTCGGCGCCCACCTGCGCGAAGCCGAGCACGAGTTTTTTCTGCGCGAGCGCAGAAACGGGCAGCAGCCCGCCGAGGGCGGCGGCGGCCAGTGCGGTGTTGAGCGTGCGGCGATTCATCGTCATGGGATGTCTCCTTCTGTTGACTTGCTTGTTGAGAACGGTTTTTTGTGGCTCAGGCCAGCATGTAGCCGGTCTTCACCGTCGTGTAGAACTCCGCGGCGTGGCGCCCTTGTTCGCGCGGCCCGTAGCCCGACCCCTTGCGGCCGCCGAAGGGCACGTGGAAATCCACCCCTGCGGTCGGCAGATTGACCATCGTCATGCCGACCACGGCATGGCGCCTGAAATGCATCGCGTGCTTCAGCGAATTGGTGCAGATGCCCGCGCACAGGCCGAAGGGCGTGTCGTTGCACAGCGCGAGTGCTTCATCGTAGTTGTCGGCGCGCAGCACGCAGGCCAGCGGGCCGAAGATTTCCTCGCGCGCGATGCGGTGCGCCGGCTTGGCCAGGAACAGCGCGGGGCTCATGTAGTGGCCGGCGGTGGCGCGTTCGAGCGCTTCGCCACCCCACACGTGCTCGGCGCCCTCTTCGCGCGCCACCTCGACCCAGGCGAGGTTCTGCGCGAGGCGCTCCTCGTCGGCCACCGGGCCGATGTCGACGCCGCGCTCCAGCGCATGGCCGATCTTCAGCGTCTTGAGCCGCTGGCGCAGCCTGGCCACGAAGGCGTCGTGCACCGCTGCCTCGACGATGAGCCGGCTCGACGCGGTGCAGCGCTGGCCGGCGGAAAAATAGGCGCCCTGCACCGCGCAGTCGACGGCGCGGTCGAGGTCGGCATCGGCCAGTACCACCAGCGCGTTCTTGCCGCCGGTCTCGAGCTGCACCTTGGCTCGGCGCGAAGCTGCCGCCTGCAGGATGCGCTCGCCGTTGGCCATCGAGCCTGTGAAGCTCAGCGCATCGACCAGCGCGCTGTCGACCAGCGCCTGTCCCACTTCGCGGCCGCTGCCCATCACGAGGTTGAAGGCGCCGGCCGGCAAGGCGGCGCGGCTGATGATCTCGGCCAGCGCCCAGCCGCAGGCCGGCACCAGTTCGGCCGGCTTGAACACCACGCTGTTGCCGTGGGCCAGCGCGGGCGCGATCTTCCATGCCGGGATGACGAACGGCGAGTTCCACGGCGTGATGAGCCCGACCACGCCGACCGGCTCGCGCGTGACGTCGACCTGCACGCCCGCGCGTACCGAGGCGACGTTCTCGCCGCCGCCGCCACGCAGGGCCTCGCCCGCGAAGAACTTGAAGATCTGGCCCGCCCGCGCCACTTCGGCCACCGCCTCGGGCAGGGTCTTGCCCACCTCGCGCGCCAGCAGCAGGCCCAGGTCGTCCTTGCGTGCGAGCAGTTCTGCGCCGATGCGGTCGAGCACGTCGGCGCGCCGCTGCGGCGTGCTGTGGCTCCAATGGGGAAAGGCCTCGGTGGCCGCGCGGATGGCGGCCTCGGCCTGGCGGCGATCGGCGCGTGCGTACTCGGCCACCACTTCGCTGGTGTCCGAGGGATTGGCGCTCACACCCGTGGTCGCGCTGGTTTCCCAGCGGCCATTGATGTACTGCCGCACGTTCTGATGGAGCTCGCCGTGAATCACCGGGCGGGGGCCTTGTCTCTGTAGTTCTGGATGTGCGGCGAGTCTAGAAACAAAAATGATATCAATCCAATTGTTTTTTAAGCAAAATGGATATCGATCATTGGATTCTGGAAAACCCGATCAGTCCTTCGTTTCAAGTCAAAGAGACATGACCAACTACAACCACTGGTTCATCCGCGCCCGCCTCAAGACCCGGCAGCTCTTGCTGCTCGTGGCCCTGGCCGAGGAAGGCAACATCCACCGCGCGGCGCAGGTGCTCAACATGACGCAGCCCGCCGCCTCCAAGCTGCTGAAGGACCTGGAAGACGTGCTGGAGGTGCCGCTGTTCGACCGCCTGCCGCGCGGCATGCGCCCCACCTGGTACGGCGAGACCATGATCCGCCACGCCCGTGTGGCGCTCGCGAGCCTGAACCAGGCGCACGACGAGCTCACCGCGCTCAAGGCCGGGCGCTTCGGCCAGGTGAGCGTGGGCGCCATCACCGCGCCCGGGCTCACGCTGCTGCCACCGGCCGTGGCCATGGTCAAGCGCGAGCAGCCCGACCTGCGCGTGTCGCTGGAGATCGAGACCAGCCCGGTGCTCATCGAGCGGCTCGAGCAGGGCAAGCTCGACATCCTGGTGGCGCGCCTCTTCGCCGAGCACGACAAGTCGCAGCTGCGCTACGAAGCACTGAGCGAAGAGCCGGTGTGCGCGCTGGTGCGGCCGGGCCATCCACTGCTGGGCGTGAGCGGGCTCACGCTGCGCGACGTGGTGAGCGCAGGCTGGATCGTGCCGCCCGCGGGCAGCGTGCTGCGGCATCGCTTCGAGCTGATGTTCCAGGAAGAAGGCCTGGCGCCGCCGACCAACACCATCGAGAGCCCGGCGCTGCTCTTCATCACGCGCATGCTGCAGCAGAGCGACATGGTGGCGGTGCTGGCGACCGACGTGGCGCGCTACTACGCCGCGCACGGCATCGTGTCGCTGCTGCCGCTGGACATGCCCTGCCACATGGACGCCTTCGGCATCATCACGCGCACCGACCGGCTGCCGTCGCCGGCGGCGAAAGTGATGATGAAGGCGCTGAAGACGGCGGCTGTGAGCGTGTACGGGCGGAAGCTGGAACTGGACTAACCCCCAGTCTTCGCGCACTTCGTGTCGCTTCGCCAACCCCCTTGCAGGGGGCAACGCCAGCGGCCCGGCAAAGCCGGTTCCGCGGCATTCCACGCACAGCAATTCCGTTCAGGTCCAGCCGGCGTCCACGGTGAACTCCTGGGCCGTGCACATCTTCGCGTCGTCCGATGCCAGGAACAGCACCATGCGCGCGATGTCTTCCGGCATCAGCTTGTCGGGCAGGCACTGGTTGCGCTTGAGCGACTGTTCGCCTTCGTCGTCGAGCCACAGCTTCACCTGGCGCTCTGTCATCACCCAGCCGGGCGACACGGTGTTGATGCGGATGCGGTCGCGGCCCAGGTCCACCGCGAGCCCGCGCGTGAGGCCGTTCACCGATGACTTGGCGATCGCGTAGCAGGGGTAGCCCGAGCCCTTCGTCTGCCAGCCCGTGGAGCCCAGGTTGACCACCGAGCCGAAGCCCAGGCGCTTCATGCCCGGCGCCACCGACTGGATCGCGAACAGCGCCGGCCGCTCGTTGATGGCCATGCGGTTGTCGTAGTAGTCGGGCGTGACCGATTCGAGCGTGTGGCGGTCATCGCTCGCCACGTTGTTGACCAGCACCGCGAAGTCGCCGAGTTCGGTGGCCGCGTCGGAAATGGCCTTTTGCAGCGCGGCGATGTCGCGCACATCGCAGGCGCGCCACCACGGCGCCGCGTGGCCGGCCTCCTCGATCTGCCGTGCGAGCGCCGCGCTGGAACCCTCGGCAATATCGATGAAGGCGACGCGCGCGCCCTGGGCTGCGAACGCTGCGACGATGGCAGCGCCAATGCCGCTGCCGCCACCGGTGACGAAAACGGCACGGTCTTTCAGGCTGGGATAAATGGAATGTGGGGGGGAATTCAAGAAAAGTCTCCAGGGTGCTCGGCAACTGACATTGCAAAAAGCATATTCATCAATGCCTAAATTTTAAATTTCCGTTATCAATATGCCTTGATACGATCCGCCGAGTCAAGAAGACATGACGAGGAAAAAACAAATGAACAAGCAAGAGACAGGCGTCCTCCCCCCTTCATCCGCATCTGCATCCGTGCCGTCGGTCGCAGGCGAGCTCGCATGCATCTGGGCCGCCGGCGCCAACCTTGGCGAGGGCACGATGTGGTCGCAGCGCGAGCAAGCGCTCTACTGGATCGACATCCTCACGCCGCGCCTGTTCCGCTACGACCCCGCCAGCGGCGCGCAGCGAACCTGGACCTTCGACGAGGAGATCACCGCCATCGCCGAGCGCGCCTTGGCGCCAGGCCTCATCGTCACGCTGCGCCGCGGCTTCGCGCTGTTCGACACCACCGCGCCCGGCGACGACGCGAAGCCGCGCTACCTGCACCAGCCCGAGCCCGAGCGCACCGGCAACCGCTTCAACGACGGCAAGTGCGACAGCCGCGGCCGCTTCTGGGGCGGCAGCATGGACTTCGACTGCCAGGCACCGACCGGCGCGCTCTACCGCTACGACGCCGACGGCCGCTGCACCAGGCACGACGACGGCTTCGAGGTGACCAACGGCCCGACATGGTCGGCCGACGGGCGCACGATGTACTTCAACAACACGGCGCGCAACAACCTCTACGCCTACGACTTCGACGTGGAGGCGGGCACGGTGTCGAACCGGCGCCTGTGGCACCGCTTCCCGAAGCCCGATGGCCTGCCCGACGGCATGACCACCGACGCGGCCGGCCGTCTCTGGATCGCGCACTGGGGCGGCGCCTGCGTGACCTGCCATGACCCGGTGAGCGCGGCCGAGCTGTGCCGCATCCCGCTGCCCGCGAGCCACGTCACCGACTGCGCCTTCGGCGACGCCGACCTGTGCACGCTCTACATCACGACCGCGCGCAACGGACTCACGGCCGAACAGCAGGCGGCCGAGCCGCTGGCGGGCGGGCTGTTCAGGGTGCGCATCGGCAGCCCGGGGGTGCCGGCGGCGCTGTTCGCGGGCTGAAGAAGCTGCCAGACTCGCCCGCGAGACGCAGGTGCGCACCCGCGCCGTAGAACTGGCGATGCCGCGGAGATCACGCTTGTTTCAAGCCCTTAGCGCCAAGCATCAACTGCGCACTAGTTCCGGGCGCTGTTACTTTCGTGTACTTACGGCGCCAGTACAAGGGCTTACATAATCCCCGAAAAAAGCCAGCCCTCATCCGTAGCGGCAGGCGCATTCAGGGAGTCCCATGTCCAACTTCGAAGGCGTGCTCGCACGCCTGCGGCAGCCATGAAGCGCCGCGTCACGATCCAGACGCCCTTGGGCGAGGCACTGCAATTCCACCGCCTCGTCGGTCGAGAGACGCTCAGCCAGGCTTACGTTTTTGAAATCGATCTGCTGGGCAGCAGCAACGCCATCGATCCCAAGACCCTGCTGGGCAAGGCCGCCACCGTCGCGATGGAAACCGAGAGCGGCGCCCTGCGCCACCTTGCCGGCATCGTCACGCGCTTCGGCCTTTCGCAGCAAGACGCGCGACAGTCCTTCTACAAGATGCGGCTGCGTCCCTGGCTCTGGCTCGCCACCCGCCGAAGCGACTTCCGCATCTTCCAGGACCAGACCGTTCCGGACATCCTTGCCGCGGTGCTCGGGCGCTACGGCCACCCGCTCGAGCAGAAGCTCAGCCGCAGCTACCGCACCTGGAACTACTGCGTTCAGTACCACGAGAGCGACTTCGATTTTGTCTCGCGCCTGTGCGAGCACGAAGGCATCTATTTCTTCTTCCGGCATGAAGCCGAGCAGCACGTGCTGGTCTTCGCCGACGACATCGCCAGCTCGCACGGCCCCCTGCCTGGCGGCGAGACCGTGCGCTACCACCCCCACGAACACTCGGGCATGACGGGAGGCCTGGAGCCCGGCGAGCGCATTCATGCATGGGAGCAGGCCGAAGAGATTCGCTCCGGCCACCACTACACCGACGACTACGACTTCGAAAAGCCGAGGGCCGACCTGGCGAGCCGCCAGCAAATGCCGCCCGGCCATGACCACGACAGCCATGAAGCCTACGAGTGGCCGGGTGGCTTCATCCAGCACGGCGACGGCGAGGACTACGCGCGCCTCCGCACGGAGGAGCAACTGAGCGAACGCCGCCGGGCCAGGGGCCGCTCCAACCTGCGCGAACTGGCGCCGGGCCACACCTTCCGCCTCGCCGGCCACCCGCGCGACGACCAGAACCGGCAGTACCTGCTGCTCGGTGTCGGCTATCACCTGCAAGAGACCATCCAGGCCAGTGAAGGACAGAACGGCGCCGAGGGCTCCGTGCAGCGCTTCACCTTCGATGCCCAGCCCACGAGCTTCGCCTGGCGCCCGCGGCGCACGACACCCAAGCCGTGGACCGAGGGACCGCAGACCGCGAAGGTGGTCGGCCCGGCCGGCGAAGAAATCTGGACCGACCGATACGGCCGCATCAAGGTCCAGTTCCACTGGGACCGCATCGGCGAGGACAACGGGCACGCCAGCTGCTGGGTACGCGTGTCGACGGCCTGGGCGGGCTCGACCTTCGGCATGGCCGCGCTGCCACGCATCGGGCAGGAGGTCATCGTCGACTTCCTCAATGGCGATCCGGACTGCCCCATCGTCACCGGGCGTGTGCACAACGCCGACGAGATGCCGGCCTGGCAGCTGCCCGGCCAGAAGCACCTCACCGGCCTCCGCAGCCGCGAACTCGGCGGCGGGCGCAGCAATCATGTGGTGCTCGACGACTTTGCGGGGAAGATCCAGGCCCAGCTCAAGAGCGACCATCAAAGCTCCAGCCTGAGCCTGGGGCACATCGCGCGCATCGAGGACGTGGCAGGCCGCAAGGACGACCGGGGCCAGGGCTTCGAACTGCGCACCGACGGGCACGGCGCGGTGCGCGCCGCGAACGGCCTGCTGCTGAGCACCGAGGCTCGCGCGAACGCCCAGGCCCACGTCGCGGACATGCGCGAGACCACCGCCAGGCTCACCCAGGCACGTGATCTGCACGAAGGATTGAGTCAGGCTGCGCAGGAAGCCAAGGCGCACGAGAGCGGCGACCAGGATGCAGTGACCAAGGCGCTCAAGGAACAGAACGACGACATCAGGGGCCAGGGCAGCGACCCGGCCCACGGCATCTTCCCCGAATTCCAGGAGCCGCACCTGACGCTGGCCAGCCCCGCGGGCATCCAGGCCACGGCCGCCGGCAGCACGCACATCGTGAGTGGCGAGCACACGGCCATCACCAGCGGCGCGCATGCCAGCATCGGCGCCGGCAAGAGCCTGCTGGTCAGTGCGAAGGAGGCCGTGCGCCTGTTCGCCCACAAGGCAGGCATGAAACTCACGGCCGGCAGTTCCGACATCGACATCAGGGCGCTGAAGGCCAGCGTCAATGTGCTGGCCAAGATGAACATCAAGCTGGAGGCCAACCGCATCACGATCACCGCCAGGGACGAGGTGCTCATCAACGGCGGCTCGAGCTACACGCGCTGGAACGCGAATGGCATCGAGCACGGCACGATGGGCATCTGGCGCGAGCATGCGGCAACGCACAGCCTGGTCGGGCCTGCCAGCCTGCCGGTCAAGCCGCACAGCGAATCGGACTGCAAGCTCAGGGAAAACGGCGCGGCCAACGAAGGCGCGGGCTCATTGGCACGTTGACCCGATGACGCTTCCCGACAACACACCTTCGGACCCACGCTGCGTTGCGCTGGTCCGGCAACTGCGATCGGCCTTCAACGCATCGGCTCGAGTGCTCGACGCTGCCGGAGGGCGCCCCTTGCGCGCCTATCTCGTGCTCGAGAACTGGCACGCCGGCGCATTGACCGGCGCCCTCGAAGAACACTACCCCGGCATGGCCGAGGAACGCGTGGCCGTGCCCGACCGCCACTTCAAGCACAGCGAAGAGGACGCGCCCTGCCTACTTCAGTTGCCGGAGCATTGGGCCGATTCGTCCCCGCACCCCGCGCTCGCACGCCTGGTCGCCAACGATCTGCCCGGATGGCTCGCGCAAGCCTGGGTGCAGGCCGAACAGCGCCAGATGCGGCAACCGCTGTGCGGCGTCCTCTTCAGCGAATTTATCGCCGTGGCCATTGCCGATCATTGGGCGGTGCTGGGCGATCAGCTGTCGCCTGCCGACGGCAGCGCGCGCCTCTTGCGCTATCAGGACCCGCGCGTGCTGCAGCGCGCATGGCCCGTGCTGTCCGATGCGCAGCGGCAACAGTGGCTCGGCCCCGTGCGGCGCTGGTGGACGCTGGAGCAGCCGTGGGGACCATGGTCCTTGGCCGACTTGGTGCAGCAGGACGTCCTGGCCACCTCTCGCGAGCCCGGGTGGTTCCAGGCATCCGTCAGGCCCGACGGCAACACCGAAGCGCTGTCGTCGTCATCCGTCGGCCGCCTGAGTTTCGACCTGCCCCAATGGCAGGCTGCGCATTCCGCGCCGGCGGGCCATCGCGTTTGGGCGCGCCTTGCGGGCAATGGCGTGCCCGTCGACCGGCAACCCGACGGCGCCGCAATGAGCCGCCTGCTGGCCCAAGGCCAGAGCCTCGGCCTGAGCGACGACAACCTGGAAGATTTCGTCGACCTCACCTGGCGAGCACATCCGACCCAAGGGGCGAACCGCGAGGCCTTCTGGCAGTCGCCAAGCGAAGCCGCCCTGCTCGCCCGGATCCTGGACGCGTTGCGCCGCCGGCCGGACCTGCGTTTTGGCACCGCATACGCCGATGCGGTTTCTGCGACATAAGAAAAGAAAGAAAGCCCCGATGCCCTGCGCCACACCTTGCAAGAACTGCGACCGCAAGGGCCTGCCCATTCTGTTTGTCCGCTATGCGGCGGCTTACAGCGCGCAGACCAAAGGCATGAATGCCCTCAAGCAACTGCAACCCATGGGCCAATTGCAGGCCCAACCCGGAGGTGTCGCCATGCAGGCCGCGCTGTACAACGTGCGCCTGCTGCGCGCAGGCTACTTGTATGTACGCATCGAGCGCAAAGGTCTCGCCCCCGAGTGGCAGGGCTACGTCGTGCACCCGCATGGCTACCTGGGTGAGTTTCCGGTGGCTCTGCCGCAGGCGGCAGAGTCTCACCCGGCATGCGAGATGGAGTTCCGTGGAGCCAACAGCTCGATGGTGTGGGTGAGCGATGCAAAGAACGTCACCAAGCTCGACTACATGTTCAATCCCGACCCGATCGACTACGAACACCTGAAGAAGGAGATCGAGCCGAACCTGGACAAGTACACACAAGGCTTCGACGTTGCGGGATGGGCAGGCGGTAACACGAGCCAAAAGGACACGCTGCAGCCCGGACAACTCAACGGGCAGGTGGTGGAGTTCAGCGCGCTGAGCACGCCATCCGTGCGCGACGCCATCGAGCCGCAGATGTATGGGCTGATGGGAAGCAATGCGCAGGAGCGCGGTTGGGGCGACTATGACGAACAGGTTGAGGTGCAAAGTCCAGGCTATGACGTGATGGGAAACGCTACCGGCGTCACGGAGATCAGCACCGACACGAGGAAGCGCATCGGTCCAAGCTATGACAAAGCCCATGGAGCTCGCCTGGAGCGTATGCGCACTTTCCTGTTGAAGAACAAGGGGGCGGTGGTGGCATGCGACGATGCCGTGGGCATTGCCCAGGAGCTTGGGCACTTGCAAACAGAAGCTCAAACGCCCTACAGCCATTGGCAGATCGAGCAAGCCGGCGGGTTTTCCAAGGGCGTGACCAAGGAATGGGTTCTTCAAACGGCAGTGAGCGCCAAGAGCCTGCGAGACCTCGTCAAGAAAGGCGCGTTTCAAACGATTGGCAGCGGCTACGAAGAATCCAAGAGCTTCCGTGCGCCGTTGCCCAACGATCCTCAGGCACGCGCCCTGGAGCTTGCTGCACGAAATGCCAGCAGAGAGCGAAACAGAGCGCAGCAGGAAACGACCGCCACTCAAAAAATAGACGCGCAATTCATGCGGCTGTTCGATGAATCGACGGCCAAAAGCTTTGTCGATACCGTTCACAAGCCAGCGCATGACAAGGTCCAAGCCTCGCGCTCCAAGCTCGGAGAGGATCAGGGCCGCTGGCTGGGCAGCTCATCTCTCTTCAATGTGATGGGTCGCTACAGTGGCAAGGACGCTCGCGTAGATCGCCCCGGTGGTGGAGCAAACCTGAGTCTTCAACTGGCCCAATGCCTGGCAGGCACCGAAAGCAATGACTGGGGCCGCAAGTGGCTGGAGCAGTTGGATCTCTGGGGTGATAACGCCCTCTCTCGCACGATGTGCTTCAACAACTTGGCGCACCTGGCGTCGCTCCGACCCGCGGTGGAAGAGGAAGGACAAGCCGGACAAACGACGGCGTTGCCAGCGCCGGACCCCAGCGTTCGATTGCTGGAAAGCCTGGCAGTCAAGCTCAAACTGCTCGCTGGGCGCGTCGGCCTTGGCGACAAGGCCCTTGCATTCATGAGTGAGTTTCCCGCCCTCGGAGAAAGCGGCAGGTTGCGCAAACTGGCGTGGCCCGCGCATGTCATGACACTGATGAGTGTGAAGATGGTCGCGGGCCTTTCCGCATTGCCTGTGACCCGCAAGGAAGCGCAGTTGGTCCGCTATATGGCGTTGACCGGCATCACCACGCTAGGGCGAACGGTGGAGAATGAAGCCGAGCGTTTGCAGTTGCGCGCCAATGACGTAAGGCGCGCACAGATGCTGGGGCGTGCCGAGAAGTTGACCAAGCTTTCCACTGCTCAGAAGGGCAAGGCCGGCGAAGCGGCGATGGATCGAGCGAAAGGTGCAGCGCCTGGTTCACGCGCAGCGATGCTGGCCGGTGTCTTTGACTTCGGAACCAGCTTGTTGAAGGGTGGACAACTTATCGTCAACCCTGATGGGCGCACCGCGGTGGAAATGGCGGGCAACGTCTTGCAAAGTATCGGCTCGATTGCAGACTGGCGCGCCAAAGCGTACGAAGAGACGATCTTCAAGGGCATCAAAGGCGCCAACGTATACAAGGAGAAGGTCTTGGAGATCGGTTTGGACACGTTGAATGTCGCGCAGCTGAGGAATCTGCAAAAAATGGCATTCAAGTTCTTGCTGCCCGCGGCGATGGTTTCTGTTTGGTTTGATGGGATAGATGCCGCGCAGTCGATACGGAGAGAGCAAGATGCATTGGCACTGGCGCAGATCACGAGTGTCTTCGGTACCATTTTTACAATTACTGGAACAGCAGTGATTGCGTTCGACATTTCCATTCTTGGAATCACTTCGGCAAGCCTTGGTGCTGTGCTGGGATTAGTCGGAGCGGTGCTTGTCGTTGCTTCTGTCGTTGCAATCGCAATCTTTAAGGAAGATGAGTGGATTAACTGGTTGACTGACTGTCCTCTGAACAAGAGTAAAAAGCCAATTCATAGTGGTCTGAAAGAAACTTTGCAGAAATTGTCGAACGTGCGAGCTGAGCTGCAGCCAGCACATTAGGGAGTAGAGAATGTTCCCAAACGAACACGTCTATCAACGTGCGCGCAGGCGTTCGATTGCTGAGGGACGCAGGTGTGTGCAAGCCGACGGCAGCAAGAGATTGCTGATGGTCGATGAGTGTCTCGATTCCGTTGGCACAACAATACCAGGTCGATCCCTCTACGCGCAGAACGAAACCTATCTGGAGTTTTGCAATTCGGGGTGGGAGCAACAGTGGAAAGCCGGCATCGGTTCGTTTTTTGTCTTGCTGCCTTGTTTGCTGGTTTTTTGGGGGCTCTACGGGTTTGCAATACACCCGTTCATCACCGGAAACATGCTCTTCCTTTGGTTTGGAGCATTTGAAGCACGGTCAAATTTTGTCTGGTTCGGCTGGCTGCTGCTTTTCCCTTTATCCCTCGGCTGCTGCGTCCTGTTGTGGCTGTGGTTCGACATCATGGGTGCGCGTACGTGCTTCTTCACCTATGCACGAGGCCGCATTCGCTTCAATCGGGTGACGCGCAAGGTCTATCTGCTGAGGCCACGAGGTTGTGGTGGCAACGCCGTGTTCGACTGGAACCGCCTGCGCGCCATCATCGACATGGACGGCTATGACCTGCTGGCCAGAAAGAATGGTGCGCCCGGCAAGGCTGCTTACTACTCGCTCATCCTCTACCACCCACCGCTTGATGCAGCCGACCCGCTTGCCAAGGGCGAAGACGCCGTCTTCGTTGGCCCCACACTGCCCATGCAGCAGGAGGCGGCCCCCCTGTGGGAGTACATCCGCCGCTTTATGGAATACGGTCCTGGCCAGGAGGGCATTCCTGAGCGGATAGGGCAGGAGCACACGACCTACTGCGGCAAACCCAGTTCCAGTCAGTACAAGCTGGAGCAACGCCCAGGGGTGATGGAAACCGCTTATCACATGCTCAGTCAAGTCACCTGCTCGTGGCCGGCATTTCCAAAGGAATGGCAAAGCGATTCGGGCATCGGCGAACCTGAAGACAAGCCGGTGCAAACGGGCGCCGTGATGACGGCGCTCGTTTATCGGGCCCAAGGCAAGCTGAGCAAGGCCGATGAGATCGAGTTCTTGCAGCGATGGGGAGCAGCCCAGACAGTGCAAGAAGCAAGGTCACAAAAAGCATAAATGAGTACGACGACCGGTAGCCGAACATCTGTTGGGGGCTTGCAGGGCTCTAGCTTTGCAGGTGAACTGCGATCAGTCTGAAGAATCCATGTTCGTTCGCGAAAACAGCTCCCGACTGGCCCAGCGCCGCTCCTCCGAAAAAGGCCGCACTCACATCAACCTGGATGGGCAAAAGCGCTGGCCGACATATCGCACCGGCGCACGTGGCATCGAGATCCCGGGCCGGGCCGCCTATGCCCAGAACGACGCGTACCTGGAACTGTGCAATCCGGGATGGGATTTGCAGTGGCGTGCAGGTATGGGGAATCTTTACGTCATCTTGCCCGCCGCCGTATTGATCTGGATTTGGTATGGATTTGCAGTCCATCCTCTTGTCTTCAAGACGATCATCTTTTTCTGGCCGACCATGGCCTACGGGAGCGAGGACTGGCCCTATCTCGTCTTCGGTTGGCTCCTGCTTTTCCCTCTCGCTTTGGCTAGCGCCTTCATGATCTTCGCGTGGTTCCACTGCATGGGCATGCGAACCTGCTTCTTTACTTACGCGCGCGGGCGTATTCGCTTCAATCGGCTCACTCGCAAGGTGTACGTGCTGCGCCCCCGCTATTGCGGCGGCAACGTGGTGCTGGACTGGGAGCGCCTGGCGGCGCTGTTCGAACCGGAAGGCTCAAGCGCGGGCGCCAAGCAGACCATCAAGGCGCTGGCGCTACATCACCCGCCCTTCGACCCAACCGATCCGAACGCGAAAGGCGAAGACTGCATCTTCGTCGGCCCCGCCCTGCCGGGTCCACAAGAAGCAGCGTATCTGTGGGAGTACATCCGCCAGTACATGGAGGTCGGCCCTACGACCGATCACATTCCGGCCGACGCATCTTCTACCTACAAGGGCATTGCCCGTTACCTGCAGCCTGACTACACCACCTATTGCGGCAAACCCGACTCGCGCCAGTACGGGCTGGAACAAAAACCGGGCTTCATGGAGACGAGCTTCCACATGATGAGCCAGATCACCTGCTCTTGGCCAGCATTCCCGAAAGAGTGGCAAAGCGATTCGGGCATTGGCGAACCAGAGGACAAGCCGGTGCAAACGGGCGCCGTGATGACAGCGCTCGTCTATCGGGCCCAAGGCAAGCTGAGCAAGGCCGATGAGATCGAGTTCCTGCAGCGATGGGGAACGGCCGAGGCGGTACAGGAAGCAATGTCGCGCGAGAAGTGAGCAGACTGCGGGCGCGAGCGGCAAGCCATCGGCACGACTCGCCCCACGCTTGCCCGTCATATGCTGTAAGAGACGCTGCAGAAGCGCGCCAACGCGCGAGCTGAATTGCAATCGGTCCACTAGGAATTCCAGGATGTTCCCAAATGAGCATGTCTATCAGCGTGCGCGCCAACGCTCAATCGATGAGGGCCGCAGGTGCGTGCAGGCCGACGGTAGCAAGAGACTGTTGAAGCCCGTTGAGCGTGTCGAACGCAGTGGTGCGACCCTACCAGCAGGACGAAGCATCTATGCGCAGAACGAAACTTACCTAGAGTTGTGCAACTCAGGGTGGGAGCGGCAATGGAAAGCAGGCATCGGAACGGTATTTGTTCTGCTCCCGTGCCTGTTGATTTTCTGGGGATTCTATGGCTTTTCCCTTCATCCCATCGCTTTTGATCATGTGCTGCTGTTTTGGGGTGCCAGCGAAAATACGGCCACTTCAGCCGATCTATGGTTCGGCTGGCTGCTGCTTTTCCCCTTGTCCCTCGGCTGCTGCATCCTGTTGTGGCTGTGGTTCGACGTCATGGGCGTGCGCACGTGCTTCTTCACCTATGCACGAGGCCGCATTCGCTTCAATCGGGTGACGCGCAAGGTCTATCTGCTGAGGCCACGAGGTTGTGGTGGCAACGCCGTGTTCGACTGGGACCGCCTGCGCGCCATCGTCGACATGGACGGCTATGACCTGCTGGCCAGAAAGAATGGTGCGCCCGGCAAGGCTGCTTACTACTCGCTCATCCTCTACCACC
>Ga0207709_10000211_pt1 | contig 75562 bp, 70 predicted proteins | sample KBSM34metaG_FD_184397 | JGI IMG/M metagenome (GOLD analysis project Ga0207709, IMG submission 184397) | Miscanthus rhizosphere microbial communities from Kellogg Biological Station, Michigan, USA - KBS M3-4 metaG (SPAdes) (version 2) | ecosystem: Host-associated > Plants > Roots > Rhizosphere >...
CTTCAGGTTTTTGGAGACGATTATCCGACGCCAGACGGAACTGGTTTACGTGACTATATTCACGTGACAGATTTGGTCGCCGGGCATATTTGTGCCTTAAAGGTGTTGGATTCTCAAGAGGGATTGAATGTTTGGAATCTTGGCACCGGGAAAGGGCATTCGGTGCTCGATATTATTCGTACCTTTGAGCGTGTGAGTGGCCGCTCGATAGCGTTCACTGTGGCCCCGAGGCGTGATGGCGATGTTGCGAAATGCTGGGCAGATCCAAGCAAGGCGTGGCGAGATTTGGGATGGAAGGCCGATCGTGATTTGGAGCAAATGCTGAGTGATGCATGGCGATGGCAGTTAAATAATCCGAGCGGGTACAGTTTTTCATCCCATGGTGTTCCCGGATGAGAGTTTTGTACGTAATTACGCGCTCCGACGTCATCGGGGGAGCCAGTGTTCACTTGCTCGATTTAGCAGAGGGTATTGCTGCTATTGGTCATAACGTTCAGATTTTGGTCGGAGGCGGTGGTATTTTTGTTGAATTGGCAAAAAAAAGAGGACTGGATGTTAAATCTCTGAATTATCTTGTTAGAGAGATTTCTCTTCTAAGGGACGTGAGGGCAATCCAAGAAATCTGCCGGAAAATAGCGGAATTTTCGCCTGACATCATGCATCTTCACTCTTCGAAAGCGGGAGTGGTGGGCCGTGTAGCTGCTCGCTTGCACAATGTCCCTGCAATCTTTACGGCTCATGGCTGGGCCTTTACGGATGGCGTGTCAAGGAATAAACAAAAATTCTATTGCTTGATAGAGCGGTTTTTGGCGCGGATGACTCGAAAAATAATTACCGTCTCCGAGTACGATCGAAAATTGGCGTTGGAAAAAAAAGTAGGTACTCCGGATTCAATATTGACTGTTCACAACGGAGTGCGAGATATCAATTTTCCTTGTTCGACTCCGCAGGATGAGCGATTTGTCAAATTCATCATGGTAGCTCGGTTCGACGAACAGAAAGACCATGAATTGCTGCTTCGTTCGCTCTCGCGCCTGAAGAAGCGATGCTGGTCGATGGAACTTGTGGGAGATGGGCCGTTACAAGAAGCATCGCGAAGGCTCGCCGCGCAACTTGGTTTGGAAGATCGCATCCTGTTTTCGGGGTATTGCAGTGATGTAGAGCAGCGGATTGGCGCTTCTAATGTGTTGGTGCTTGCATCTAAGTGGGAAGGACTTCCGCTGACCGTTATAGAAGCAATGCGCGGAGGGCTACCGGTGGTTGCGTCTAATGTCGGTGGTGTTTCGGAGTTGGTGATTGAAGGCGTAACGGGTTTTCTAACAGAACGCGGCAGTGAATCTGATATGACGGACTCTCTAACGACTATTCTGGAAAACTTCGAGTGTCGGGCTTCGATGGGGAAGGCTGCTCGGAAGCGTTACGAACAGCTTTTTTCTTTTGAAATGATGCGAAATCGTACCGTCGCGGTTTATAAATCGGTGCTTAACGAGGCCAAAGCATGAAGGTATTGGTGACCGGGGGGAGTGGCTTTATCGGGCAGGCCTTAGTTCGGAATTTGTGTTCCCGCGGCCTAGATGTGCTGTGTGCCGTGCGGGGATGTCATAACTCTAAAATCCCTACGCCTTCTATTCAAATCGGTGATATAGATGCTGATACCAATTGGCAGGAAGCGTTGCGCGGCATTGATGTAGTTATACATCTTGCGGGAAGAGCGCATGTTTTGCAGGAAGATAGTTCTTCTCCAATTGAGGAATTTCGCAAAACCAACGTTGCAGGTACTTTAAATTTGGCTCGGCAAGTTTTAGCTGCACGTGTTCGCCGTATGGTTTTTATAAGCACGATAGGCGTCCTCGGCAATGAAAACAAGCGCCCATTTCGTGAGAGTGACTGTCCGGCTCCCATCGAACCCTACGCCCTCTCGAAATGGGAGGCCGAACAGGGCCTGTCGCGGTTGCTTGGACGTTCTGGTACTGAACTCGTAATTATTCGTCCTCCTTTGGTCTACGGCCCGAATGCGCCTGGCAATTTTGGCCGGCTGGTGTCCGCTGTGAAAAAAGGCTATTGGCTTCCGCTGGGACGCGTAAAAAATAGCCGCACTCTCGTGGCGCTGGATAATTTGGTGGATTTAATTCACCGATGCTCTTTTCATCCTGCCGCCGCGCATCAAATATTCCTCGCTGGCGACGCCGAGGATGTGTCAACTACTCAATTATTAAAAAAAATAGGGTGCGTGGTTGATAGGCCGGCGCGATTAATTTCAGTTCCGATATGGATGTTGGAGTTGATGGCGAAATTAATTGGGAGGGAAGCTGTCGTCGGTAAGCTTTGTGGTGACTTGCGCGTTGATATTGGAAAGGCCAGGCAATTGATCGAATGGGAGCCGCCGCTCTCGTTAGACGCGGGGCTGCAAAAGCTGGTGGAGAATTCACAATGAAGCGCGGTTTTGATTTTCTTCTGGCGCTGTGTGCGTTGTTGATTTTATTTTTTCCACTGCTCGCTATTTTTGTGATCGTAAGGATTACTTCTCCTGGCCCCGCTCTTTATTGGTCTGACCGCGTGGGGAAAAATAACAAAATTTTCAAGATGCCGAAATTTCGAAGTATGAAATTGGGTACCCCCGCCGTAGCAACGCATCTGCTAACTGATCCTCAGCTCTATCTCACTCCAATTGGTTCTTTTCTCCGAAAAAGCAGTCTTGATGAATTGCCTCAAATTTGGAGTATCTTGTGTGGGGAGATGAGTTTTGTTGGTCCTCGCCCGGCCCTTTTCAATCAAAATGATTTGATTGAGCTGCGTACTCGGAATGAAATTCATCGGCTAGCTCCAGGGTTAACTGGCTGGGCGCAGATAAATGGGCGTGATGAGTTGTCGATTTCTGATAAGGTTCGGCTCGATGCTGAATATTTTAGGCGTCAGTCTATTTGGTTTGATATTTCTATATTGTGGCTCACTTTTCTGAAGGTTGTGAAAAGAGAGGGGGTTGATCACTAGTTGTGATTGTTGAAATTATGAAGAAGCGTTTGCTAATTATTGGCGCCGGCGGCCATGGACGCGCGATTGCTGAAGCAGTATTGTTAGAAAACAAATACTCATTAACGGCGTTTCTTGATGACGCGGTATGCCCCAGCGCGAATTTTCTAGGCTATCCGATCTGGGGTGCGACGGAGATTCTTGAAAGCTGCCGAGGCCGAATTGACTTCGTGTTCGTTGCGATCGGGAAAAACGATTTGCGCATGACTTTGCACGAGCGTATTTGCGCAGAGGGAATGGTGCTAGCGACTATTATTCATCCCTCCGCCATTATTTCGCCTACTGCGACTGTGGGGCAGGGCTGCGCCATCATGGCAAGGGCAGTGGTCGGGGCCGGGGCTCTCCTCGGAGAGGGAGTGATCGTCAATTGCGGCGCCGTGATAGACCACGATTGCATCGTGCAGTCGTTTGGTCACCTAAGTGTCAATGCTGCCATGGCTGGGGGAAGTGTGCTCGGACACCGCGCATGGATGCGCGTGAACTCGGCGCTTGATTACGGCGTCAAGTTACCGGCTGGTCATGTGCTGCGGGCGGGAGAAACGCTCCATGGTTGACCGTCTCAATGCCCCACAGCAGGAGCCATTGGCTTGGAAGGGGATTTAATGTCGCGATGGGCGTTCTGGGTTTCTGCGATCGGCATTCTTGTGCTGTCACTCGCCCCTCCTTCGATCACTTTGCCGACCACCGGTTGGGACAAAAGTAACCATCTGTTGGGCTTTGCAGTGCTGGCGTCCTTGGCGCACAGCGCTTGGCCCGCCCGCACAATGATGGTGCTTGTAAGTCTCTTGGCTTACGGTGCACTTATCGAGCTATCGCAGTCGTTTACGCCTGACCGGTATCCCGAGTGGAACGACCTTTGGGCAGATTGCACTGGTTTGCTCATTGGGCAAATATTGATGCGACTGAAGCAACGGCTCCGCCATAGCACAATTCGCTAATCTATCGACGGATTTGTTCATGCCGTAAATTGATGAATAACAATCCCCGTTGAGGATTCTTAGACGTTTTGCAGAAGCGCGATTGAAAATGGTTCCTGCTTTTTGAATTGAGAAATGACCCATGTTTTATGGCATTCATTATATGCGGGGCTTTGCGGCGCTGCTTGTGCTCCTCGCTCATATAAATTTCAAGATGACGAAATTGCACGGATGGGGAGATAGTCAGTTTGGTGCAATTGGCGTGGATATATTTTTTATTATCTCCGGATTTGTAATCGGTGCGAGCTATGAGTTAAAAAACAAATCTTCGCGGGAATTTCTTAGAGATAGATTTATTAGGGTGGTTCCACTTTATTGGTCTTTAACAATAGTGGCACTAGCGGTTTTTTTGATTCGGCCAGAAATTGTGAATAGTAGTGGGGGAGTAACTTCAATTTTTTCTTCGTTCACCTTGATACCAAATGGAGAGAAAATCCTCATCCAAAACGGATGGACATTGAGTTATGAGATGTATTTTTACCTGTTGTTTGCAATCTCCATCTCGCTTGTCGAGAAATTTCGCATCGCGACACCGATAGTTCTGACTACACTTTTGCTGATTGGTGGGCTGGGGGTTGGGTTTGTTTTTTCGAATAACAGTTGGCTTGCATTTAATTCCATTGTCATCGAATTTGTTTTTGGAATGATGCTTTATAAAGGGAGAAGGATTTTTGTCCCCAATGGTTGGATCGTTGTTTATATGCTTTCAATTTCTCTTGGCGCATATTTTTTTCTCAGACATCATCTAATCGATCCTCCTCGCTTTCTCTCGTGTGGCGTGCCAGCTTTTTTTCTTTTGCTGGGGATAATAAATGCTGAGCCTCTTTTTAAGAGGATCTCCGGCGGTCCTTTGGGGCGGGTTGGAAGGGTCTTAGGAGATTTTTCCTATTCTTTGTATTTAGTCCATCCCTTTGGGATTGCCGCAGTTGGGATTGTGGCTAGGAAAATTGGTCTTGGCGATATCCTTACTGTTTTTTCGATGATTTTTGCATCTTTGGTTTTGGGTTTATTTACATGGAAATTTGTCGAATTGCCCGTTACTCAATTTACGAAATATCGCTTGAATCGTCGTGCTGCCGCCTCTCAAACTACCACATAGAGGTGATCGGCCTCATGATCTTTAAGGGTGTTAATGATGGCCTGGCTCGATGCCGACCTTCAATTGCACGCTTCTGTCGGTGGTCGCTCAGGCCGACCCGCTGTGTTCCAGTTTTCAGTTCTGCCTGACCTTGAAGCGCATGCTTGGGCTGAGCCTCCAGGCTGCGGGCTTGCCGGGAGCCTGACCAAGCTGGCCCCCTTGGACCGAGCCTTACAGCACTTGTCGCGGTGCTAGAAGATGTTGAGTGTGGCTATTGCCACGCGCCGCAGCAGCGCGGGGCTGCACATGCTGATCGACAGCACCGGCGTGAAGATGGTAAGCACGCAGCGAACAAATCTTGAAGGGGGCCGCGCATTTGGCGGCGAGTGCGAGCAGGTGGTCTGCTGTGCTGCCAGCGATGCGGCAGCAGTTCGTCGATACGGCTATGCGGCTGTGTCGGAAGGCGCAGGAACACGTCCTTCAGATAGGCATACGGATCGTCCCCATTGAGCTTGGCTGACTGGAGCAAGCTCATGACGGCTGCGGCGCGTTGCCCGGCGCACAGGCCCCCCGGCGAACAACCAGTTGCCTCTTCCCACTGCAATCAGCCGGATCTGGTTCTCCCCCCAACTGTTGTCCGCAGGCAAGTTTCCATCGTCTAGGTAACGCGTCAGCGCAGCCCTGTCCAGCGCTTCAGGCTGTAGTTCAATGCTTTGGCTGTTCCTGAGCCTTCCGGGACCTTGAGCCGCTGCGCGATCATCCAGGCATGCAGTGCCTCGGCGATCGGCCAACCCTGCGCTTGGCGGGTGCGATGTCGCTCGTCTGCGTCGAGATCCTTCGCCTCGCGCTCGATCTCGTAGAGCCGGGCGAAGTACTGGATGCCTGCCTCTGCGACGTAACTCTTACTGGCTGTGTGCAGATCGACGAACTTTCGCTGGGCGTGGGCCAGGCATCCAGCCTCGACGACGCCCTTGGCCAGCCGAGCCTTGAAGCCCGAGTAGTCGTCGCAGACAGCGCGCTGCGCCATTCGCCCAGGAAGTCCTGCAAATGCTGACCCACCGGGCTGTCGGCGAAGTCGTAGACTACGGCGCTTATGCCTTCGAAGGCGCCTGGGGTGTAGGCCCACAGGTAAGCGCGGTGCGTCTTGCCGGTGCCAGGTTTGAGCATCGCCACGGGCGTTTCGTCGGCATGCAGAACATGTGATCGAGGATCGCTTCCTTGAGCGCGTCGATAAACGGCCGCAGGCGTACGCCACCAAAGGCGCCAACCCACGCACCGAGCGCCGAGCCCGGGATGGCCAGGCTGGCACGCCCGAAGATGGTTTCCTGGCGGTACAGCGGAAGCTAGTCGGCGTACTTGGCCACCATCACCTGAGCCAGGAGTTCAGCCGTAGGGATCCCCTTGTCGACACTCATGCTGCTGTGGGAGGAGCACGTCGCGGCCCACCCCGGGCAACCGACCTGCCACTACAGCCAGTTCTGCGAGCGGTATCGGCGCTATGCACTGCGCCTGAAGAGCTCGCTTGGCGTTCACCCGCGGCGCACCAGCTTGAGCCCGCTGTCGGTTCACCAATGCACAGGCACGCCGGTAGCCATAGGTCGGCAGCTCGGTGATTTGGGCCTTGATCTCGTCGAGCAAGGTCGCGTCGCTTGCCATCGTCGTGCGTTGTGTCCGGGATCCGCGTCGGAACTAACGACTGCCATTTAGGCTATTGTTCGTAACTTTGCTGTTTCGCTCTGCGAAGCCTGCTGCCCCGCTGCCGGAAACTTCAGCAACGCCCTTGATTGATAGATCTTTGATATTCGAGTTGTTTGAGTAAACACTTCTCAAGACATTTTTTCGCCCCGGACCGCTTTCGATACTTCCGCCTTCTACAGAAAATCGAGTAAGGGATTTGGCGTCGATGATCAAGATCCCGCCATTTGCATTGTAATCTCTTATTCTGGGGTTTTTGATCGCGACAGACTCCGTGGACTTGAGATAGGCAACCCCGTCGGTGGTTTTGGAGGTGTCGGAGAATTCGAAATGACCTATAACATCAGCGCTCTCTGATGCGATATTTTTGGTGTTTCGAATACTCACCGAAGACGATGAAATTAGAGGCCCGAAAATTTGTTGGAAGGAGCAATCTTTATCTTGGTAGTCAGTAACCCCTCTAACGGAAATTAGCGGAGCGGTGCTATTCGGAGCGTTGACAACGGCTTGAACCCCGGAAAGCTCAACGGAGCATTTGTAATTGCGCGGCTCATTCAAGAGACCCCAGGCGCCCTGAAATAAAATCAGACTAACAGACGCCTGAGAGGAGCTGATGGAGACACTGCCTTTCCCGAGATAGAGGCGCTGAGGAAAAGATGGCGCCATATTCGCTTGTTTTTGTTCTAAGAATGCAGTGCAGTTCGAGACCGTGACAGTATATCTCTCAAGAAAAATGTTTTTTGTGTTGTGATAGCAGTCAATTACTTGTTTTTGGCATGAGCCAGACATCGAAAAATCGCTGGCTCGGAGCGTCCCCACATCCGCTGTCTTAATAAATCGCTCTGGCCCAACTACTGAAAAGGAACTGTTCGAGAAATCAACTAGATCATACTGTCGCACGTCCAATACGTTGGAAACATCGTTGCCTGCGGCTCCCGAGTAATTGCCGATAAATTTTGCAGCGATCTGAGCTTTCTTGCATCGCGAGCCGCTCTTCCCATCTCCGCGAAGCACAAGCAGACAGTTGCCGACGGTCCCATCAAATTCAACCGTTAAAACGGATTTGCCCCGAACACATATCGATGGTGTCGCTACTGCAGTGAGGGAGCTGTTGAAGCTGACCCCCGAGCCGACTCGAAAGTACTCGACATCATTAAGTACTAATAATTGGCTGATTGTCTGAGTGATTGTTTTTCTGCCAATTAATGCTACACGTCCGCCTTCTATCGCAATTGTCTCGCCTATAGATATATTGACATCGATGTCTACGGGAATTCCGCTCGAAACCCCGTAAAGCAATGCTCGCTTTAAAGGGGAGTTTTCTCCATAGTTTCCCCCATCAATTGCACCAAAAAGAGTCAGGCTGACAGCCCCGCTGGGGGTATGTTTCCATCGGCGATCCAATTTATCAACGACGATCGTTCCGCCGTTGTCGGCACTGACATGATCCGAGACGTCAATGCTGAAGTCTCTACGGATGCCGTTGATAAGTACGAACACTTGAAACGAGTTTCCCGAATATGCCCGAAGACTCGCGTGGTTCGGCAATACTTCTGAGAGGGCTTCCTTCTCCTTGTTAACCCCTTCAATGCTGGGACGATCCTTGTCGATTTTCCGGAGCGGCGCGCTGGATCCTAGCTTCGAAATCATCATCAGACTCGCGATCAGCAATCTTCGGCGCATCTTTGTGATGGAATTCATTGATCCGCTGGAAATTCTTGGGCAGAGGCGTTGAAGAAAAATATTCGAACGAAGGAGCGGGAATTTAAAAATTGAATAGAGATGCCGTACTTAACTTCTATTCTTAAACGGATTGTGGACCTGTTTTTCTAAGTGGCAGAGCGTTGGCAAGCGGATGAGCGAGCGCGGGCTTGCCCGTCCTACTTGGCAGTGGTAAAGCCGGTCGCGCCAGAAGCAACAATTGCGTAGGCATTGCTGGCCTTCTTAACTGGGGGTCGACTCGGCCTCTTTGTACTTGTATTCGGTATAGCGGTAACCGCCATACTTATAGCCATAGCTACCGTAGTGCCTCCGCGAGAGATCCATACCGTTAAAAACCACGCCGTTGACTTGTTGACCGGCATGCGCAAGACGCTTGACGCTCTCGTTCAACTCGCCCAGCTGGGTCAGGTTATCGCGAGCGACCAGCAGCACGGCGCCAGCATGCGCCGCGACTGCAGCAGCATCAGCCGCCACCAACACGGGCGGGCTATCGATTACCACAAGGTCGTAACGTTGCGAAAAGTCGTTTAGCAGTTCACCAAGCGCGGAGGACAGCATCATGTTTGCGGGGTTGAACGGATAGGCGCCCGTCGTCAGGACATCGAGGTTCGGGATCACTTGAATATGAATCGCCTGCTCTGGCGTCATGTCGCCAGCCAAAACATCTGCCAAGCCGCCTTTACGAGGCAGTCCAAACGCCTTTTGAAGATGTCCTTTGCGCAAGTCGGCATCGATCAGTAACACCCGTTTTCCGGCTTGCGCCATGATGACAGCGAAATTGCTGGAGACGAAGCTCTTGCCCACGCCAGGCGTTGCGCCGGTGATGAGCACGCGGTTGTTGCCGGTCTCCATCAAGGTCAATTGCAGAGATACGCGTAGATTGCGCAGGCTCTCGATAGCAAGACTTTCGGGAGAAGTCACTGCCAGCAATTGCACGCCCTTCGCGCCGCCGGCGATGTGCTCCAGAATGGTTTCCTGCTCGAGTGCCAATGGCACGACGGAATAGACGTTGAGGCCGAGGCGGTCCTCGATTTCCTGCGGGTTACGGATGCCGCTCGAGAGCTTGCTACGGACAATGGCAAATGCGACGCCAGCCAAGAGTCCCAACACAAGAGACAATGCAATGACCAGCGACTTTTGCGGCTTGACCGCCTTTCTGGGTTCGACAGCTACATCGAGGAGTCGCACGTTGCCGATCTTGCCTTCCTTCACGAGTCGCAGTTGCAGCGAGCTGTCTAGCATTGATTTGTAGAGTTCGCCGTTGACGCGGACATCTCGTTCTAGCCGCAGTGCGTCGCGCTGAACAGCGGGCATGGCGCTGACTCGGGTTTCAAGGCCGTTGATTTCATGACGAATGGCGGCGATTTGCCCGTCAATCATTTGAACCTTCGGGTTGCCCTCGGTGAAGCGAGAAAGCAATTCGCGCCGCAGTTGTTGGGATTCCAAGAGCTTGGTTTGCAGTTGCACCGACAGTGCCAGAGCTGCTTTAGCCTCTTCGTCGAAAGCGACGGTGCCATTCTGATTGCGGAAGCGAGCGTAGGCGTCCTCTGAATTTTCCAGTTGCTGCTTAAATTCGGGCAGCTGTCGGTCAAGGAATTCGATCGTCTTCTCTGCCTCGGCCGCCTTGCGCTCGATATTTTGGCGCACGTACTGAGCGCCAATTTCGTTGAGCGTGCGGCGCAGACGATCACGATCGCTGTCTTCAAGAGAAACGCTGATCACATTCGACTGCTTACCTTGTTCGCCAAGCTGCACACGTTTCTGCAAGTCTTCAATTGTTGCCAGCAATGATGCACGCGAGACGAGAAATTGGGCGCCAGGCTTGCCGTCGAGCCGCGAAACCACCAAGGTGATGGTCCCGTCCGGCACTTGCTGGTTCAGGACCTTCCCGACAGTCCCGGTCAATGGTTCGGCAAGATCGGGGTGGCTAAGTGTGTATTGGCCGTCCGCCATCGCGGTGATGGTGAAAGGCTTTTGATCTTCGAACGTGGAAGGCACGTCAAACTTGGCAATGTTGACCGCTTCTGTGCCAGAAACGTACCCTCCCATGCCAAGAAAGCCCGGGCTTGACAGTTCCTTGGCGCGCCTTGAGAGCCATTCGCCGATGAACGGAAGGTAGCGAGGCTGAGCATCAATGTACAGCTGCTTTGCCTCGATGGCTCCTCCGATAACCATTCGCGAGCGGATGATCTGGATTTCGCCTGTGGCTGGTGTTTTTACATCGAAGAGGTTGGCGGTGTCGCCAAGAAAGTTCTTCGCGTCCGGAGCGGAGTCTTCAACCTGAATCAAAAGGTTGGATTGATAGATCGGTGTAGCCAGGAGCGCGTAGGCCGTACCGATGACGAGAGCGACGGCAGTAACGCCGGCCACCAGCCACTTTCGGTCGAGCAAGATATCGAAGTACTCGGACAGATGAATTGCATCGTCGTCGTCGTCGCGCGCGAATGCTGTGGCGGGAGCCGAAGTGGAAGCAGAAGGAGTCATGAGAGTTTGCGGATGCGTTCGGCCCAAGCTTGGGCACCGTCAGCGATGAGTTGCAGGGCGTGCTCGAAGGCCGGACGGCCCATGCGATACGGATCGGGAATGTCAACGCGTGCGACTTCGCCTAAGCGAAACAGCTTGCCTCGGGTCAACGGATGGCGCTGCCCGATGTGAATCCGTTGGACTTCATCCATCGCAAGAATGAGATCGGCCTGCTGGCACATCTGCCCTGTAAGTTGGCGTGCCCGGTGGGCCTCGATGTCGATGCCACGTTCGGCCATGAGTTTGCGTGCAATCGGATCTGCTTGATGCCCGACCAAGGCCCCAGTTCCCGCTGACGCGACTTGAACCTGCGGCAACGCTGCAGCAATCAGTGCTTCCCCCATCGGGCTACGGCAGATGTTGCCAATGCATACCACCAGAACAGATTTCATGAGACTTGGGCTCCCTGCGAAGGCTTGTGCCTCTATTGTCAGATTCAGCGTATTGCGTGCCATGTGCTTCATATCCAGCATGAATCAGATGTCATGCCGAAATGTCCTCACCATTTGTTCTTCGTCGAGCGATTGGATCGCGCCATCTAAACAAGGGAGCCGAAGAATGACCAAGCACGCCCTCGGCATTGTAGTCAGGGCGTTGACGCCTACTGCCTCGCGGATGTGGGCAGGCAGCAAGCACTCTGGGCTTGAATCGGCCATTGCTGCCAACGGGGCAACTGATCGAATGGGCTGATCAGCCGCCCTATGACCAAAGTCATGTCGATGCAGAAGATACAAAAAATGACATTGTGAGTGTCGCGAATCCCCTGAATTGGGGGGGAGGGGTGGGTACCCTTCACGGACAATTGTTGCAGCGCGGCGCACTCCAAGCGCCGCAGGAGTTTTCAGTGTGATCAATCGTCTGGCTGCGCCCTTGCTCGCTTTGCCGCGCCCCATGAAGCGCATGCTGGCTCTAGGGGTCGATGCAATGCTCTGCGTCCTGTGTGTCTGGTTGGCATTCAGTTTTCGCTTCGAGCAGTGGATGACGCCGCGTGGCGTTCAGTGGTCAGCCGTCGCTGTTGCTGTTGCCTTTGCGCTTCCTCTCTTTGTGGTTTTCGGGCTCTACCGAGCCATCTTTCGCTATGCAGGCACGGCTGCAGTCATGGCCATCGTGCGCGCGTGCGTGTTGTTTGGCCTCGGCTATGCGCTGATCTTCTCGGTGGTCGGCGTGCGAGGGGTGCCGCGCACGGTCGGTTTGCTGGTGCCGCTGCTCTTGTTCTTGGCGATCGCTGGCTCGCGCATGTTTGCGCGCTACTGGTTGGGCGGTCTCTACATGAGCGCGCTGCAGCGCAAACAACTGCCCCAGGTGGTGATCTACGGTGCGGGAAGTGCGGGTTTGCAGCTTGCTGCTGCGCTGGCGCAGAGCCGGGACATGGTGGTTCGGGCTTTTGTCGATGATGCTCCGCACCTTCAGGGCAACACGATCAACGGTCTGCGCATTCAGTCTTCCGATTGGCTCAGCAACAACGCTGCGAGCTGGGGCATTACAGACGTGCTCTTAGCGATGCCTTCGGCTAGCCGCGGGCGCCGCGTGGAAATTCTGAACCAGTTGCTGCCATTGCATCTGCACGTACGGATGCTCCCGGGGCTGCTCGATCTGGCCAACGGCAAGGTGCAGGTCAATGATCTGGTTGAAGTCGACATCGAGGATTTGCTGGGGCGGGATCCGGTCGAGCCGGTCGCCGACTTGTTGCACAAGCACATCCGTGGTCAGGTGGTGTTGGTCACCGGAGCTGGTGGCTCCATTGGTAGTGAGTTGTGTCGGCAGATCGTTCAACTGTCGCCTTCCACGCTGCTGCTCGTAGAGCTGAGCGAATACGCGCTCTATGGCATCCACCAGGAGTTGGAGCAGTTGGCGCCGAATGTACGTGTCGTCCCACTGCTCGCCTCGGTATGTGATGCGGCGCGGCTGCGTGAAGTGATGCGCGCCTGGCGTCCTGACACGGTCTATCACGCGGCGGCGTACAAGCATGTGCCGCTCGTCGAGCACAACCCGGCAGAGGGTGTGCGAAACAACGCGATGGGCACGCTCAACACGGCGCGGATCGCCATGGAGTGCAAGGTCCCCAACTTTGTCCTCATCAGTACCGATAAAGCGGTGCGGCCGACGAACATCATGGGAGCCAGCAAGCGCGTCGCGGAAATGGCGTTGCAGGGGCTGGCACAGCAGAGTTCGGACACCTGCTTCTCGATGGTCCGTTTCGGTAACGTGCTCGGCTCCAGTGGCTCAGTGGTGCCGTTGTTTCGAAAGCAGATCGAGGCGGGCGGCCCGATCACGCTGACGCATGCGGACATCACGCGCTATTTCATGACCATTCCTGAAGCCGCCCAGCTGGTGATTCAGGCGGGTGCGATGGCGCAGGGCGGTGATGTCTTCGTGCTCGACATGGGCGAACCGGTGAGGATCATCGACCTCGCCCGCCGGCTGGTGGAGCTTTCGGGGCGCACGGTCCGTGACGAGCATTCGCCAGATGGCGATATCGAGCTACAGGTGACTGGGCTGAGACCCGGCGAGAAGCTCTACGAAGAGCTCCTGATTGGTGACAGTGCGATGCCTACGGCGCATCCTCGTGTCATGAAGGCGCACGATCCCTGCCTGCCATGGAATGAACTCTGGCGCCAGTTCGAGACGCTGAATGCGGCACTCGAAAGCAGCGATGTACCCATGCTGAAGCAGACGCTGACGCAGATGCTGCCCGGCTATCGGCCCCATGCAGAGGTGGTGGATTGGGTGCATATGGAGCGTCACCGTGTGCGTGACCGTGCTCAGCCGCTCGCAGTGGCGATCAGCGTTGCGCAGGTGAGCGAGGCCAACCAGCCATCTGCGCCGAATCAAATTACCGTGGCAATCTGATTCGATAGAGCTGCTTCATTTTTTCCCGCCCCGACTCACTGGGGTGATGCTGAGACCAAGAGCCCCGGATCGGGGCTCTTTTGTTTTCAAGCCTGTGGCGCCTATTGTGCCCGCTTGAAGTCGAGGATGTTGTCCCCCGCCTTGGGTGCTTTGTCGTCGGGCGGCGAGAAGCTGAAAGCCTTCGGATCCCGTATCGACGTCATCTCGAACAGCGGATTGATCCGTCCCAGCTTGGCGCCACCATCTCGTATCAGCGGAGCCCAGGCAAAGTTCGCCGTGAACTTGCTCGAGCGCGGCAGCAATGCATCGAAGGGGATGGAAACGTAGATGCCCTTGTCGAAGCTGCCTTCGCCGAACTGGGCGGCCGACACATTGGTCTTGGTGGCCCACGCGCCGATCGTCACGCCGTTGTCGAAGCGGCGGCTGATGTCGAGGGTGACGCCCCGATCGCCCGCAAGGTACTGACCTGCGCTGATTCTGGCCTGCACGCCGTTCCAGCCCGTATCCCAATAGAGCGTGGCGTGGCCGGTGTTGACCTTGTAGTCGCGCAGGCCGAAGTCCTGTGCGAAGTCACGCTGGCGCACGTGGTTGATGTCGATGCCGAAGGCAAACTTGCTGCGCCACGGGCGGTAGAGCCATTCGGCGCCCACGCCGGCAAACATCGACTCGAGCGCGCCGCCGTAGACGCTGTAGTACTGGTCTTCGTTCAGCCGGCCTACGTGGGTCAGCTGAAACACCGGCATGGTGAACCGCTTGGTCGTTGCGTACTCGCGCTGGTAGGTTCGCACGCGAGGCAGGTTGCTGGGCGCCGTATAGGTGAACTTGTCGAAGTTGTCGATCAGGCGCCAGTTTAGCGCGGCGTTCACCCAGGTGCTGGGTGTGAAGCGGTACTCCGCGGTGGCCGAGACGCCGAGCTGGTAGAGCAGGAAGGCATCGGGGCCGCCGAGGATCTGCGAGAAGCTCGGGGTCAGGCCGAAGGTGAGTTTTTCGGTGCGCCGCTCCCAAGGAGCCATGGCCGGCGTTTCGCCGGGCGATGCGGAGGCGGTGGCTGTCGGGTCGGCGGGTGCGCGCTGCGACGATGCCGGCACGTAGAGCCCGTCCTCGGTCCGGCCGCGCGGCGGGGCGTAGTCACGCTGGTCCGTCGCGCGCAGTTCTGCGGGCGTCTGTGCCTGGTAGTGCGCCGTCACCCACTCGCTGCGATCGACGACCTGGGTATGCAGTGCCAGTCCGCGCTCGTTGTAATGAAGGATGAAGTGCTTGATCGACGCCGGTGCATCGCGATGCATGACGGCAATGACCTGCTGCACGCGGGCCTCGCGGTACACGGTGTGGCTTTCGGTGATCCAGACGTGCGCGCTGTCGCCCTGCGGTGCGATGCGCTGCACGGCCCATTCGGTGCGTGCCTGGATCTCCGCAGCAGTGGCGGCCCAGCCGGGTGGGTTGGCCGGCGCCTCCGGCGTGAAGCGGGGCGGCGGCGGATCTGCGGGCTTGCTGGCCCGCATGCTCGCCATGTTGGTAGACAGGGTCAGGCCCACCATAACTTTGTTGCCGCGCTCCAGGCCGGCGGTGAAGGCGACCCCAGGTGAGTAGCGATATTCCAGTCCGATGTTGAAAGGTGAGCGCTGAACCTGGTTGTTCTGCTGGGGCTCGTTCTTGTAGTTGTTGCCTTCGTACTCGAGCTTGACCGTCAAGGGATCCCAGGGGGTACGCCATTCGACGCCACCGAAGAGGGCAGCAGGGCCTCGGAAGAAGGAGTTGAAGTTTGCTTCGCCACCCGTTGACGAACTGGCGGAGCGGGTCCTGAAGCGGTTGCTCAGTGCGAGCAATGGGTTTCGGATGTTCCCGCTGCTGCCCATGTACCCCCAGCCGATGCCGAGGCTGAAGTCGAGATCACCGTAGCGCTTGTTGGCAACCAAGTACTCGGACGAGAAAAGGCCTGTGCCCCCGAGGTCGCGAAAGCCCAGCGCCAATTCAGGCACATAGGCCGATTCACGCAACAGCCGGACCTTCACGTCGATGCTCTTGTCCTTGTAGCTTTGGCCTGGGGTGTTGGCGAAATAGGTGCGGTTGCTGACTGAGGTGTAGCGAAAGCCGGCCTCCAGCCAATCCAGCGGCTGGAACATCACGTTCAGTCGCGTATAGGGCGACACGTGGCTGATCGACGTGCGGAAGTCACCGGCCTCGCCCATGCGTGCTGTCGGCGTTTGGAGCAGGCCGGTTTCGCCCCAGTCGTTGCTGCTTGTGCGAGGCGCCTTGTATTGCGGGGCCGAGGCGTCGGGGCGCACCGAGATGACGCTTTCCGGCGGAACTGACGGCGGGATGGACGTATTGATTGCTGCGGACGGATTGGCTGCTGCAAGTGTGGTGGTGGTCGTGCCCAGCGTCGCTGTCTGCGGGGAGGGGCCCTGGGTCGCCAGAAACTTGATGATGCCTTCTGACGCGTCGACCAGTTCAGTCATGCCGCGCGGCGCAGCCCAGATCCATGCGCCGGGCGCTGGCTCATCGGAGGGGTGGCCGTTCCAGGGGGCGATGCCCACGCGCGATGTTCGGCCGTCGGGTTGTGCAACCCATGCCCAGTCGTGGGTGCTGTCGGGCGCGCAGGCGATGACGTAGTCCAAGGCGGTCCGGCCGGCTTCGTGCGCCACGTGGCACAACTCGCCATTGGGGCGGACAACCGCGATGGTTTTCAATTGCGGGGAGGGCGCAACCAGTTGCTGGCCGGCCGACAGTACCGGGTCTTGATCCGGGTGTGCCTGCAGCCAGCGGGGGTCCACGATTCCCAGTGCCACGCGGCCGGTGACCGGCAGGTTCTGCAGCCACGTGATGAGCTTCAGCCGATCGAGTTGCTCGGAGCGCGGGGCGCGCCTGCTGGCCGCCTCGAGGCGCACGAGCAGGGTGTTTTTCAGGAACTGCTGGGCCAGCCGTTCCTGCGGTACGCGCCATGCCAGCCCGGGCGCTGCAGTGCCTTCTGGTTGACGCAGCAGCCAGGTGCTCAGTCGTTCGCCGGGTCGCACTTCGGCATCGCTTGCGGGTTCAACGGTCGCCGCGTTCTGCGACGGCTCCGCCGCGACGCCAAGACTTGCCATCAACGCGCAGGCAAGGGCCGTTCGACGGGGCCAATGCGGGGGGCTGATGGCTCGCAGGAAGAGGGGGCTCATGTACCAGCGCGCGCCGCGGTGCCGGCTGCTGGTGCGGGGGGTGTCCACTGTTCGAAGCTCATGCAGAGGTCGCGGGAAATACATTGCTCCGAATACACGACCTGAGGGGCGCCAGAAGCAAATGAAACGCCGAAGCGGGCGGGAGGAACGGAGGCTGTCGCAGGGCGAGACACGCTGCGTTCTTCATACCAGCGCAAGGCGCTTGCGGGCACGCCGGCGAGAGCGCTGTCGGTGGGCGGCGCGATCGATGTGCGCGCGATGTCGTCGCGAATGCCGAAGCGATAGCCGGGCATCAGGTCGCGTTCGCGCGCGTAGGTCTGCGTGGTGTTGGCAGTGTGAGCTTGCCAGACGGGTGGGTTGGCAAGTCGAACGTCGCGCCAGTCGGTGGACAGCCCGGTCGTGCCGACCAGTTGACCATTCAGAAGTCGGACGACTTCGCCCGTGCCGCTGTACCAAACCTCGACGGGCCCTTCGGCGCGCTGATCGATATAGCCGAGCACCATGTACAGGACGCGCCCATCGACGGTGGCCCGCAGGTACCGATAGCTGGGATTGAAATTGGGCTGGGTTGCTGCAGACTCACCGCGATACAGCAGTCGAGCTGAATCCAGCATGGCTGAAGTTCCGGAGGAGCAACCGCCAACGCCCAAGAAAAACGTTGCCAAAAGGCAACGTTCTAAGAGTCGCGTGGCGGAAGCAACGCGCGGACTTTTCAGCGAATGCCCTCCTTTCAGGAGGGCAACCAGCATTAACGCGTGCCGGTGGTGCCCGTGCCGGTGGTGCCGGTGCCAGGGACGAAGAAGCCGCCGCCGCCGTTGCCGTTGTTGCTGCTGCCGAGGGTCAGCATCAGCGCGCCGGTGCCTGCAACAGCGCCCCATTGAACGGGGGTCAGGCCGCCAAGGCCAGCAGCGGTTGCGCTCGGAGCGCCAGCGGGGCCCGGTGTAAATGCGCGATTGTTGCTTGCGGGCGCAGGGGTAACCTGCGTTTGGGCAAAAGCCGACGAGATTGCCAGGGTGGCAAGGGCGACGGTAGCAACCAGTTTGTTCGTCTTCACAGTGATCCTCTCAAAGGGTTTTTATGCTCTTGACTTGAGGTTAGCAGCATCAGAAGTGTGCCGCAACTAATTTGGCCGGAGGATGAGGCGTTTGCCACGGCATCCTTGTAACCGTGTATTGCCTCGATTTTCGCGGATGAGTGTGACGGGTGCATGTGTATCTCAATGCTACGTAACGTTCCGCCTGCGACGACCGTAACGACGGCGACTGGCGCGTACCTCTATCCGCGGGGCAGCCGGCGTTGCCTCCGCATTTCTTCAATGAAATCAACGCACTGACCGAGCCATCGTTGCAATGGGCCGCATGGCCGACTCCCAGGCATCGTTCCTGCAGCACCCCGAAACGAAAGTTGACATTCAAGGTGGGCCGCAGGGCACAACAAGGGGATATGCGTGGTTCGATTGTCTGAAGGTGGGGTAGCGGAGGGTGTGCGAGTGTGCAGGCTCGTGGCCGACGGCGTGATCGGAGGCGTCTGCTCATGATGAATCACCCGTCCGCCTGCAGCGCACATTCGGCGCCGACACTCGCCGGGCGCTACGCCGCCCTGGGCTGTGCCTTCTTCGGCGCGTTGATCGTCGAGGGCGACCTGGCCCTGGCTGATCGCATGCGACGCCTTCTTTGCGACCTGGCCCCGGGTCGCCGCGTCGTGATCGCCTCCACGCATGCAGAGGCGATCCGTCTGCTGGCCGCGTTGCCCTACGACCTGGTGCTGGTCGACATGCACCTCACTGATGGCGGCGGAGTCGCGCTCCTGTCGCACCTGCGGCGTGCCTACCCGCAGATCGACGCCATCGCCATGTCAAAGGACGACGACCGCCTGCTGGTCGAGGCCGCGATCTCGTCAGGAGCCTCCGGCTATCTGCTGACGAGCACCGACGATGCCGAACTCTCTTTCTTGCTGCGTTCGATCGAGCGCGGCGGTTCGCCGATGGACGCACGCGTCGCGCGTCGCGTCCTCGGCCTGATTGCGGCGTCCGCGAAGCCGGAGGGTGTCGAGTCCGCGCTGCGCGACGGCGACACGGTCTCGCCCCCGATGCCTGCTCCCGGGCTGCTGTCACCTCGGGAGCTCAATGTGCTGCGCCTGATTGCGCAAGGCTGGAGCAATCGGCAGATTGCCGAAGCGATCTGCCTCTCGATCAACACGGTCGAGTTCCACGCCAAGCGGATCTACCGCAAGCTGGCCGTCAAGTCGCGCACCCAGGCCGTTCGGCAGGCAACCCAGTACGGGCTGCTGAGCTGAGCGCCGAGGGTCGTCGCGTGCTGTCGCGCACGTGCTGCGGCGCCGTGCGCACGCGCGGCAATCATTGAAAAACCCTTTTGCGCCCCGCTACAATCTCGGGTTGACCTTGCTGTGGCAAAGGTCAGCCCCTGCTCCAGCGAAGAAGACTTAGAGGATCCCCATGAGTGACATGACCTCCGGCTCGCCCCGGATCGACACAAGCAAGCGGACGTGGTTGATCGCATCCAGCTGTGCCGGCGTAGCGGGCGGCGTGGCCACCGCAATCCCTTTTGTGAGCACATTCCAGCCGTCCGAAAAGGCCAAGGCCGCGGGCGCCGCGGTCGAAGTGGACATCTCGGCCCTCAAGGTCGGCGAGAAGATCACCGTCGAATGGCGCGGCAAGCCGGTCTGGATCCTCAAGCGCAGCCCTGACCAGGTCGCCGAACTCGCCAAGCTGGACGGCCAGCTTGCCGATCCGCTCTCCAAGCGTCACCCCGACGAATTCACGCCCAAGTACGCACAGAACGGCCACCGTTCGATCAAGCCCGATGTGCTGGTCGTGGTCGGCATCTGCACCCACCTTGGCTGCTCGCCGGTCGACCGCCTGCAGGCCGGCCCGCAACCCTCGCTGCCGAACGACTGGGAGGGCGGCTTCCTCTGCCCTTGCCACGGTTCCACGTTCGACCTCGCCGGTCGCGTCTTCAAGAACAAGCCCGCTCCTGACAACCTCCCTGTGCCTCCGCACATGTACCTGTCCGACACGCGCCTGCTCATCGGCGACGACAGCAAGAAGGCCTGAGGGAGACCACGAACATGGCTGAATTTCACGAAGTTTCCCCCAACGCCCCCGCAGGCGAGAAGCTGCTCAACTGGGTCGACAACCGCTTCCCGCTGACCAAGCTCTGGAACGACCAGTGGGGCAAGTACTACGCGCCGAAGAACTTCAACTTCTGGTACATCTTCGGCTCGCTCGCGATGCTGGTCCTCGTGATCCAGATCGTGACCGGCATCTTCCTCGTCATGCACTACAAGCCCGACGCGAACCAGGCGTTCGCATCGGTCGAGTACATCATGCGCGACGTGCCCTGGGGCTGGTTGATCCGCTACATCCACTCGACGGGCGCCTCGGCGTTCTTCATCGTGGTGTACCTGCACATGTTCCGCGGCCTCATGTACGGCAGCTACCGCAAGCCGCGCGAACTGATCTGGGTCTTCGGCTGCGCGATCTTCCTGTGCCTGATGGCCGAAGCCTTCATGGGCTACCTGCTGCCTTGGGGGCAGATGTCCTATTGGGGCGCCCAGGTGATCGTGAACCTGTTCGCCGCCATCCCGTTCATCGGTCCTGACCTTGCCCTGCTGATCCGCGGCGACTACGTCGTGAGCGACGCCACGCTGAACCGCTTCTTCAGCTTCCACGTCATCGCCGTGCCGCTGGTGCTGCTCGGCCTCGTGGTGGCCCACCTGATCGCGCTGCACGAAGTGGGGTCGAACAACCCCGACGGCATCGAGATCAAGGCCAAGCGCGGTCCCGACGGTCATCCGCTCGACGGCATCCCGTCGCACCCGTACTACACGGTGCACGACATCTTCGGCGTGGTGGTGTTCCTCACGATCTTCTCGGCCGTGATCTTCTTCGCGCCTGAAGCCGGTGGGTACTTCCTGGAGTACAACAACTTCATCCCTGCCGACTCGCTGAAGACGCCGAACCACATCGCTCCGGTCTGGTACTTCACGCCGTTCTATTCGATGCTGCGCGCGACCACCGACGACATGGTCAACGTGTTCGCGCTGATCATCGCCGCGGCCGCCGTCTGGAACTTCATCAAGGGTAAGTCGGGCATGGGCCTGAAGGTTGCCGCCGTGGTCGTGGCCGCCGTCGTGATCTTCCTGCTCAAGACCTTCGACGCCAAGTTCTGGGGCGTGGTCATCATGGGCGGCTCGGTCATCATCCTGTTCTTCCTGCCGTGGCTCGACCACAGCGAAGTCAAGTCGATCCGCTACCGTCCGAGCTGGCACAAGTATGTCTACGGCGTGTTCGTGTTCTTCTTCCTGATCCTGGGCTACCTGGGCATCCAGGCGCCCGGCGTCTGGGGCAACCTGGTCATCGGCTCGTTCGCCCTGGACATCGCCCAGACCATCTCGCAGATCGGCACGCTCTTCTACTTCGGCTTCTTCCTGCTGATGCCGTGGTGGAGTCGCAAGGGCGAATTCAAGACCGTGCCCGAGCGCGTGGTCTTCGCCGCCCATTGATGCGCGCACAAGTGCAAGAGAGCTTGAGAGAAACACGATGAAGAAAAGAATTTCCGGCTGGCTCGCTGTCATGGGTCTGGCACTGGGCCTGACCTTCTCCGCGGCCGCATCCGCCGAATCGGGCGGTCTGGCGTGGGACAAGTCGCCCAACAAGACCACCGACGTGGCGGCCCTGCAGAACGGCGCCAAGCTGTTCGTCAACTACTGCCTCAACTGCCACTCGGCCGCCTTCATGCGCTACAACCGCCTGCAGGACATCGGCATCAGCGAGCAGCAGATCAAGGACAACCTTCTGTTCACGACCGACAAGGTCGGCGAGACCATGAAGGCCAACATCGATGCGCGCCAGGCCAAGGAATGGTTCGGCACCACGCCGCCCGACCTGACGCTGGTCGCACGTTCGCGCGCCGGCCACGGCGGCACGGGCCCCGACTACCTGTACACCTTCCTGCGCAGCTTCTACCGCGACGACACCAAGGCCACGGGCTGGAACAACCTGCTGTTCCCGAGCGTCGCCATGCCGAACCCGCTGTGGGAGCTGCAGGGCGAGCGCCTGCCGGTGCACGCCAAGGTCGAGCAGCACGGTCATGCCACCGACGTGTTCACGGGCAAGTGGGAGCAAGTGACCCCCGGCACGCTGACCCCGGTGCAGTTCGACAGCGCGGTGGGCGACCTCGTCGGCTACCTGCAGTGGATGGCCGAGCCGGCACAGAACACCCGCGTGCGCATCGGCGTCTGGGTGCTGCTGTTCCTGGCCATGTCGGTGGTTTTCGTATGGCGACTGAACGCCTCGTACTGGAAAGACGTCAAGTAATTCCGTTCACGCCGACCGGGCGCCTCGTGCGTCCGGTCCCACAGAGTGGGTTGCCCAGGCGACCCACTCTTTTTGATTTTTAGGAGTCTCTCGCCATGATGGTCTTGTATTCAGGAACGACCTGCCCCTTCTCCCACCGTTGCCGCTTCGTGTTGTTCGAAAAGGGCATGGACTTCGAGATCCGCGACGTCGATCTCTACAACAAGCCCGAAGACATCAGCGTGATGAATCCGTATGGCCAGGTGCCGATCCTGGTCGAGCGCGACCTGATCCTGTACGAGTCGAACATCATCAACGAGTACATCGACGAGCGCTTCCCGCATCCGCAGCTGATGCCCGGCGACCCGGTCGACCGCGCCCGCGTGCGCCTGTTCCTGCTCAACTTCGAGAAGGAACTTTTCGTGCACGTCGCTACGCTCGAGAACCGCACCGCCAAGGGCAACGAGAAGGCGCTCGAAAAGGCCCGCTCGCACATCCGCGACCGCCTCACGCAGCTCGCACCCGTGTTCCTTAAGAACAAGTACATGCTGGGCGACAACTTCTCGATGCTCGACGTGGCCATCGCACCGCTGCTGTGGCGCCTCGACTACTACGGCATAGACCTGAGCAAGAACGCGGCACCGCTGCTGAAGTACGCCGAGCGCATCTTCTCGCGCCCGGCCTACATCGAAGCACTGACGCCGTCCGAAAAGGTCATGCGAAAGTAAGTAAGCTGCGTGCTTGCTTCCTTCGTTTTTCACCGTCCTTCATGATCAACGCGCTCGAGTCCTCTTCCACCCGCCCGTACCTCATCCGGGCGCTGTACGAGTGGTGCACCGACAACGGGTTCACGCCCTATGTCGCGGTGCTGGTCGACGACACCGTTCAGGTGCCGCGCGAGTACGTGAAGAACGGCGAGATCGTGCTGAACATCAGCTTCGATGCGACCAGCTCGCTGAAGCTGGGCAACGATTTCATCGAGTTCAAGGCCCGCTTCGCCGGCACGGCGCGCGAGATCAGCGTGCCGGTCGGCCGCGTGATCGCGATCTACGCTCGTGAGAACGGCCAGGGTATGGCGTTCCCGGCACCCGTGCCAGCCGCCACGTCGGACGATGGTGGGGATGGCGCAGCCACGGCAGCTGCTTCACCGGCCGGGGCGGCGCGCATGCCATTACGCGATGCCTCGCGCGGCACCGAAGGCGACGCCAGCAAGGTGTTCCACCTGGTGACGGGCGAAGAGGGCGACGAGACGGTCGACGCCGGCTCGGAGCCTTCCGACCCGACCGACGAGCCACCACGCCCGCCGGCTGGTGGCGGCACCCGGCCGTCGCTCAAGCGCATCAAGTGACGACGCGGCTGGCCCCAAAGCCGGCCGTTTAGAATCGCCGCCAGTACCGTTTTTCTTTCAGCCGCTTTAGCTCAATTGGTAGAGCACCCGCCTTGTAAGCGGAAGGTCGTCAGTTCGATTCCGACAAGCGGCACCAGACGAAAAGCCCGACAACGTCCTCGTTGTCGGGCTTTTTCTTTTCCCCTTGGGGAAAATTCCTCTCGCTCATGTTGGATGCTGGCTCACGATTGGACTGGCGCTAACAATTCAAGAGCTTGCTATTCGTTCAGTGAGTAGCCGAGCAGGTTGGCCTGAAGTTCAGCCTCTTCCAAGTGTGTGACTCGTAAGGCCGATTCCCATTGGAAATCGTAATCCATGTCGCAGGTATCAAGATCAAAATCCATCGTTGTTCCTTCCAAAAGAAACCTTAGCTTAGCGCTCAGAGGATAGGCTGTGTGAACCCCAGCTCAAGCGGTGATGCCAAGAATGAGTTGACGCTTGAATGACATGACACGGTTGGGGCGCATTGCGTTCAGCAAGCATGCCAAAAGTTTGGGCTTCTTTAGCTTTGGCGTGAGCGTAGTTGCCCGGATTCCGGGGGCGGAAAGCGAGAGGTGTTTAGCCAATGTGCTATTCCCGGGGCCCGGAAACCCAAGCGTCGCGGTGACTCCAGAAATTTTCAGCCCCATATGACTACACCGGATAGACAGTAGCAAAGTCCATCCGCACCCAACAAAGCCCAGCCCGGCCTCCGCCGCGCTGGGCTTTTTGCTGTCCAGCTCTGCCAGGTTTGTGTTCTGGCCTTTCCCGGCATGCCCTGCGCATTTCAAGTCCCCATGGATCACGGCTTCACATGCTGGCGCCGCGTTTGGCGAGGCCGTCGACGACGCGATCTTGCGCAACCGCCACTGCCTTGCTTGCGACCAGACCTTCTCGGCCTCGCGCCGCTGACCACTTTTCTTTCTTCACCTCCGACGACCCAAAAAAGGAAATCTCTTCATGGCACATCTCATCGAAACAATGGCCTACGCAGGCGACACACCCTGGCATCGCCTGGGCCATTGCCTCCAACCCAAACAGCCTCTGGAAGTCTGGGCCCAGCAAGCGGGCATGGACTGGAGCATCCAGGAAACTCCGGTGCGCTTCATGACCCAACCTGAAGGCGATTCCCTGCAGGCGCTGGAATCCTTCGCCGAGCAGAAGGTGCTCTACCGCAGCGATACCCGGGCCGCACTGTCGGTCGTCAGCAGCCGCTACCAGGTCGTGCAGCCCGCGAAGTCCTGGAGTTCTACCGTGACCTCACCGAGGTCGGCGGCTACGAGATGGAAACGGCAGGGGTCCTCAAGGGTGGGCGCAAGGTCTGGGCGCTGGCACGTACCGGCAAGCAGGCCGTGCTCAAGGGCAGCGACACCGTCAACGGGTATTTGTTGTTCGCAACCTCCTGCGACGGCTCGCTGGCCACTACCGTCACGCCGACGACGGTGCGGGTCGTGTGCAACAACACCCTGGCCATCGCACTGGACAGCACCAGCAACGTCATCCGCGTGCCCCACAGCACCTGCTTCGATGCCGACGCTGTCAAACGACAGCTGGGCATTGCCATCGGCCAATGGGACGACTTCATGTACCGCATGAAGGTCCTGTCCGAGCGCAAGGTCAAGAGCAAGGAGGTCGAGGCCTACATCCAGCGTGCGCTCTACGGGCCGATCGAATCGAATGGGCTTGCCACAGCTCCCGCCGGTACCCAGTCCATGCCACGCGCCTGGGCGGCCCGCAAGGTCCTGGCGCTGTACGAGGGCAAGGGCCGGGGCGCCGAGCTCGCTGCAGCCCGTGGGACGACCTGGGGCCTGCTCAGCGCGATGACCGAATTCGTCGACCACGAGCGCCGGGCTCGCAACCGCGAGTACCGCCTGGACAGCGCTTGGTTCGGCCAGGGCGCTGCCCTCAAGCAACGAGCGCTGGCACATGCACTGGAGCTCGCTGCTTGACGCTGTTGGATCTTCGATCTCCCCCGCACCACTCATCCTCACCACTTCCACTCAGCTCCTCCACCGAAGCCCCGCCTCTTCATCGAGAGGGCGGGGCTTTTTGCTGGATGGGCGGTTTGAACCTTCAGAAAGATATCCATGAACTCAACGCCCCGGAACACACAGCGTTCCCCGAGCACTCGTGTCCGGTCGCGCGCCCCTGCATTGCGCCTGGTGCCATCCACCTGTTCGCAGGATCCGACATCTGAACGCTGGCCGAGCGCGGTCGAAGCCGGCCTCTTCAGTCTCGACGCCGCGGCGGCCGTAGGCCGCGATCCCTTCAAGTCCCCCGTGCGGCTGTGGATGGAGAAGACCGAGCGCCACGACCTGCTGCAGCCTGTCGATCCTTCCCTCGTTCAGTCCGCAGAAACCGCAGCCTATTGGGACCGCCTGCTCGAGCCCATCGTGGCGGCGCACTATGCGCTGCGCACGGGGCACCAGGTGCGGCGCACTCGCGCCTTGCTGCGGCACCCGCAGCACCCCTGGATGCTGGCGCTTCCCGGTCGCGAAGTCGTCGGCGCTCCCGATGTCCAGCTGCTGGAATGCCGATGCGTCGGCATGCACGCGGCAGAGCTCTGGAGCGCGGGCCTTCCCGCCTACGTGCGGATCCAGATGCTGCATCGGTTGGCTGTGACAGGCGCCCGGGCCATCGACGTCGTGGCGTTGATCTGTGGCCAGGACCTGCGGATCCACCGGGTCGAACGCGACGAGGTCGAGATCTCCCGACTCGTCGATGCCGAGCGCGAGTTCTGGCACTGCGTGGCAACCGACTGCGCGCCGCTGGCGGGCGATCGGGCGGAGGTCTGAGATGGGCAGCATCGTCTACCGGGCGACCAAGGACCAAGCCGTCCATGACGAACTGCACAGCGTCGCAGCCTTTGCTGCGGTGCTGGCACATCGCGCGATCGGCAACCGCCTGTGGTTCCTGGCGCAGAACCGCTCGGGCGAGCACGCCGGGCGAATCTGGATCGGCCTGGCCCTCATCGATTGCAGGAATGGCGAAGTGGCCGTCAAGAGCATGGACGAAAGCTGCGGGCCGTACTACTTCGACTGTCCCTTGGCCTTCCTGGATCGCGCAAGCCCTCCGACTGGCCCTTACGCAGGCCCATGGCGCGAGAAGGTGCGGGAGTTCCATGCAAACCGGGCCGCCAAACGAGCAGCCATCCGCCCGGGCCTGCGCATCTCCTACGGCGAATCGACCTACGTGCTGCGCCGAAGTCTCGGCCGCCGTGGCTGGGACGTCGCGCGAGAGAGCGACGGCCTGATCTGTCGCCTGAAATCCCGACAACTCGGCAATGCGACGGTGTTGCCGTCCCAAGAAAAGCCTCCCCAAGAGAAACACCCACAAGAGAAACTTCCATGAAAACCAGATTCCGGCGGCACGCCACAGTGCCGCCCCATACACGCGACCCCTTCGCCCAAGACGCATTCAAGTGGTCTGGCGACTTCGAAGTTCCCGCGATTGGCGACGACGTGATCATCCGCATCAACGGCATCGGCCGCGCCAAGGTGGTGGGCTACGCCTCGCAAGGCGGCTACCTGGGCGTGATGACCGTGCCGCACAGCCCGCCCGATTGGTGGATCCGCCAGAACGGGCCTCCCAGCTCCGACAACGCGGCGTTGGCATTCGGTGCGGAGATCTCGCGCATCGACATCGAGGAGGGCGCATGAGCGGCACCGCGTTCACCTCGGCCATGCCCCGCACGGTGGTGGTCTTCAGCATCGAGCTTGCCGTCTTCGATGAGGATGCATTGCGTCGCTCTGCGCAATGCCGAGCACGCGAGGACGGCCTGGACGATGAGGAGTGGGCGTCGATGCGCTCGGGCATCTCGGATGACCTGGTCATGCTGCTGGATCCAGGCCTCATTGCCGATGCGGGCTTCGAGATCCTGCAGTCGACATGTGAGGTGTGTGAAGTCAGCGAGGTAAATCAGCATGGCGTCGACCAACGTTGAATTCGTCACCGAGCTGATGGAGTTCAGCGCTCACGGTGCGCTCATCCAGGCATTCGTGATGCAGGCGCTGGAGCAGTACGCCAGACGCGTGGCTGCAATGGCTCCTGAAGCACTGGAAACGCCCATGGTCAGCGGCCATGCCTGGCATGGCTGCGCTGTGGAAGTGCGGGACAAGCTGGCCAGAAGGCTCGGCCGCAACGACCCGATTCCTCCCGCCACTTCGCCCACGCAAAGACGCTGACGCACAAGGCCGCGGAACTCGCGGCATCTGCATGCAGGCGCCCTGTCTGCGCATCGGACCTCCCGGTCCGCCTTCATCCCCTACGCACGCACCCACCACGCCCCGGCCTCTGTGGCCTGGAGCGTGGTGGAGGTGCGCGCGTGGGTCTGGCTCGCCCTTTATCGCCCCTTAGGGCCGGCACTTCATGGCGTCGCCGTCAACGGCTGCGCTCACAACATAGAGGATCTACTTTGTTTATTCCGATCATGGCGCAGGCTCACGCTCGCCCGCAATCAACCCGGCCGTCCCAGGAACGGCTGAATCACTCTCCTGCAGCCTCCACCCAACAGGACATTTGCACCTATCACCTGGTGCGCGTCAGCCGCAACCGCAAGACCGGCCCGATCCCGGTGACAACGACGAGTGCGAACTCGTGCCCGCCGAACTGCAGCTTCAAGGGCAATGGCTGCTATGCCGAGAGCGGGCCCTTGGCAATTCACTGGAGAGCCGTCTCGGCGGGTGCACGAGGCAGTACCTTCGATGAACTGCTGCAGGAGATCCGTACGCTGCGTCGCCATGTGCTGTGGCGCCACAACCAGGCGGGTGATCTGACACCCGAAGCGCCCGGCGTCATTGATGCCGGCAAGCTCACACGGCTGGCGATGGCGAACCGGGGGCGTCGTGGGTTCACTTACACCCACTATCCGCTCACCCCTGACAACCAGGCGCCAATCCTCCATGCGAATCGGCTTGGCTTCACGGTGAACCTCAGCGCCGAGACCTTGGTTCAGGCCGATGCGTATGCGGACCTCGGCATCGCGCCCGTGGTGGTCGTCCTGCCCCAGGGGCTCACCAAGCCCATCCGTACGTCGGCCGGACGCCAGGTGATCGTGTGTCCCGCCAGCACTGGCAACTCCGATTGCCTGAACTGCGGTCTCTGCCAGCAACGCGATCGCGCCGCCATCGTGGGCTTCCCGGCCCACGGCGCTGGCGCACAGCGCGTGCAGGCGATCTTCTTCGAGGGCAGGCCCTCATGAGAAGCGCACCTGACGTGTTCCCCGCGCCGGGCGTGGCCAGTCAACAGGAGATGTTCCCGCTCGATGAGGCGTTTTTACAGCGGGTGGATCGCGTGATGCTGCAACGCAAGCAAACCGATCCGTTCCAGCAGGAAGCGGCTTGGCGCGCCACCGAAGAGGAGGCCAGGTTGCGACAACTCCAGTTTCCAGATGAAGAACCTGTCCGTGCTCCCCTACTTTGAATGCGGCATCAGAACGCAGCTCTCCCGATCTCCTGCTTCCTGCCTCGACGACACAGACCCCGGCTCCCTCTCAAGGGACCGGGGTTTGGTCCTTGTGGGGCTGGAGATTCACCTCACCAATCAGAAAGAAAGAGACAAGGACATCGCCATGAACATCTGCCACGGGCCGATTGAGTACCTGACGGCCTTCGCACTCGTGCTCGCGACCGGAATCCTCTTGGGCCTTGGGCTGGGGTGGAATTTCTTCAGCTGCTGGCGCAGGGACTGTTCGCGTGTCTTCGGCTGAGGCCGGCGGGTTCCTCACCGGCAGATCACCACATCGCCACCGAGTCGGCCGGCTCGTTGGCCACGCCCCCATTCCGCAGGGGGCTCACAGCGGCCCGCCCCAGCGGATTGAAGGGGCGGGCTGGATCCAGATTCAAACCACACCAAGGACCACTCATGCACAAAGAACAGACCCTGACGCGAACCAGCGTTGCATGGATCGCATGCGCCGCCATCAACAGGGTCGTCATCAACAGCGTCGTCATCACGGATGACGCCTCCAGAGAAAGACGACAACCCCATGGCCCGTCTTGAGCATCTGTTCGCGAAGGGCATCCGCTTCGACACCGAAGTCCAGTACCTTGCGCAGGATGCAAGTGGCGCAGATGGCCTCGTGTACGAGACCCTGCCCATCCGCAAATCGGCATCGGCCCGAACTTGTGCACTGACCAGCGTGGCCCAGTGCCTTGCGGTACTGATGCAGTTCACGCGTCAACAAACGAGGGCCGCCAAGCGCCTGGCTCGGAAGGCCTTGCGAGGCGTTGGCGACGACAACATTTTGCGCACTATCGACACTACTGGCTTTCCCATCACCGCCGAATTGCACGCCTCAGATTCCGGCCAAGCGGGTCACCTCGGGGCGAGCGCATTGGAGGCATTGCGCGCGAGCCACGCATGCCTGGTCCACTTCGAATCCGCCGCCGCCAACCGATGGGCGACGGTGATCGGGGTGGAGTGGGACCGCGGGACCGGCGAGGCCCGGGCGTTGTTGTTGCTGGACGCCAGCGCAAGTGAGCCCTGGGCCTGCGCGCACAACGTGCGCATCGAGCTGCAAGCCCAGGCGGGCAGGTCGGTACGGGCGAGCCCGGGCTTCACGCTGAATTGCCGTCACCTCACGGGAGAAGCCTGCGCCGTTCGGCTGCGCAGCCTGATCGTCTTGCGGCGCGAGGCGCCTGCCGGTGTCTAGCTGCGACGAGTGCTGCGCTTCTTGACCGGGTAGGGCCGGGCGGTGCGCGGGGCCCGCGTCAATGTCACATCGAGATCGCGCTGCTGCGGCAAGTCCGGGTCCATCAGCTCATGGGCGGGTGCGCCGATCGCTTTGGAAATCAGCTCGATGTTGTCGATGGAGATGTTGCGCTGGCCGCGCTCAAGCGTGCCAACGAAGGCCCGGTCCAATCCGGCCTCGGCGGCCATGCGCTCCTGGGACATGCCCGCGTGAATGCGCATCAGGCGGATATTGCGGGCAAACACCAGGCGAAGAGAAAGAGGGGCGGCACGAGGCATGCCCTCGATGCTCGAAAAACGAGGTGTTTGAAACCACGGCGTTTGAAACCCTTTAACATTCAGATGCAATCAACAACGAAGCCGAGCTTGCGCCTGGAAGGGCGGTGCCCTGACCGGTCAGGTTCGCTTTGGTCAAAAAGGAGATTCAAACGCATCTTTAAGAAGCTGTCCACAAAGCGCAATACGGCATCGCGAGCAGGAGCGAACGGATCCGGACTGCCTGGCCAAGAGTGCCTTTTGAGAAACCCAACCATGAACATTCACTTCAGCAAGAACAACCAAACCCGCTTCGTCAAGCACGGCTTTTCGTGGCAGCTCTTCTTTTTCGGACCACTCGCCTTCCTGATGCGTGGTCAATGGCCGCTGGCGCTGCTGTGCGCGGTCTTCCTGTACGCGAGCTTCTTCGTCGTAGGGATTGCCATCTTGCTGGTGCTCGACCCCGCCGAAGATTGGGTGGCTCAGACTTGGGCCACCCTCATCGGCTGTGGCCTGGTCGGTCACTTCGGTAACCGGATCTCGGCGCGCTCCTATGTGAAGAACGGCTGGGTGCCGGTGGATACGTTTCCCGCAGACTGGAACATCCCCCAGTTGATTGCGCCCAAGCCTGCCGACACCAAGCTCGGCTGAGCGGTGTCCGACCGGCGGCGCCGCGCTCGAATGGCCTCCCTCCAAGTCCATCTTCTTTCAAGGCCTCCCATGAAAACCATGCTCGGCACCGTCTTTGCGGTGCTCATTGCGATCGTCTTGACGCCGTTGGTTCTAGCCAAGGGCATCGATCCGCTCATCAACCCCGATGCCGTCAGGCACCAGATCGACCGATCGGCCATGGAGATTCAGATCCAGGGCTGGAGCCGCGACCTCAAGTACCCGGTCTATCCGATCCAGGTGCAGGCAGGGGCCAACGGCGTGTACTACACGACCACTGATCGGGCGAGTTCCTACAAGGAGTTCGACTTCGACGAACTGCGCTGCGAGATCGGCGATGCCGACCGCGCTGTGCTCAAAGCGCCTGGCTATGGCTGCGCCGACGGCGTGTGCATGACCAAGGAAGGCGCCGTGCTCGGCACTGACCCCCGACGGCCGGTGAACAAGAAGCATCGCTGCTGAACAACGCGGGCCATTGTGCGTGCTTTGCCCCTGCCGGTGGCGCCGACATGTTCGGCTTGCACCTTCTCACAACCATTCCTCATCAAGAACTTTTACATGACTATCTTCAATACGATCAAACTGATCGGCTTCAGTCTCGCCCTGACCGTATTGGTCGGTTGCGGCGACAGCAAGATCTCCGCCGTCAAGGACACACGCCTTCGCGGCGATGAGTTCACCGTCGGCGAGACCTTGAGCAAGGTCAAGGAGTGCAAGAGCACCGACTGGACCAGCGAGATCGTGAACAACGCCACGATCGTCACCCACACCTGCACGGTCAAGCTGGACGAAGAGTTGCTCAAGTTGGCCAAGCAAGGAGAGCTGGACGCCTTGAAAGCCAGGGCAAATCTGGCCGACCTCTCCGTGACCCACGCGTTGTCGGAAGCCCGCAGCATCCAGGCCAATGCACTGCGCTACAGCCAGGAGCGCGCGGCGCAAGCTTCCCGACGGGTGGCGGAGATCGATGAGCGGATCGAACGCGTCGCCACGGCGCAACGTTCGGAATTCCTATCGCTCAGTGGTGAACGACTGCGGAGAGGGGAAGCACCGCCCGACGCCGCAGCATGGGAAGCGCGTCGTGCCGAGAACTTGGCTGTGGCGAATGGAGAAAAGGAAAAGCTGCTGGCAGAGATTGAGGCCGAAAAGCAGAAGACTCAAGCTGCCATTGATGCAGCTGCCAAGCAGATTGAGGACGCATCGACCTGGAATGAGAAGTACGCGCAGGAGATTCAGCGAACCCATCAAGCCATGATCAAGGAAGTGGATGCTTACTACGAGAAGAGCCATACCCTTAAGGTCAAGACAGCGTTTCGATACCGTGAAGCCGGTCATGCTGAGCCGGTCTCCGCCGCCTTGTTCATTGATGACCTGGAGGGGAGAAGTGCTCTGCCGATCTACCTCATGGATCCCAATCGCATGAGGGAGTACCTCACCTACCTGACGAAGAGCGGGCTGGGAATGGAGGCCAATCGATTGTTCGATGAGCGTTTCCCGATTGAACACATCAGCGGCCCTGAGGGCGGCTTCAGATACAAAGCCTCGAAATCTGCGACATGATTTTCCGCTGACGCCCAGCCTTTGCAATCCGCCTCGGTGGATTAGCGGAGCCTGGGCGAGTCAAGCTCTGCTATTTTTTTGCTAAGGCATGGCCCTTTTCCCATGCATTGCTCGCAGACTTCGAAGAGCGGCGCGGATGCTCGGATCGCCGAGCAACAATCCTTTTTTAGTTTCCATTTACATGCAGACGAAGTAGGCGTCGGATCACTCGCGAGGGTACTTCTGTGACCAGCACAGATAGTCGTGGATGGTGGCGGCGAATTTGTACACCACCATCGGTGGAGAGTCGTAGTCATTGCAATCGTGCTTTGGGCTCATGCACTGAATTGAGGGCAGTCTCAAGCTGCCCCTCCTAATTTCTTCATATCACTCTCGAATGGGCCGCTTGGGCAGATGGGATGGGTCATCCAATAAGGGAATAGATGAGTAACCGGTCCGAAGGAGGATTCGGCAATGGTGTTCTCTTCTGTTGTTTATTTTTACTTGATTTCCTCTTGGTATAGGACTCTCACGTCGAGGGGCTAGAAGGGGAGGGTAAATGAACATGCGCACTTACCGTTTCTCCCATTTCCAATTAGGAGCAGAGAATGGCCAGTTTCCACATCACGATCAAGACGGGTAAGAAGGGCAGTGCCGCACGGCACTCGAGTTATATCGCTCGTGAAGGTCAATACGCGCGAGAAGATAAATCGGCGGATCTCGTCGCGACTGGGCATGGCAATCTTCCGCCATGGGCCAACGGATCGCCTCGAGCGCTGTGGAGTGCAGCCGATAAGTACGAACGTAGCAATGCTGCCACCTATCGTGAATATGAGGTGGCATTGCCTGTTGAACTGACGGCAGAGCAGAATGATGAGTTGGTCAATTCGTATATCCAGGAGAGCTTCAAAGGCAAGCCCTACCAATACGCCATTCATTGCCCCACGGCCAGCCTTGGGGGCGTTCCTCAGCCGCACGCGCACATCATGATTTCTGAGCGCCTTGACGATCAGCACGATCGGGAGCCGTCTCAATATTTCAGGCGCTATAACCCCGTGCATCCGGAGCGAGGCGGGTGCCGGAAGGACAACTGTGGGCGCCCGCGTGGGGTTCTGGGGGCGGAGGTGACCATGCGGCGCAAGCACTGGGCCGGCAAACAAAACGAGTTCCTGGAGAGGTTCGGGCACGCCGTTCGTGTCGACCATCGCAGCCACGAGGAGCGGGGACTGGCTGCCGCGCCGGGCAGGCATTTGGGGCAGGCCGCAGTACGAAGCATGACCCACGGGAACAAAATCCTGCAGGCGCAGCACAGCGGTTCAACATGAGCGTCTACAAGAAAAGTAGAGCGTCTAAAGTAAAGAGCCGCTACTCCTGCTGCAAAGTAGCAGGAGTAGCGGCCTGTTGTGGGGCGACCAGTTTCAAGGCGAGGATGGCGCTGCCTTCCCCGCCGAGCCAGCCGACAAGGCTTCAGCTCAGATCCGACCCGACGAGAGACCGCTGAATGGCGGTGGAAACCAGGCCGGCGGGTTTTGAACCGGGAAGAACTCCGGGTTCAAGTGCACGAACGTGGTCTTGTTGCTGAACTCCAAGCGTACATGTCCAGCCCGGACCATGAAGATCAACGCGGCCTCTCGGCGCACAGTGTTGCGAAGAGCGGCCGGGCCGAACTTCAGGATTTCATTGCGGCGAAAGCGTGACATGCCGCCATAGCGCTCGCACTGTTTCCAGAGCCAGCGCCCCAAGCTGGCCGCATCAATTTCGTCTTGAGGGATCTCCGGCTTGGCGCCAAAAATCTCCTTATGCTGCATAAGATGTCCGCGGGCAATATTGATCCCACGCTCAGCGTTGACCACATTGATCGGGGATGGCCCGTGTTCGACATACTGAAGGACTGCGCTGATGCGCGCCGCCTGCTCCCCAATCTTGGAGGCAGCCTCGGGGATATCCGCGAACGAACCTCCGGGAGCTTGTGCCAATTCGGTCTCATTGAAGAAGTCGATCCAAGGCTTGTAAGCCGGCGGCTCATATTCCATGACGTACTTGCTGGCCGGCGCATCGAAAACATGCGTTGCTTTCAGAATCTCCGTGACCCTGGCCTTGAATTCGTCCGAGCGAGTGCGAGAAAGATCCTCGCCGGTGATGATTCGGGTCCCTCGCTTGGGTAGGGCTTGCGAGACTAAAAAGCGGGACATGAAGCCGCTGTTGTGGAGCTCGCTGCCCTTGCGCTTCAGGAATTTCTTGAGCACTTCTTCCTGGACTGCGATTGTTACCCCGAAGTTCGGGCTGATGATCTTCAGCGTTTCCTTAGTCCTGCGCGCAATTTCAAGGTCCTCATTGCTCCAGAGTGAATTGAACATGCCGAGTGATCGAAAAATCGCCGATTCAAGAACAACACCGCCTTCGGAAGAAACAATTGCAGCGGTGGGGTGCTCCTCGTGCAGTCGTTGAGCAACGGCCTCGGCGGTGGCATCCTGCACGAGCAGTTTGAAGCCTTTTGGACGCTTGGGCTTTTCTTTCAGCATCTGCTCGATTTCATCTTGGACTGCCTGCGTCGGTTTGCCTGATTTCTTCAGGCTGGACTTCCGGCGATAGAGGTCTTTGATTTCGGCCTCCCATTCAGAAAGTGCGAGGTAATAGTTGTCGATCTGCGGAAGCATTCGCATTTCCTCCTCGTGCTGGAAATCGGCGATGGGCTGAAAAATGTCCTTGTACACAGTCGTCTTGCGCTCACCGCTGGGAACGATATCGATAAAGGACAGGCTCACGGGGCCCTCTTGCCCACCAGGGCGGCGAACACGGAGGAAGTGCTGGCATGCGAGGGAAGCGACAGACAGGTGCGCAGACGCAATCAAGGACTCGGGTGCCTGGGTGATGCGCTCTGTCGCTAGGACAGACTCGCGGAGCAAGGGCGGGAGGAAGAAGGTCGGGAAGTTCATAAAAATAGAAAACGATGCGCCGCACCTGAGTACAGGGTGGCGGGTGGGTGTTAGGGATGCTTGACAGCGTGCCGGCACTCCGAATTGAACTGCTCGGGTTAGTCGAGAGTTTTCCTAGAGGACGGCGGGTTGCAATTCTTTGCGGAGTTCCAGTTTGCACTCCGCCGGGGTCAAGTATTGCAGGGGTGCTGTGGTGACATAGCCTCGATATAGTGATTGCGACAGACTTCGATCAGGAACAGCGGCTTTGCGGCGCGAGCGGAACCGCTCGATGGACAGGCACCCATCGCGGAACTTGCCGTTGAAGCTCTCGTCGGTTCCGCTCTGCCGAGGCTCGCCTGGGTCGTTGAGCACAGTGGCTATGCCGGCGTGCGCGATCAAAACCAGACTCCAGGATGGCCTGGCGGACGAAGTCGGCCTGTTGTCCGAGCCCATGAACAGTAGTGCCCCGTGCAGGCTCACCACGCGCGACGATGCTCCGATGGCGCGCCTGGAGCGAATGGACTCGGCCACGTCGATGGCCAGGCACTCGTGGGTGTATTCGTCCACCACGGTCAGGCATTTGATTTGCTGACCGCTGGCAGTGGTGTCCAAGACGAAGTCGTAGGCTCAGACCATGTTGGGCTTGAACGGCGTGTGGATGCGCGGGCGCACCGAGGCGACGCGCTTGCGCGGCCGTTTTCGGGGGCACCAGCAGGCTTGCCCGGCGCCACAGGCGATGCGTGCGTGACCAACTCCGCTCGAAGCCGCTCTGATGCAGGAACACGCGAATGCGGCGATAGCCGTAGCGCGGATACTGAGCCGAGAGTACCTTCATCGCCGCGAGCACTGGAGCATCCTTGGGCGGCAGGCGCAGCTCGTAGCTGGGCGCGGCGCAGACTCAAGTCCCGTGCGCGCACGAAGGCCAGTTGCCCGCGCCGATCTCCTTGAGGATCTCGAGGTCCAGATCTCTCTCGGCAAGGAGCTTCTTCAGCCGGCTGTTCTCACGCTCCAGGGCCTTCAGATGCTTGACGCCGCGGATCAGCCCACGTCCACCGTCACCCGCAGGAACGTCGCGGCGATCAGGCAGGTGTTGGGGTACTGGCTCTGGTTCTGGCTCTGGAACAGCGTCACCAGTTCCGTGCGCAGTTCGTCGGTACGCCCCGCCTGGGCAGCCGCGTCGAATGCGTTCATGGTCGGGCCATAGAACTGCCGGAACGTGTCGACGAATTCCGCTGCCGAGCCCTTGAAGTCGAAGATGTAGCTGTCGCGTTCCCAGCTGATGGCCTCCGAGGCAACGCCCGCCGCGCCAAAGCGCTCGATGATGTTCGGGGTCGAGCCCCAGCCCATCGGGCTCACGAAGCCCTCGGGCGGCGGGGGCGCATAGGACGAGCTGATCTTCAGGATCTGCGCCACCAGCGTGGGGTCGTTCGGGATCCAGTTGCCCATGAGGATGCGGCCGCCCGGACGCGTGACACGCACCATCTCCCGTGCCACGTCGAAGGGCTTGGGTGCGAACATGGCGCCGAACATGCTGATGACGAGGTCGAAGGACTTGTTCTCCAGCCGCAGCTCGCAGGCGTCCCCTTCCTCGAACTGGCAACTGGCCGACAGCCCGGCCTGGGCCGCCCGCCGGTTGCCCGCGGCGACCAGGTTGGCGGCGATGTCGACGCCCAGCACCTGCGCGCCGAGCTTGGCGGCCGGGATGGCGGTGTTGCCGTCGCCGCAGCCGAGGTCCAGCACCTTCATGCCGGGCGTGATGCGGGCGTGCCGCACGACGTCCTCACCGCTCTCTCGCATGCTCTCGGCGATGCGGGTGAAGTCGCCTTTTTCCCAGAGGGCCTTGTTCGGGTTCATGACTTCACCTTCTCGATCATGTGGTCGATCACGTGCGTGTGCTCGTGTTGCGGGCTGAACATCACGATCTCCGCGTCGGCGTCGACCTTGACGTTGTGGCCAGGCGGCCAATAGAACAGGTCGTTGGCCTGGACGGTCTCCTGCTCCCCGGCGTCGTCGGTGGTGGTGATCTGGCCCTTGAGCACGAACCCCCAGTGCGGGCACTGGCAGGAGTTGTGGTTGTTCAGGCCCTGGAAGAGCGGCGTCGTGTCGACGCCCGCCGACAGCGTGAAGTACTCGCCGCTGATCTTGCTGTAGCCGGTCGCGTCGCCGAAATCCAGACGCTGCCGGATCAGGGCACCGGGAATTTCCATCTTCACGTCGACGGCGTCTTTTGCGATATGCATGAGGTACTCCTTGAGGGTCCGCGGGCGCGAGGGTGGTGCGTCTATTCGTTGCACCCGCCAGATTCGATAGACGGCATACTGATGCTCCACGCTTGGCGTTCCTGAAACGTTCCCGGCCCGTGCCGGGGGAAAGGAATCGCGATGTCGCCCCCACCGACTCCGCCGTCCGAAGCCGTGTCCATCCGGCTGTTGGGCCCGTTCCACCTGAGCGTGGCCGGCGATGACCCGCAGATTCCATCAGTGCCGCTGACCCGGCGCGCCGCCGAGCTGCTGCAGCTGCTGGCGTTGCAGCCCGGACGCAGCCTGGCGAACGAGCAGGTGGTGGAAGCCCTGTGGCCGCACCTGGACCCTGACGCGGGCAGCGCCAACTTGCGCAAGGCCGCGCACCACGCGCGCCAGTTCATCGGCCAGCCCGATGCCCTGGTGCTGCGAGGCGGCCGGGTTTTCCTGCTGCCCGACCATGCGGTGGCGTGCGACGCCGACCGCTTCGAGCGCGCCGCGGACGAGGCCCTGGGCAGCGGCGATCCGCAGGCCTGCAAGGCGGCCGCGCAGCTCTATGGTGGCGACCTCCTGCCGGACGCCCGCTACGAAACCTGGACCGAGGCGCCGCGCCAGCGGTTGCGCGACAAGTTCCTGCAGCTGCTGCGCCAGATCGGCGACCTGGAACGGCTGGTGCGCGAAGACCCCACCGACGAGGCGGCCCATGTCCAGTTGATGCGCGAGGAACTGGCGGCCGGGCGACGCTCTTCGGCGCTGCGCTGGTACGGCCACCTGCGCGACCATCTGCAGCAGACCCTCGACCTGCGCCCCGGTCCGCCGGCCGAGGCGCTGTACCGCGAATGCGTGGCGGGCCTGGCGGGCGCCGCGCCGCGTTTCGTCGGCCGTGCCATGGAGCTGGTGCGTGTCCTGGGGTGGCTGCGCGCCAGCCTCGCGGGCCGGCCGGGGGGCGCGGTGGTGCGCGCCCCGGCGGGAATGGGCAAGACCGCGTTCTGCCGCCGCGTCGCCGAGGAAGCGCGGGGCCTGGGCTGGCAGGTGCGCTCGTTGCAGGCCGGCGACTGGACACGGCCCTACGGCATCGCGGCCGACCTGGTGGAGCCCTTGCTCGGCGAACTGCCCGACGCGGCACAAGCCATCGGTGCGCACGCCCAAGCCGTGCTGGCGCAGATGACCGCCTCGGGCGACGTGAAGCCGCTGGCCCTGCCGCTTGGGCGCCACCAGATGGTGGGCGCCGTGCGCCGGCTGCTGCTGGCCACCGCTGCGCAAAAGCCGGTGCTGCTCATCGTCGACGATGCGCACGCGGCGGACGATGCGAGCGCCCAGGCGCTGACACAGCTGGCTGCCAGCGGCCCCCCGGTGTTCGTGCTGCTCGCGTGCCGGCACGCGCTGCCGCCGCTGCTGGATCGGAACACCTCGCGCCTGCAGCGCGCCGGTCAGCTGGAGGCGCTTGAACTGGGGCCGCTGTCCGAGGAAGAGGCCGCGCTGCTCGCAGCCCGCTCGGCCGACGCCCCGATGACGGCTGAGGCCGCCACCGCCATCGCCCGTCGTGCCGAGGGTCTGCCGTTTGCCGTGGTCGAGCTCGCGCGCGGTGCGGCCACGTCGGACGGCGCCGCGGCGGTGATGTCCCGCAGCCTGTCGTCGGCCCTGGCCGAACGCCTGTGCGACCTGGACCCCGGCGCGACGGAGGCCTTGCGCCGGTTGGCCCTGTCGGCCGAAGATTTCGACGTGGCCACGGCCGTGGCGCTGGCTGCCGATGAAGGCCACGATGCCTTGGCGCGGCTCGACCAGGCGCTGGCCGCGGGCGTGCTGGTGGTCGCCGATGGCCGCTACCGCTTCCGCCACGCCCTCGTGCGGGACGCGCTGGCCGAAGGCATCCCGCCGCACCGGCGTGTGCTGTTGCATCGCGATGTGGCAGCGCGGCTCGCGCAAGGCGGTGCGGCACCGGGCCTGGTGGGCCATCACTGGCTCGCCGCGGGCGATGCCGAGCGTGCCACGCCGTATGCGCTGGCGGCTGCACGCCAGGCCTTTCGCCTCGGTGCCTACGAGGACGTGCTGCGCCACGTCGAGCCGCTGCTCACGCACCGGGCGGCGCAGCCGGAAGCCCTGGCGCTGCGTGCCGAGTCCCTGGACGCGCTGGGCCGGCCAGGCACGCTGGCCGCCTACGATGCGGCCGCCGACGTCGCCTCTGAGGCGCTGTCCCACGAACTGCGCGCCAAGCGGGCCCTGGCCCAAGTGAAGACGAGCGACCCGCCCGGTGCCCTGCAGTACCTGAAGGAAGTGCATCCCACGACGGTGGCGGGGCGTCTCGCCGAAGCGCTGGCGTACAGCGGCGCGGCGGCCCTGGGCTTCGGGGACCCCGCCGAAGGCACGCGCCGGTCGGCCGAAGTGCGCCGGATCGCCTTGGAGACGGGCGACGAAGGCACGCTCGTGATTGCCTCCTGGTCGCAAGCCGCGGCGGCGCACGCGCGCGGCGACCTGCACGGCAGCGTGTGGGCCGACCTTAAGGAGACGAGCCACCTGCCGCAGCTGGCGGTGCGCGTGTTCGACGGCCACCTGTGCATCACGCAGCGCTTTTTGTACGGCTCGCGGCCGTATGCCGAGGTCATCGCATTCGCCGATGCGCTGGCCACGGAAGCGCAGCGGCTGGGCGCGGCGCGGGGGCATGCGTTCGCGGTCACGCTGCGCGGCGAGGCCTGGCTGCTCAGCGGTCAGCTCGACGCCGCCGAGCAGGACCTGCTCGCGGGAGGGCGCATGCACCGCGCAATCGGCGGCGCGACGGGCGAAGCGCTGTCGCTGCAGCGCCGTTCCGAACTGGCGATCTACCGCGGGCAGATGGACCGGGCGCGCGGCCTGCTCGACGAAGCGCTCGACGTCGCGCGCCAGTCCGACGTCGGTTTCCACCTGCTGGACCGCATCTACGGCACCCGCATCGCGATGGCCACGCAGCCCGATGCCGCGCTGGGCGTGCTGGAGGAGGCCGAGGCCAACGTGCGCGGCCCGCTGGAAAGCTGCCCCGGCTGCCGCATCACCTTCGCCATCCCGGCCACCATCGCGGCCGCGAGAGCCCACGAACTGGACGTGGCGGCCAGTCACCAGCAGCAGTCCGAGTACCTGGCCAACGTGGTGATGAAACTGCCGGCCTGGTACGCGTCGCTGCACGAGGCGCAGGCTCACATCGAACGGGCCTCGGGCCGTGTCGCTGCCGCGCGCGAAGGCTTCGCCGCGGCGGCGCGGGAGTTCCATGCCTGCGGCCATGTGCTGGACGCCGCGCGCTGCCGGGAGTTGGCCAGCTAGAAAGTCCGCGCGGCACCGGCGTGACGAACGGAGGATGCCCTGTCAGATGGCTCGGCGACGCCCATCAGTACCGCTGTCAGGTGCCTTTTAGCGGGGGCGCAAACAACAGCAAGATGCCGCGCCGCATGAGTCAAGTCGGCCTCACGCCTTGCGCACGAATTCCGACTTCAGCTTCATCGCGCCAATGCCGTCGATCTTGCAATCGATGTCGTGATCGCCATCGATCAGGCGGATGTTCTTCGCCTTGGTGCCGACCTTCACGACCAGCGACGAGCCCTTGACCTTGAGGTCCTTGATGACGGTGACGGTGTCGCCGTCGTTCAAGACGTTGCCGACCGAATCCTTGATGACCCGCCCCTCATCGGCCGCGCTTTCGGCGGCAGCGCTCGAGGCGGACCATTCGTGACCGCATTCGGGGCAGACAAGGTTGCGGCCGTCTTCGTAGGTGAATTCCGAATGGCATTGGGGGCAAGGGGGCAGAGTGCTCACGGCGGTAGGTGCGGTCCGTATCGGTTGAAGGGCGTGGATGGTAGCCTGCCTTCATGGAAGCAGGTCCTGTTGATCCGGCAGCAGCGAGCTTGAAGTTTCGGAGGGCGCCATCGTGTTGCGCCCGTGTCCACGGCCGCTAAGTTCAATGTGTCGAAGAGCCGGAAGATCCACGACAGCTGGTAAGCCAGCATGACCGGGGTCAGGTCTTTCACCGGGTCGTAACGCTGTGCCGGGTTCACCAGCACCGTGGCCGCCATCTCGTTGCTGGAGCCGGCCTGCAGCGTGTAGCCGTCGGCCGGACTGTTCACCGTGCGCTGTACCGCAACCACGTCAGCGGCGCCGGTCAGGTTCCTCGGCCAGCGACAGTCAGCTTCTGCTGCTTGTTGGGCTCTCGCTTCCGCGACTTGCCGATCCATAGACTGGTGATTCAGATGCGATCCACGGTCGGGAGTCACGAAGACGTGAATCCAGCTCTTGTTGGGCTAGTGCAATGCGGACCGGTCTGACGGTGGCGCCAGCACGAAGAAGTCCTCAAGGGCGCGATGTGGTAGTTCGTAGCCGAGGGTCGTGAACGCGACTCCCGCAGCTTCGCGCGGGGCGCGGTCCTTGTTGAGTGGATACAGCGTACAAGCCAAGCCGGCGAGCCAAAGGGGGTCAATTTGCCCATCACAAAGCTCGTGGAACTCTTCTTCGAACTCGATAAGCCATGTGTCGTGATCGGACAGCGCGCGGCCCGCAATCATGAGGGGGCGGTCAGGTTTCCACATCGACGAATGGTAGTTCGGGGCACTCTTCTTCGGTGCCTCGCGCAAATCTCCCGCACGGCTATCTGCCTAAAAATTGTGCACTAGTCGATCAAATCCCCGGCCTTTTGGGGATCTCAGCTGCGAGAGACCCGCCGCAGTGGAGCGAAACGAGAAGACCATCCGATCCCCTTGGTCGCTGGTCATAGATCGCCTTGGCCGACGCACCAGCCATTTCAACCAGGAATGCTCGCAGGTGTTGCAAATATTCAATATTTCAATTATCGTTGAATCATGGAAGAAAAAAGTGTCATTCAAGCCTTGGCCGCGCTGGCCCAGCCCGTTCGCCTTCAGGTCTTTCGGGCGCTTGTCGTTGCGGGTCCTGTCGGGCTCACGCCAGGCGTACTGGCGGAGCAGCTTGGCGTGCCTTCGACCAGTCTTTCGTTCCACCTCAAGGAGCTGACGCACGCCAACCTGGTCAGCCAGGAGCGCGACGGCCGAAACCTGATCTATCGCGCGGTCTTCGAGCAGATGAATGCGCTGCTCGGCTACCTCACGGAGAACTGCTGTCAGGGCGAGGCCTGCCTCGTCGACGGCGCCACTGCTTGCGATTGCTGAAGGAGAAACCCATGAAGCGCTTTCACGTCCACCTGCACGTCGATGACCTCGCCAAGAGCATCGCCTTCTATTCCAACCTGTTTGCGTCGCCGCCTGCGCGCGTCGAGGCCGACTATGCGAAATGGATGCTCGACGACCCACGCGTTAACTTCGCGATCTCGACGGTCGGGCATGGAAAAGGCATCGACCATCTCGGCATTCAGGCTGACGATGACGCGGAACTTGCCGAGTTGAAGGCGCGCGGCCAAGCCGCCGACCGCACCCTGCTCGACGAGGGGGAGACCGTGTGCTGCTACGCGCGCAGCGAGAAGCACTGGGTCACCGATCCGCAGGGGATCGCATGGGAGCATTTCCAGACCTTGGACGGCGCCGTGCCAGTCTATGGCCAATCCAAGTCCACAGCCAAGGCCGAGTCCGCTTGCTGTGCGCCTCGCGCTGCCCGAGGCATTCCGGTCAACGTGTCGGTCAGAGGCACGAGCGCCTGCTGCTGAGGGCTGTGCCATGCCCCAAGAACCTTCCGATTCGCTGGTCAGATCGCCGTTCGTTCGTGCAGAGGCAGCGTCTCTCGCGCTGGTGCAGTCCCTTCTTCGGGATGCTGGCCTTCCCGACTCCGATCTTCGAGAAGAGCACATGGAGGCCTTCTTCGTGAGCCGCGCGGGAGACGAAGGGATTCTTGCCTGTGTCGGTCTGGAACGGTTCGGCGACACCGCCTTGCTTCGCTCTCTTGCGGTTCGCGCTGATGCGCGCGGCCATGGCGTGGGCGATCAGGCCCTGAAGACCATGGAAGCCTTCGCCGCGTCGAAGGGTGTGAATCGCCTCTGCATCCTCACCACCACGGCAGAACCTTTCTTCGAAGCCCGAGGCTTCGAGCGATGCGACCGCACGGCGCTGCCAGCTTCCGTGCAGGCCAGCAGCGAATTCAAGAGCCTGTGCCCGGCCTCGGCCGTGTGCATGCTCAAAGAGATCAACCCCGCTTCCCATCCCGAGACACATCGTCATGGCTGACAAGACCTACAACGTGCTGTTCATCTGCACTGGAAACTCTGCGCGCTCCATCCTGGCCGAGGGCCTGCTGAACCATCTGGGCGAAGGACGATTCAAGGCCTACTCGGCCGGTAGCCATCCCACGGGCAAGGTCAACGCCTATGCGTTGCTCACGCTGGAAAAGATGCACCTTCCCAGCACTGGCTATCGCAGCAAGAACTGGGACGAGTTCGCGAAGTCGGATGCCCCGGCGATGGATTTCGTTCTGACCGTCTGCGACAAGGCTGCGGGCGAGGTGTGCCCGGTGTGGCCTGGCCAACCGATGACGGCGCATTGGGGCGTAGCCGACCCCGCGGCCTTTGAGGTGTCGGACGAAGCCACCGAGCGTCAGTTCATGGACACAGCCCTCACGCTGAAGCGCCGCATTGAACTGATGCTGGCGTTGCCTCTGGCTCGGCTCGACTCGATGGCCATCCAGCGCGAGATCCGCGACATCGGCAAGGTTCAAAAGGCTGCGCAATGACGCTCAACGTACTCATCCTCTGCACCCACAATTCGGCCCGCAGCGTGCTGGCCGAAGGCATGCTCAACCACTGGGCCCAGAAGCTCGGCAAGGACGTGAAGGCGTTCAGCGCCGGCAGCGCGCCCAGCGGAAGAATCAATCCGTTCGCCATCGAAGTGCTGCGGGCCGCCGGCGTGAACACCGAAGGCTTTCGCAGCAAGAGCTGGGACGAGTTCTCTACGCCCCCCATGCACGTCGTGATCACGGTGTGCGACAGCGCGGCGCAGGAAACCTGCCCGTACTGGCCTGGCACGCGTGTCAAAGTGCATTGGGGATATCCGGACCCGTCGAATACCGAGGGTGGTGATGCCGCCAAACGGCAGGCCTTCGAACTCACGCGCCAGGCGATTTCCTATCGCATGCTGCAGCTGCTCGCTCTCGAAAACCCGGAAACAATGAGCGACGCCGAGCTGCAAGAGCGGCTGACGCGCATCTCCGCGAACTGACATCATGAGCGCTGTCATTGAAAGTCCGCGCGTCAGCGCGGCCCCCATGAGCGTGTTCGAGCGCTACCTGACGGTGTGGGTGTTCCTCTGCATCGTCGTCGGCATCGCGCTGGGGCAACTGTTCCCGGCTGCCTTCCAGGCGGTGGGTCGTCTCGAGGTCGCGAAGGTCAACATCCCCGTGGGCGTGCTGATCTGGGTGATGATCATCCCTATGCTGCTACGGGTCGATTTCGCAGCCCTCGCGCAGGTGAAGAACCATTGGCGCGGCATCGGCGTGACGCTGTTCATCAACTGGGCGGTGAAGCCGTTCTCCATGGCCTTCCTCGCCTGGCTCTTCGTGCGCCATGTGTTCGCCGGCTCGTTGCCGGCCGACCAGCTCGACAGCTACGTGGCTGGGCTGATCCTGCTGGCGGCCGCGCCCTGCACAGCCATGGTGTTCGTCTGGAGCCGTTTGACAGGCGGTGATCCGGTCTTCACGCTGTCGCAGGTCGCCTTGAACGACGCCATCATGGTGTTCGCCTTCGCGCCCATCGTCGGCCTGCTGCTGGGCCTGTCGGCCATCACGGTGCCGTGGGACACGCTGATCACCTCCGTAGCGCTCTACATCGTGCTGCCGGTGATCTTCGCGCAGGTGCTACGCAAGCAATTGCTCAAGGGCGGGCCCGCGGCCTTCGAGCGCGCCATGCATCGCATTGGACCGTGGTCGATTGCGGCGTTGCTGCTGACGCTCGTGCTCCTGTTCGCATTCCAGGGCGAGGCCATCATCAAGCAGCCGCTGGTGATCGCGATGCTCGCGGTGCCGATCCTGATCCAGGTGGTGCTGAATTCCGGCCTGGCCTACTGGCTCAACCGCAAGCTCGGCGAGAAACACAACATCGCGTGCCCATCCGCATTGATCGGCGCCTCCAACTTCTTCGAGCTGGCGGTAGCGGCCGCCATCAGCCTGTTCGGCTTCCACTCGGGCGCGGCGCTGGCCACCGTGGTCGGCGTGCTGATCGAGGTGCCGATCATGCTGGCCGTGGTCAAGGTCGTGAACTCGTCGAAAGATTGGTATGAGTCGTAAGCTGCGGAACATCGCCCACTGCGCGTGTTCGTGGGCACATGCTCACCATCTCCAACCAGTCTTCGGTAGCCAAGACCTTTCTCAAGTTCGACGACGTCAGTCGCATAAAGCCCGTGCCTTGCGTAGGCGGCATTGCATATCCTGCTCGGTCTTGAGTCAGCGCAGCAGCGCCTTGCTGCCTTCCTGATGGCCTACGTCTTTGCCGTGACCTGGTTCATCAGCACAGCGATGGCTGCTCACCTACCGGAACTGCTATTAGCAAGCGGCGCGACACTGGCCACGGCGGTTGGATGCCCGCCCTGCTCGGGCTGGCCCAGGTAGGACGAGTGATCGAGTTCACTTTCCTCAAGCGTGCGCATCCGCTGTTGTCAGCCCGATTGGCAACGCTGGCGCATCCGCTGGGCGCCTGCCTGGTACTTCCGCCGCCGTTGCCTTCGCAGTGCTGCACGGCGTGGGAAATGGCATCCTAACCATCGCCATTGGGGCGCTGCCACTCATGATCTTCGGCGCCAAAGGCTACGGGCAGTGCCAACGATTCCTCCTGCAGTCGATTCCAGGAAACAATCGCAGCTCTCCACGCCCAGCGCGTCGGGCGGTACGTGGATCAGACCTTCGCGTCTGCGTCCTCTTCCTGCTTCGTTCCGCTGGGAACGAAGGTGACGCCGTGATGGTTCAGGTAATCGCGAATCAAGCGCCGCACCACCTGCGAAGGAGTGACGTCCTGTCGATCACAAAGCGCCTCGAATGCCTTCTTCTTTGAGGGATCGATCAGCACCGTCAGGCGCGCTGTCTTGAGTTCCATGTGCTGTACCTATATCAGTTTTATGATAATAACAGTATCATTCAGAACAAATAAATTGCAAGCTGGAAGAGCCACTCGCTCTCTGGCTGACCCGGCTGAGGGAGCCGCTCACTTGCATTGTCTAGTTGACTGGCGCATTGCATGTGGCGCGGCATCCCGGATTCGGGCGACACTTCGCTAGAGATGCTGCAAGCAAGAGCTGATGCTCAATCTTCCCGCGTCGCCTGCTCAAGAACAGCCATGACAGCACTCAGCGCCGCAGTCTTTGTCCTGCTGCTTGGTGCAGTCGTTTGTTTTCTGCCTCTGCGTAGCGCAATACACGCAACTGTTGGAACACTCTCTCAGATTGTCGCAATGGGCCTCGCATGGTCACTCGCGATCCCCGCTCTGACCGCAGGTGCGCCGTTGATCGACGAACTGCCATAGCCCTATCCGAATCACTGCGCAAGCGCGTCGGGCGTTCCCTCAAGCTGAGATCGATGCCGCGCTTGCGGCGGCAACGGCTGTGAGTTCGAAGTCGATGCGCTGGCCAACATCAACGTCGACATCGCGCGCTACGGCATCGGCATCGTGGTCTCTCCACGACATGCGAACGGCTTGGTACTGACGAGACCGATCAATCGCAGCATCGCTGCCGCGCTGGAACGGTGTTGAGACGGCATGCCCGATCCGAAGCGTGTGATCGTGGTCAGGGTCTGCGCGATATCGGGGAGTCTGTTCGAAGGGGCGGGAACCCTGGAGCGGAGTTTCCTCCGGCGATTCAAGCCCACGCGATCTGTACCCGGGCGTCCATGCACCCGCTCACCTTTGTGTGCGGGGTGCTCGATCTGCTCAGGCCCAAGAGCTGAAATCACAGCCGCTGACTTGCCAGTGACAAGCTCCTTGAGCTTCTCATGGCTCGAAAACATGATAATCAAACACGCATTACAATCGAATTTCAGGCGAACACTATTCGCCTTTGCGCAAACCGAGCGCGCGTTGGATGCGTGACTGGTTTGTGCTTCGTCGAGGAGGCCTCGTTCGGGCGGCGCCGACAAGCGCTGTTGAGACCGTCAAAACGCTCCATTCCTTCCCGGAGAACCCGGAGATGATTCATGCGCAACGATCTGTGGAGCCTTGTCAGGCAGGTACTGGAAAGCGAGCCCGAACTGACGGTGGAACAGACCGTCCCCGCATTCCAGGACGGCAATGACGTCGCGATCCTGAGCGTTGGAACGGATCGAGCGGTCGTCGTCACCTTGCTCACCGACATCGCGCCGACGGATGTCGTACGCCAGGGTGTCCTGGCCCATCAACGGATGACCGCCCTGGGAACCTCCCGGTTCCAATGCCTGCTCGTGTTGCCGGGCATCGAGCTCAGCGCACCGGCGGTTCTCACGCCGCGTGTGGTGATCACCAACCCGAGCATCGATCACATTCGAGCTTCGCTGGTACAGATGATCAAGCGCTGACTCTCGAATCTCTTCAGCAATCAGCCCCCGTCTCCGCTTCTGCCTCATGCCCGATCACTTCACGCCTGCGCAGCACGTTAAGCCGTTCATCTACGAGACTGCCACGTCCAAGAACCTTCATTTCTGCATCAGCGACATTCAAAGTTGCATGCGCATCAGCGACCCCAATGCGCTCGCCCTGGAATACACGCGCACGATGATGGGCTTCCTGCTCTTCAAACCAGAACCTCGAAGCATCGGGATGATCGGCCTGGGGGGCGGATCACTGGCCAAGTTCTGCTATCGCTATCTGAGTCGCGCAAGAATTCAGGTTGCTGAGATCAATCCGCAAGTTATTGCCCTACGTGAGGAGTTTCATATCCCGCCCGATGACGCTAGGTTCATCGTGCTTCAGGCCGATGGCGCTGATTTCGTCCACCACGGTACGGGGCGCTTCGATGTGTTGATGCTGGACGGTTATATCCTCGAAGGACTGCCGCCTCAGTTGGGGTCCCAGCGTTTCTACGATGGCTGTCACGCCTCGCTCAGACCTGACGGGATCATGGTGGTCAACCTGCAGTACGGCGACCCCGACACCGACGCGCATCTTGCCCGTATCCGTCACAGTTTCAACGACGCGGTCCTCGTGGTCGAAGATGGAGAGGAGAGCCACAGCATCGTGTTCGCCTGCAAGGGTAATGCCCTTGAGAAATTTCCCCTGGGTGTGATTCGTCGCCCGCCCGACCTGGATCCGGCTGCCACCCACCAGTTGCTTGCAGGGTTCGCTCTGATCGCATCGGTGCTGAAAGATCAGCGAAGCTGATTGCGATCGTCAGTGCATGTTGACATGCTCCAAAGTCAAGGCGTCTCGCGAACTGCCGGTATGAGCTGCCGTGTGCCTCACTGTCGAACCTGGGCGGATAGCGAGCACCACCTCTTCACTCACATACCTTGATGTCCGACCACCTAGAATGCCATCCGCATCCACGCCCGTTTGTGGACAATTCGCTGAACTCGAAGACGCTGCACTTTTCGATTTGCGATGTTCAAAGCAGGATGCAGATCGATCGACCGAACGACCTCATGCTGGCATACACACGGCTCATGATGGGATTTCTGCTGTTCACCCCCAATCCTCGCCACATCGCGATGGTCGGACTAGGCGGCGGGTCGCTGGCGAAATTCTGCTACCGGTACCTGCCCGACACCCGCATTCAGGTACTAGAGATCAATCCCTACGTGATCGCACTGCGAAACGAGTTCGAAGTGCCTCGGGACGATCACCGATTCAACGTCCGAAAAGAGGAGGCCGCCGACTACGTTCGCACAGCCCCCTATCGCTTCGACGCGATCATTGCTGACGGATTCGATGCCAATGGAGTCCCGCCAAGTCTGTGCTCGCAGGCCTTCTACGACAACTGTCATGACAAGCTGCAGCCCGATGGGGTTCTGGTGGCCAACCTGCACACGGGTCACGAGCATTTTCCAATACAGCTTGAACGAATGGCACGGAGCTTTGCTGGCCAGATCCTCGCCGTTGATGATTTCGAGTGCAACAATGTCATAGTTTTTGCGTTCAAGGAAGCCATAACATCGAGGCGCTTTCTCGGCAATCTGAAGCTCTGCGCAATGACGTTGGTGCCCGAAGCGTGGCACCAACTGGAGCCGAGTTTCTTTAGGATCGGGAAGTCGGCCAGCGGAAAAAAGAACCACGCCCGGGATCGACCACATGAGCATCGGCGCGATCGCTCGGATGGTCCAGGATAGCAACCGGCCCATGTGTCACGATTTTTCTCTTGGACTCCAACGGCATTGCGGTCCGTGGGCGAGATGCTGTTGGCGATCTACGATACCGGAGTCGCCATGATTGAGCATTCTCAATCATGGCGCGTTGACAACAGGGACTGGCTGATACGCACATACATGACCTGGAACACTGCTGAGCAGTGCTTCGCAGGCCGTGTCGAAATTTTCCTGGGAGGCGCCCTCAAATGCCGGATCACGTTGCCCAGAGGCTTCCTTGAGGCCGACGCCGCGACCGACTCACTCCACCGCAGAGCAGAGGACTTCATCGCCGATTGGTCACGCCGTGAACACAGTGCTGAGACGGAGTTCAGCGAGATCTAGGTTCCGTTCCGTCCGCAGCCCCGCCATCTGTGCGGCTCACTCCCGCGGCCGAAGGGTTGGCCAGGAGACTCGCGCACGCAACCGGATCGCACATTGTCACCATCGGTGCGCTTGATCACCATGCCACGTCGGCGCACTGGTGATGAGCTATCGCGCACTGGGTCACGGTCAACGGAGCGGCTAAGTTCCGGTCGAGGCAACCGCCGGTCAGCGGTGGCATGGCCTCCTGAAACGCTCGCCGCCGCCCGCAGGGTGGCTCCGACCTGCGGCACTTTCATGAAGCGTGGATTCCATACATAGATCTCTCATCTCGACAGCCCCTGCGTAGGCTGAAGGCCTCACAGAAACATGAACGCGGCCGCAGCGATGCCGGTGGGCAGCAGCGCGCCAAGTAGCAAGCCGCCCGCCCCAATGGTTTCGTCTGCGAATCCATTTTTGAGCAGCGCGACGCCGGCTGGATTCGGAGCATTCGCGATCACAGTCAGACCGCCGCCGGCTACCGCGCCGGCGAGGAGCATGTACTTGGATTGGTCTGAAATACCTGCAATAAGCGATCCGAGATAAGTAAGTGCCGCGTTGTCGGTGATCGCCGTAAGGCCCAGTGCGCCAAAGAACAATGCAAGCGGCTCAAGGCTGGAGACAACCGGTTGCAACCACCAGCGCTGCATTCCGCCTAGTACCACCAAGCCGGCCAGAAAGAAGCCGACAAGAAGAGCTTCCTTGAGGATAAGGGGACTCTGGTGGCGCTCATAGGCTTGCGTGAAGCCCAAGAACATCAGGAACAGCCCGAGGAAGGCGACCGGATGGTGTGCGAACATCACGATCCCTGCGAGCAGCACCAAGTGCGTCATGACTACGGGAACCGGGACGCCTGCTTCGGACGATCCGCCATCGGCCGATGCCACCTGCAAATGCTTGCGAAGTGCAAAGGTGGCAATGGTGGCGTTCGCAAGAACAGCCAATGCAGCCTTCCAGCCAAAGGTGGCGAGCATGAAAGCGCTGTCCCACTGCCAGGTCGAAGCGACCATCAGCACCGGTGGGGCGGCGTAGGAAGTCAGGGTCCCACCGATCGACACGTTGACGAACAGCACGCCCAGGGCGAGGTATTTCACTGCTTCGGGTACTTGCGGTCTGAAGATCTGTGGCGCGAGCATCAGTGCCGCAATGGTCATGGCCGCTGGCTCCGTGATCAACGATCCCAGCAGCGGAACGGCAGCCAGCCCGAGCCATGCGGTCGCGATCGGGGTCGGCAGCGGCACCGTTCGGGCAATGATGCTCACGCTCGCGATCACGGTCCGAAGCACTGGCCGAGAGGCGGCCACCACCATCACGACGAAAACGAAGAGTGGCTCGGTGTAATTGCGCGACTCCGCATAAGTCAGGGCTTGGTCGCCGCCAACCACCAGTGCCATGGCAAGCACGAGCACGATGGCCCAGAAGCCGAAAACGACCTCCACCTCGCCCAGCAGGTGAAACAGGCCGGCATGCCGCGGAAAACGACGGGACAGTCGCTCGAACTGCTTGACCGTGAAGGTATGGAGAAGCGCCACAGCAAACAGTGCTGCGGCGATGTATTGGATTGCGGGTTCTTGCATCGGATGCCGGCGTGAGGGTTCCGCGTGGCGGCCCGACCAGCGCATGAACCTGCGGGCCGCATACCGCGGCTTCGCACCCTGCATCGAGTGTAACTGGCGCCAATGCCAGGCCTTTCAGGCCTTGGCACTTCGCTCGATGAGCGCGATCGCGGTGTCGACGCCACGCTCCGCCGAGATCTTTTCACCCAGACTCCGGGCTTTCGCTCGAATGCGAAAATCCTCTGTCTCGTCAAGTGCAACACTCAGCCGAGCGGGCATCAGAGGCTTGAAAGGCACCGGAGCCGGACCGACGCCCAGCCCCGCCACACGACGGCCCCAGAAGGGCTGGTCTCCGAAAAAAGGACAGATCACGGTGGGCTTGCCGGCTCGCAATCCTGCGGCCGTGGTGCCAGCGCCACCGTGATGCACGACGGCGGACATCAGTGGAAAGAGTTGATCGTGCGGTGCGCTGTCGAGCAGATGCACGTTGTCGGGGAGAGTGCGGCCGCCCAGCCCGCCCCATCCAGCCGCCAGCACTGCACGCCGGCCAGACATGACCAACGCCTCCAGAACGACATCGGTGGTGGCCACCGCATCCGCCATGGGCATGCTTCCAAATCCTACGTACACAGGTGGGGGCCCCTCCGCCAGGAAGGACGCCAGTGTCGGCGAGGGCTGCCATCGGTTGTTGTCCAGAACCAATAGCCACTGACGAGAACGTCGCCACCCCAGTCACTGGGCCGCGGACTATCGAAGGGCTGTATGCGTACAGCGTCGCGCTGCTGCGCAAAGCGCGCCTTGTCGGACTGGCGGATCCGAAGGCCCTGCGCTGCTACGCTCGCAGCAGGCCGCCAAAAAGCAGCGTCGACGAGCGCGCTGTCAGCGTATGGCTCAGTGCGTTCAGTGGCCCCAAGTTGGCGAACGGGAGCAGAGGTGTCGGGAATGCCGCTGTGGGCGTCAACACCACCACACGCTGATGCGCTAATCGCCTCTGACAAGCGCGCAAGACCGTCAGGCCAGATCCTTCGCGCAAGAAGAGATCCACTACAACCAACTGCCATCCTCAGCGCGCCGGTGCGCCACGACTGGCCCAGCAAAGAGGGCATCCGGTCTGCCATCGGCTCTGAGAATCAGGGCGCGACGGCCATCGCCCAGACCGCAAGCACCGGCGCCACCAAACCCATCCAGGCCCGCCGAACCTTGACGCCTGGCCGCGCGAGGCGGTGCACGGACACAAGAGCAGAGACAGCGATGCTCGCAGGAAAGAGCAGCTTGACCCAGAACATCGGCAACGAGATCACCCGCCTCAGGTCGTCGCGCGCTCCATAGCCGGTGAACAAGATCAGCAATGAAAGAGCTACCCCGGCCAGCAGCGCCAAACCGATGCGCCGGCTCGGGGTACGCCGACGCATGGTCATGCTGCCGGTGGCGAGCATGGTCACGAGATCGTCTGTTTTCATGCACCGCTCTGCTGCGCCGTCACATGCGTAGGAAAGCGTCCCGATCACACGCCCGTGGTGTCCGAGGCCGCGCACGGCCACGGCCGATCAGTTCAATGTGTCGAAGAGCCGGAAGATCCACGACAGCTGGTAAGCCAGCGTGCCCGCGACGAAGGCGGTGTGAAAGCGCGGGTTGGCCGAGCGGGCCGCCGCGATGCACAGGCCCACGAGGATGGGCGTGCGGATGAGGTACTCCATCGCAAAGCGAGCGAAGTGCGCCTCGCCCTTGATCAGCGTGTCGACCACGTCGAGCAGGTAGGTGGCGGCCAGCAAGCCGAAGAACCACGCGCGGCGGGCGTAGAAGTAGTCGCGGTAGCTCGCGTAGTCCTGCATGCTGTCGGGAAAGAGCAGCGCGCACAGCAAGAAGAGCAGGATCGCGTAGCTGACGATGAAGGCGTAGGTGCCGAAGGTCCAGTTGTCGATCTGGTACAGCCCGAACTCCCACCACCAGAAATGCACCAGCGCCAGCAGCACCGAGGCGACCCAGGCCAGGTGCACGGCATAGAGCCGGTACTGCGTGGGGTGCTGCACGATGCGTGCGACGCCCGACAGCAACCGGGTCACGCCCAGGCCGATGACCATGCCCATCACGACACGGATGTGCGGAAAGATGTCGTGGGCCGAGATGGCTTCTTGCTGCATGCGAGGGTGCCCGGTCGAATGGATGGGCCTCCAGTCTAGGCCGCCCGCGTCACACCTCTGCGCCTTCGACCAGAAAGCGCAACCGTCGCACCCCTTGCCACTCGTCCGCATCGAGCCGGAACGCCAGCTTCACGCGCGGCGGCAGCGGTTCGGTGTGGCTGAACCAGATCGCGTCGATGGGCTGGCCCTGGTGCTTGAGCTTGAGCGCCAGGTGCTTCTCGCCCACCAGCCGCTGTGACACCACCTCGACCTCTTCGCTGAAAGTGGGCGGCGCGAAGCCCTGGCCCCAGACCTCGCGGTGCAGCGTGTCGACGAGGTCGATGCGCATGTACTCGCGGGCGATGGGCCCGTCGGTCTCGATCTGGCGCGTCAGCGCGGCCTCGGCCAGCCATTCGCCGGCCACCTGCGCCAGCGCGCGTTCGAAGACGGGAAAGTGTTCGCGCGCCACGGTGCAGCCCGCGGCCATCGCGTGGCCGCCGAAGCGCAGCAGCACGCCGGGGTGGCGCTTGGCCACGAGGTCGAGCGCGTCGCGCAGGTGAAAGCCCGGGATCGATCGGCCCGAGCCCTTCAGCTCCTGCTCCTTGCCTGGCGCCGCGCTGGCCGCGAAGACGAAGGTCGGGCGATGGAAGCGGTCCTTGATGCGCGAGGCCACGATGCCCACCACGCCTTCATGGAAGTCCGCGCCGAACACGCTGATGGCCGGCGGCGGCGCTTCCACGCCTTCGCCGTCGGCCGCGAACAGCGACTCGGCCAGCAGCAGCGCCTGGTCGCGCATGCCGCCCTCGATGTCGCGCCGCTCGCGGTTGATGCCGTCGAGCATGCGCGCGAGTTCGTCGGCGCGGCCCGCGTCGTCGGTCAGCAGGCATTCGATGCCCAGCGTCATGTCGGCCAGCCGGCCGGCCGCGTTGATGCGCGGGCCGAGGGCAAAGCCGAAATCGAAGGTGGTCGCGGCCGAGGCGGTGCGCCCCGCCGCCTTGAACAGCGCCGCCACGCCGGCCGGCATCGCGCCGGCGCGGATGCGGCGCAGGCCTTGCGCCACGAGGCGGCGGTTGTTGGCGTCGAGCTTCACCACGTCGGCCACGGTGCCCAGCGCCACCAGCGGCAGCAGCGCATCGAGCTTGGGTTGCGTGGCGGTGTCGAACACGCCGCGCGTGCGCAGTTCGGAGCGCAGCGCGAGCAGCACGTAGAACATCACGCCGACGCCAGCAATGCTCTTGCTTTCGAACTCGCAGCCGGGCTGGTTCGGGTTCACCATCACGTCGGCCAGGGGCAGTTCGGGGCCGGGCAGGTGGTGGTCGGTCACCAGCACCTGCAGGCCGCGCGCCTTGGCGGCGGCCACGCCTTCGACGCTGGCGATGCCGTTGTCGACGGTGATCAGCATGTCGGCGCCGGCCGCAGCCACGCGCTCGGCGATGGGCGGCGTCAGGCCGTAGCCGTCCACCACGCGGTCGGGCACGAGGTAGCTCACGTGCTTGCCGCCCAGCAGGCGCAGGCCGCGCACGCCGACCGCGCAGGCGGTGGCGCCGTCGCAGTCGTAGTCGGCCACGATGCACAGGCGCTTGTCCTGCGCAATGGCGTCGGCCAGCAGCACGGCGGCTTCGCGCGTGCCGCGCAGCGTGTCGGGCGGCAGCAGGCGCGCGAGCCCGTCGTCAAGCTCGTCCTTGCCGCGCACGCCGCGTGCGGCAAAAAGGCGCGCCAGCAGCGGGTGCACGCCGGCCTGTTCCAGCGCCCAGACGGTGCGCGGCGGGATGTCCCGGGCAATGATCTTCATAGGGACTCCAGCACTTGGGTGGCGCGGTTGCGGTCGAACAGGCCCTTGGCCCAACGGGCGAGGCCGCGCGGCTGCACGGTGAAAAGCTGTGCGCCCCGGTCGCCGCACAGCGAGAGCGCCACGTCGGCGCCGCGCGTGAGGTCGGCGAGCAGGCCGGCGACGGCGCCGGCGTCCAGCGCCTGCCAGGCGGCGGCCCAGGCCAGGCCGTCGTCGCGCAACGCGGCGTCGCGCAGCGCGAGGTCGACGACCGGCGTGCGCGACAAGGGTGGCGAGGGCAGGGCGCCGTCCTTCAGGACGCCGGTGCCGCTGAGCCAGAACGAATTGATCGGCGGCACGCCGCGCGCGGTGCGTTCGTCGTTCACGCGCTGCGTGTACAGCAGCATCTGCATCTCGTTCTGCAGCCGGCGCAGCGGCCGCGACGCGTCGCCCAGCGGCGACCACTGCGAAATGGGGTACCCCACTGCGCGGTCGATGGAGGCCGTGGCCAGCCCGTCGAAGATGGGCGCGCGCGCGAGCCAGCGGCCCGGCGTGTCGGAGGGGTAGAGCGCGATGCCGTCTTCCTCGAAGAACGGCTGCGCCACGGTCAGCAGGGCCATCGACTCGGCCGCGTCGATCTCGATGGCCGACGGATCGCCCAGCGCCACGTCGTCGATGCCGACCTGCCAGTTGCACAGCGTCACCAGGCCCCAGGCCTCGTGATCGCCGGGCGCGGCCAGGCCGGTCTTGCGGGCTTCGAGCGCGGCCCAGGGAATGCAGCCGTCGTTGGCGGGAGGCAGGCCGAGCGCGCGGGCCAGCGCGCGTTCGTGCGGCGGGGAGCGGGTGCTGTCGTCCTGCGTGTCGGTGTCGGCGAGCGTCAGGCGCAGCAGCAGGGTTTCGAGGTTCGGCAGCCGCAGGGTCGCGAGCGCCGCGCGGCAAGCCGGGGAACCGCGGCCGGCAAAGGGAATCAACAGATGACGTGGGAGAGGTTCGGCCATTTCCCTATTGTCCGGGATGCCACAATTCCACCGTATGACCTACCCCCTCGCTCCTCACCCCGAGTATTTGCCGCCCCCCGCGGGTGCGCCCATGCCCCTTGAGGCCACGGGGCGAGGCCGCTGATGCGATTCCCCTACGAACTGCAGCTCGGCTGGCGCTACACGCGCGCGGGCCGGGCTACGCGACGCAACGGCTTCATCTCCTTCATCTCCGGCGTGTCGATGCTCGGTATCGCCCTGGGCGTGGCGGCGCTGATCATCGTGCTCAGCGTGATGAACGGCTTCCAGAAGGAAGTGCGCGACCGCATGCTCAGCGTGGTGTCGCACATCGAGATCTTCTCGCGCGACGGCCAGGCCTTGCAGGACATCGACGCCATCATGGCCGACGCCCGCAAGAACCCCGAGGTGATCGGCGCGGCGCCGTTCATCAACACGCAGGCGCTGATCGCGCGCGGCGAAGACATGAAGGGCGCCATCGTGCGCGGCATCGACCCCGCGCTCGAGCCCGAGGTCACCGACACCGGCGGCATCGCCAAGGGCGGCACCTTCGACAAGCTGGTGCCGGGCGAGTTCGGCATCGTGCTGGGCATCGAGCTGGCGCGCTCCATGTTCGTGCAGCCTGGCGACCAGGTCACGCTGGTGGCGCCGGGCGGCCAGGTCACGCCGGCCGGCGTGGTGCCGCGCCTGAAGCAGTTCACCGTGGTCGGCGTGTTCGACTCGGGCCACTACGAGTACGACTCGGCGCTGGCGATGGTGCACGAGAAAGACGCCGCCAAGGTGTTCCGCCTCGAAGGCCCGACCGGCATCCGCCTCAAGCTGAAAGACCTGCACGAGGCGCGCGAGGTGGCCGACCAGCTCGCCGTCACGCTGCCGGGCCAGTTCCTCATCCGCGACTGGACGCGCCAGAACAAGACCTGGTTCGCGGCCGTGCAGGTCGAGAAACGCATGATGTTCATCATCCTCACGCTGATCGTCGCGGTGGCGGCCTTCAACCTCGTCTCGACGCTGGTGATGACCGTGACCGACAAGCGCGCCGACATCGCCATCCTGCGCACGCTGGGCAGTTCGCCGCGCAGCATCATGGCCATCTTCGTGGTGCAGGGCGCCATGGTGGGCGTGATCGGCACCGTGGGCGGCCTGCTGCTGGGCCTGGGCATCGCCTACAACATCGACGTGATCGTGCCCTTCCTGGAGCAACTCTTCCACGCCAGCTTCCTGCCCAAGGACATCTACCTGATCAGCAAGATGCCGAGCGATCCGCAGCAAAGCGACATCATGCCGATCGCGATCATTTCCCTCATCCTGGCCTTCCTGGCCACGCTGTATCCGAGCTGGCGCGCCAGCCGCGTCAATCCTGCCGAGGCCCTGCGCTATGAGTGATGTCGTCCTGAAGGCCCGCGGCCTCACCAAGCGTTTTCACGAAGGCCGCATCGACCTCACGGTGCTGCACGGTGTCGATCTCGACGTGCACGCCGGCGAAACGCTGGCCATCGTCGGCGCGTCCGGCTCCGGCAAGAGCACGCTGCTGCACCTGATGGGCGGGCTCGACGCACCCACCGCGGGCAAGGTCGAACTGCTCGGCAAGGACATCGCGCATGCCGACCCCGCCGAGCAGGGCCGCTTGCGCAACCATCACCTGGGCTTCGTCTACCAGTTCCATCACCTGCTGCCCGAGTTCAGCGCGCTCGACAACGTCGCGATGCCGCTGAAGATCCGCCGCGTCGAGGCCGGCGAAGCGTCGCAGGCCGCGGCCAAGATCCTCGCCAGCGTGGGCCTGGGCGAGCGCCTGCATCATCGGCCGGCCGAGCTGTCGGGCGGCGAGCGCCAGCGTGTGGCCATTGCGCGTGCGCTGGTCACGCAACCGGCCTGCGTGCTGGCCGACGAGCCCACCGGCAACCTCGACCGCAGCACCGCCGACGCCGTGTTCGCGCTGATGCTCGACCTCGCGCACCGGCACCGCACGGCCTTCGTGATGGTCACGCACGACCAGGACCTGGCCAAGCGCTGCGACCGCGTGCTGCAGCTGGTGGCGGGGCGGCTGGCGGGCTGAGCGTCGGTCAGCCGCTCGAGGGGCGTCCTCGGGCTTCCTGCGGCACATGGGATGCGCGCCACGCGCCGGGGCGCAGGAAGGTCTGGCGTTGCAACGAGACCGTCACACGCCGGTGACAGCATGCAAGTTTCCCGACTGGCGTGCGCTCCTTGCCGACTCGACTTTTCTCCCTGCCATGGCTTTCGCATCCTCACGGCGGGCGTGACGATGCGCGCGGCATCGTTGCGCCGCGAGGGTGAGCGAGGTGCACCCTGGGTTCGCGGGCTCGGCAGGCCGCAGCGTCGCACTCTGCGCGCTCGCGCTGTCGTGGCTGGCCGGCACGGCCTGGGCGAGCAACGGGCCTGCATCACCGCTGCGTGAGGGCGAGGCCCCGGCCGGCGCGGTTCCAGGCACGGGTGACGCCGCACTGGCGTTCGACATTCCCTCGCTTCCGTTGGCCGATGCGCTCAAGCGCTATGCCGCTGTCACGCGCCAGCCTGCACTCTTTCGCAGCGAAATCCTGGCCGGGCTGACGTCCTCCGCGGTGCGCGGGCTTTACGCCCCCGACACCGCGCTTGAACTGTTGCTGGAAGGCACGGGTTTGGTGGCCGAAAAGGTCCGCACGGGTTCGGCCGTCACGCTCGCGCTGAGGCCGGCGCAGGCCCGGGCGGAGGCCCCGCGCGCGGCCAGCCTTGGAAGCCTGGCGGGCTACCCCAGCCTGCTGCAGGCGCGGGTCTGGGAAGCGTTGTGCGGCAATGTGCGCACGCGGCCGGGAACATACCGGTCGTTGCTGCGCTTCGAGGTGGATGCGATGGGCCAGCTTCGCCGGCCGCGCCTGCTCGGCCTGACCGGCGACGCGGCCCGCGACGCCGAGATGCTGGAGGTTCTGCGGGGCGTGCGCCTCGCGCATGCGCCGCCGCCGGACCTGCCGCAGCCTTTGACGCTGCTCATCCTGCCCACCGATGCGCGCGGCGGAACGCGCTGCCGCGAGGCGGCCGGCCGCTCGCCGTCCTGACCTGTCCATGGCCGAAGACGTCCGCCCCGTGCTCATGGACTACCTGTCCAGGCACTACGACGCCCTCAAGCGCCAGCTGGGCCGCGCGTTGCGCAATGCAGACCTGGCCGAGGACGCGCTGCACGACACCTGGCTGCGCGTGAACGACCAGGGCGGAAGCGACGCAGGGCCGATCCAGCGGCCGGGCGGCTATCTCGTGCGCATGGCGTTCAACATTGCGCTGGACATCCAGCGTCGCCAGAGCCGCAACCTGCCTTTCGAAGAAATCGATGCGCTGATGGAACTGGCCGACACGGCGCCGGGACCCGCTCGGATCGCCGAGGCGCGTTCGCAGCTGGACGCCGTGATCAAGCTGCTGGACCGCATGCCGGCGCGGCGGCGCGAGGTCGTCGTGCTCGTGCACATGGAAGGACTGACGCAGCCCGAAGTGGCCCGGCGCCTGGGCATTTCCCTGCGCACCGTCGAATACGAACTCAAGCATGCGCACGACTACCTGAGTGCCCGGATGGCCCATGACAAAAAATAGTTGCGGGATCGGCGCGGCCCGTTCGTCGTACGGAGTGAAGAATCGAATCACCCTGGCGCTCGCAACGGGCCGAGGCCCAGAAGAAGGGGCGCGGCCGTGATGCACGACCCCCTGACGGCACCGGTCGACGATCCCGCCCTCGCGGCCGACACGACGCGGCACGAGGCCTGGGAGTGGCTGCGGCTGTTGCATTCGGGTGCCGTCAAGCCGCAGGACGCCCAGCGCTTCAAGCACTGGCTGGCGCGCAGCCCGGCGCACGCGGCGGTCTTCAAGGAGGCCAGGGCGCAATGGGCCGTGCTCGGTCCGGCCTCCGCCGGCGTGCTTCGCACCAATGCCGATGCGGCGGCGTTTCATGCGCGCCACCAGCCCCGACCGGTGCTCGCGCGCCGCGCCTTCCTCGGTGCGGCAGCGGGCGCGGCGGCCATGGCCGGTGTCGCGGGCGTGGCGGTGTTCCATCCGTCCGCGGGCTTGTGGCCCGCGCCGGCGGGATGGGGCGGCGACTACCGCACCGCCACCGGCGAGCAACTGGAGGTGGGCCTCACCGAGCGGGTGCAGGTCACCCTGAACACCCAGACCCGCATCCGGCGCCGCACGGTGGACGGCCGGACGACCGGCGTCGACCTGCTCGAGGGCGAGGCCGCGTTCGATCTGTCGTCGGCCAGTGGCGCGCGGCCCTTCGGCGTCGTGGCCGGGGCCGGCCGCAGCCTGGCCGAGTCGGGGCGTTTCGAGGTCCGCTACCTGGACGCCAAGGTGTGCGTGACCTGCATCGAAGGCGCGGTGCGCGTGGAGCACCCCGCGGGCGCGCGTGAGCTGCGCGCGCGCCAGCAGACGGTGTACGACGGCACGTCGGTGAGCAGCGTGGCGCTGGTCGGCGCCGCCAACCTGTCGGCCTGGCGCAAGGGCGAGCTGGTGTTCACGCAGGCCCGGTTGTCCGACGTGCTCGACGAGATCAACCGCTACCGGCGCGGCCGCGTGGTGCTGATGAACACGGCCGCGCGCAGCCGCCTGGTCACCGGGAGCTTCTACATCGCATCGCTCGACCTGGCGCTGGTGCAGCTGCAGCATGCCTTCGATCTCGACGCCCGTTCGTTGCCGGGCGGGTTGACCGTTCTCAGCTGAATCGGACGGCCGTGGTGCGCGGCCTGAAAAATAAGTTGCGGGGTCGTGGGGCGCCCGTTCGTCGTAGTGCATCGACTCAACTTTCCGGCGGAAACGACTCATGAGCACACGCGGGCCCCTCACACCGATCCACGCAACGAAGGCGCGCAACCGGCGGCAGGCGCGGCGCTTTCGCATGGCGCCGATCGCGCGCGCCATTGCCATGACGCTGGCGGCCAACGGCGCCCTGGTGCTCGATGCCCAGGCCCAGCAGGCCTTCAGCGGCGCCTGGTTCGCCAACAAGAGCGCGGTGCAGAACTCCGCCTCGGCGACGGGCCGCCTGCCCAACGGCATGCCGGCATCGATGCTGACCAACCCGCTGGAGCAGCGCAAGGCCGGCGAACAGTTGCAGCGCTCCATGGGCAACCTGAACATGGCCGCGCGTTCCATTGCCGCGCAACAGGCGGCGCAGGCGGCCGCACGCGAGGCCGCATCGGACGGGGGCTCGGACATCCCCGACGGCCTGGCCGACGGCGGGCTCAAGGTCGACACCCACAGCCTCACCGCAGGTTGGCTCAATGCCAGGGCGCCGGTGCAGACGGCGGCGGGCGGCCGCACCGTGGTCGGCATCGAGCAGACCGGCGACAAGGCGATCCTGAACTGGGAGAGCTTCAACGTCGGGAAGCACACCACGGTGCAGTTCGACCAGAAGGGCGGCGCCAAGCCCGACGGTACCAACGCATGGATCGCGCTGAACCGTATCAACGATCCGAGCGGCCGCCCCAGCCAGATTGCCGGGCAGATCAAGGCCGACGGCTCGGTGTACCTCATCAACCGCAACGGCATCGTCTTCACGGGGTCGAGCCAGGTGGACACGCGCTCGCTGGTGGCATCGAGCCTTTCGCTGTCGGACAAGCAGTTCAAGCTGGGCATCAACAACCCGCAGGTGCTCTCCAACCAGGGCAACGATTTCCCGATTCCGCAGTTCGGCGAATTCACCTCCGCACGGCCCGAGATCTATGGCGACAACGGCTTCAAGGCCGGCACCGGCGGCGCGCCCGACCGCATGGGCAACGTGGACCGCTTCGATCCCGGCGCGGCACCCGGCGCGGTGCGGGTCGACGCCGGCGCGCAGCTGTCGGCGAGCAGCGGCGGCAAGGTCATGCTGTTCGCGCCCAAGGTGCAGAACGCGGGCCGCATCTCGGCGCCTGACGGCCAGGTCATCCTGGCGGCCGGCGAAAACATCTACCTGAAGACGCCGTCCGCGCAGGACCTGAACGCGCCCCGCGGCCTGGATGTGAGCGCGTCGGCCGTGCCCGGCTGGGCCTTCACCGGCGGCCAGGTGCTGGGCGCACTCAACCTGTCGCCGGTCTATGCCGACGCCAACTTCGTTGCCGGTCTGCGCGATGTCGTCATGCCCGAGATGGCCGCGCGCGCCAAGGCCGTCGGTTACGAGGTGGTCAACACCGGCACCGTGCAGGCTGAGCGCGGCAATATCACGCTGCAGGCGCAGGACGTGCGCCAGTCCGGCGTGCTGAACGCCACGACGGCGTTGAACAACCGCAATGGCTCGATCCTGATGCGCGCGTGGGGCCTGGGTACCCACATGTACGCGGACGGCGTGAACGATTTCATCAACTGGTCGGCCGGCACGCTGACGCTGGGCGAAGGCAGCATCTCGCAGGTCCTGCCCGACGCCTCGGACACCAGCGAGATCGAGGCCTCTGCGCTCGCCACGCGCTACCAGCCCGGCCGGGTGAGCCTGTACGGGCAACTGATCGACGTGCGGGCGAGAGCCGGCGTGCTGGTGCCGGCGGGAACGATCAAGGTCGAATCGGCGGTCAACCCGCTGTTCACGCAGCTTCAGTTTTACAAGCCCGGCAGCCGGGGCGACGCGAGCCGCATCTACGTGGACGGCGAGGCGTTCCTGAGCGTGGCCGGCCTGCAGGGCATGCGCGTGGACATGTCGCGCAACTTCATCGAGGCCGAGATGCGCATCAACGAACTGCGCGACTCGCCGCTGCAGCTCGACGCCTGGATTCGCGGCAAGAAAGTGATCGTCGACCGGCGCGTGAACGGCGTGTTCAGGGACGGTCCGATGGCGGGCGTGCAGTGGGTGCTCGGCCCCGACGGCGTCACCTACATTCCCGGCGCCTGGGTGGGAACGCCGCTGGGCGACGTGACCGGCTGGGTCGGCGTGGGCAAGACCGACCTGCGCGAACTCTCGGCCGACGCGGGCCGCATCGAACTGCGCGCCGGGGGCTCGGTGATCACGCGCGCCGGCTCGATGCTCGACGTGTCCGGCGGCTCGGTGCGCTACACCGACGGCATGAACACGGCGACCAAGCTCATGGGCGCCGACGGCCGCATCCACACGATGGACCGGGCTATGTCCGACACCGGCTACACCGGCATCGCCGGCGAGTTCACGAAAGAGCATCTGCGCTGGGGCGTGAAGACCACCTGGCGCACGCCGCTCATCGGCGCCGACTACAAGGAAGCAGGCTATACCGAAGGGCGTAAGGCCGGCGCGGTGCAGATCCATGCGGGCGACGCCATGGTGCTCGAGGGCGACATGCTGGGCGGCGTGGTGGTGGGCGAGCGCCAGTCGCAGAACCCGGGTGGGAACAAGGGCGGGCGACTGGAGTTGGGCGAGAACACGCCGGACGGCCGGCCTTGGTCGCCGGGCACCATCGTCGTCACGCACGACCCGAAGCGCCTCGCGCAGGACTTCGAAGCCAGGACCAAACTCGGCGACGACTTCTACGTGCAGCTCAAGCCCGACGAACAGAAGTCGCGCAAGCTCACTTTCCTTTCGGACGACATGCTCAGCGATTCGGGCATGGGCACCATCGTGCTGAACACCATCAACGGCGACTTCGAGCTGGCAGGCGGCGCCGCAGTCACCCTGTCGCCGGGCGCGTCGCTGTTCGTGGCGGGCACCGAAGGCTCGACGAACGACATCCGCATCCACGGCCAGATCCGCGCCCCCGGCGGGCAGATCAGCCTGTCCTCGGCCAACGGCTTGCTCGAAGTGGGCGAGCACGGCCGCCTGGACGCCAGCGGGCAGTGGATCAACACCTGGCGCGACGGCGCGTTGCGCGGCGCCTGGGCCGTGGATGGCGGTGCCATCACGGTCAATGTCGGAAAGATCTCGGCCCACAAGGCGGCCGTGTTCGATGTGTCGGGTGGCGGCCGTACGGACCTCGGCAAGAAGGGTTTGCCGACGCTGCGCGTGGGCGATGCGGGCGCGATCTCGCTGACCGGCGTGACACCCGACCTGGACCTGGGCGCGCTGAACCTGCGCGCCCACGCCGCGGGCTCGGCGGGCAGCCTGTCGCTGGCAACCGCTTCATCCGTGCAGGTCGGCGGCGTTGCGCCCGCAGTGCAGCCGGGCGATACCGCCGCATCAGCGGATGCAGCAGCAGCTGCTGCTGTCGTGCTGCCCGCCACGCTCTTCGGAGAGCGCGGCTTCGGCAAGGTCTCGGTCTCGGTGCGCGGCGAAGGCAAGGGCATCACGCTGCCCGAGGACGCAGCGGTGTCGCAGCAGGCCACCAGCATTGACCTGGGCAGCTTCGCCTGGCGCGATCTGCCCAGCGGGCGCAACCTGGCCGACGTGGCGCCACTGGGCGTGCTGCGACCCGAAGAGCGTGCGGCGCGAGACCCCGCATCGCTGCGGCTCGGCACGGAAAACGGTCCGATCCGGATGGCGCGCGGCGCCACGGTGCGCACCGACACCGGCGGCAGCCTGTCGCTCAGCGCCGGCGGCGACCTGGGCTTGCTCACGGTGGCGGGCCGACTCGACGCGCCGGCCGGGCGCATCGGCCTGAACGGCCGCACGGTCGCCCTCGAAGCCGGCGGCGAACTGCTGGCGCGCGGCGTGCCGCTGATCCACGTCGACAGCACCGGCCGCCGCGTGGGCGAGGTGCGCGACGGCGGCACGGTGACGGTCCAGGGGGGCGAACTGCGGCTCGAGAAAGACGCACTCATCGACGTCTCGGGCGCCACCGGCACGATTGACGATGTCGCCGATGCCGGCCCCTCGGGCACCCGCGTGCCCCGGCCCGCGCAGGCGATCCAGCTGGACAGCAACGGCGGCCTGATCGAGATCACGGGCGCGGGCCTGATCGAAAGCACGATGCGGGGCACGGCCGGCGGACCTGGCGGCATCGGCGGGCGCATCCGCCTGAACATGACCGCGTCGTCCGGCCTGAACGGCTCGCCGCTGGAGCAGCTCGCGCGCGCACTGCCCGACCCCGATTGCTACGGCTTCCGCGTGGACGGCGCGTGCAGCGACTGGAAGCAGGGCCTGGATTTCGACTGGGCGCCCGGCCTTCGCGAATGGGGCTACGACATCGCCGGCCCGATGGTGCTGCCGTCGTCGCTGGCCGCGGCGCTGGCGGACATCAAGGAACTGGTGGTGTCCGACCGGTTGCCATTGCCATTGCCCGGCCCCTCCAGCCCGCTCGATCCGGCGCAGTTCGGACTGTCCGCGCAAACGCTGGACAACTTCCGCGACATCTTCTTTTCGGGCGGCGAGCTGCTGCGCGACCTGCTCGACAAGCCCGGCCGCCAGTTCGCGCTGACGGTGCGTCCGCAGGCGTTCAAGGACGGCGGCTTTGCCGACCTCTCGCTGGTGAATGCAACGCAAGGTGCGATCCGGCTGGACAACGCGCACTTCGCGCTCGGTCGCTCGATCTCGCTGCAGGGGCCGATCGTCGGGCACGCGGCCTCGTCGTCGTCGCTGCGCGCGCCGCACATCGTGCTGTCGGCCGTGCCCGAGGCGTCGCGCGCTCCGTCGGCAGCATCCGCCGCGGCGACGGGCCAGCTCACCCTGGCCGGTTCGCTGATCGACATCACGACCTCGGAGAACGAGGGGCAGTTCCAGACCGGCGCCGTGCGCATCGGCGGCTTCGGCCGCACGGTGCTCGAAGCCGGCGAGATCCGCATCGGTGGCGCGCTGCCCACGCAGATCACCGAAGAAACGAAGCTGCAGGTCAACCTGGACGTCGACGGCCACCTCGTGCTGCGGGCCGGCCAGGTCTACCCGACGACCGCGATGGCCGGCGTGGTCCGCGCGGGCGATTCGATCACCGTCGAGCGCGAAGGCGATGCCGGCGGCGCGCCGTTGTCGGCCGGCGGCAGCCTGCGCCTGCAAGCGCCGGTGATCGCGCAGAACGGCGTGCTGCGCGCGCCCTTCGGCCAGATCGAACTGGATGCGGGCGAACGCCTGTCGCTGGGCGCGGGCAGCCTCACGTCGGTGTCGGGCGCCGGGGTCACCGTGCCCTTCGGCACGTTGTCCAACAACGAACATTGGCACGACCCGACCCAGGGCGTCGACGTCGCCAATCCGTCGCGCGGCTCCCTGGTTGCGCCGCCCGAGAAGCGCATCACCATGAAGTCGCCCGACGTGGCACTGGCACGCGGCGCGGTGGTGGACATCACGGGCGGCGGCGACCTGCATGCCTCCGAATTCGTGCCGGGCCCGGGCGGCTCGCACGACGTGCTGGCCATGCCGGGCATGTACGCGATCCTGCCCGGCCAAGCCGGTGCGGCACCTGTGGCTGCCGGCGCGGGCGCTGGCGCGGCGGGGCAGCGCGTCTGGCTCGCCGGCGGCCCCGGGCTGGCGGCCGGCTGGTACCAGTTGTTGCCCGCGCGCTTTGCGCTGCTGCCCGGCGCCTTCGCGGTGCAGGCGACGGGCAAGGCATGGGGCGGCGCACGTGCGCCGGCCACCCGCGCGCCGGACGGCAGCCTGGTCATGCAGGGCCGGGCCGGCGACACCCATGGCGGCCGCCAGGACGCGCGGACCACGGCCTGGCGCGTGATGTCCGGCGGCACGCTGCGCCGCTATTCCGAATACAACGAGGCCACGGCCAACGACTTCTTTTCGTCCGAAGCCTTCAAGCTCACGCAGTACCGTCTCACTGGCCAGGACGTCGTCACGCCCCGCCTGCCGCGCGACGGCGGCGCGGTCGTGTTCGACGCGCAGCGACGCCTGGTGCTGGACGGCACGCTGCGCTCGGCACCCGATGCGGGCGGGCGCGGCGGGCTGGTCGACATCGCCGGCAAGAAAATTGCCATCGTCGGCAGCGGGCAGGACACCGCCAGCCTGCAGGCCGACGGCTACCTCGTCATCGATTCGGCGAGCCTGTCGAACTTCGGCGCGGGCAGCCTGCTGGTGGGCGGCAAGCGCCAGGGCAATGCGCTCGGCCTGGAGCTGGACGTGACCGCGACCGACATCGTCGTGCGCAACAACGAAGGCTCCGAACTCTTCGGTCCCGAAATCATCCTGGCGGCCAGCGACCAGGTCGCCATCGAGGGCGCAAGCCGCGTCAGCGCACGGGGCGCCGGCGGCCGGGGCTCGGGCAACCTGGTCATGAAGCCGAGAGTGGCGGCGGTCTACACCGACCCGGACGGCAACCTGGACGACAACTCCGACGGCGTGATCGACGCCAAGGACGCCGTGGACGATGTGCTGACCACGCCCGCCAAAGACTGGGGCGCGCTGGTCCGCGTGACCACCGGCGATGCGGCCAAGGTCATCCGCCAGGGCGTGGACACCTCGCGCGGCGGGCTGGTCTCGATCGGTGCCGGTGCCGTCGTCGACGGCGGCGCGGCCTTGCTCATCGACGCGACGCGCACGACGGAGCTGGCCGCCTCGGCGCAGATCGCCGGCACCGACCTGTCGGTGGCGGCCGGCCGCATCGGCTTCGGCGGCGGCACCGAAGGCATGGTGCTGGACAGCGGTGCGCTCGCGCAGCTGGCCCATTCGACGCGGCTGACGCTGCGCAGCTACACCGGCTTCGACTTCTACGGCTCGCTCGACCTGGGCGCGGCCGGCCTCAAGGCGCTGACCTTCGATGGCGCCGCGTTCGTCGGGCGAGGCGCGGGCGATGTGGTCATCAAGGGCGAGAGCATCGCGCTCATCAACAGCGGCGGCGGCGCGAACGTGCCGGCCGGCGCGGGTGCGGGTGGCTTCACCCTCGACGCCGCCACGCTCGTGCTGGGCGCGGGCCAGAAGACGTTCTCGGGCTTCGGCGCCGTGACGCTGGCCGGCCGCGATGCCATCGTCGGCGAAGGCGCGGGCGGCATCGACACCGGCGCCGCGCCGCTCACGCTGCGCACGCCGCTGCTCACCGGCCGCGGTGGCGCGGCGCAGTCCATTGCCACGGGCGGTGCCTTGCAGGTCATGGCATCGCCGGAAGGCACGGCCGCACCGTTCGACCTACAGGAAAGCCTGGGCCTGCGACTGGGCCTCACCGGCCGCAGCATCGCCTTCGGCGGCCGGGCGGTCGCGCGGGGCGGCAGCATCGACATGACGGCCACCGGCGGCAGCCTGGTCGTGACGCAGGGCGCCACGATCGACGTGGGCGGCTCGGCCCAGCAGTTCTTCGACGTGGCCGAGCACGCGGATGCGGGGCGCATCACCCTGTCTGCGGCGGGCGGCGACGTGCGCCTGGACGCCGGCAGCCGGCTTCATCTGGCCGCGCACCCGGACGGAGGCGACGCCGGCACGCTGAGCCTGGCGGCATCGCAGGGCGGCACGGTGGTGCTCGACGGCCTGATCGCTGCGCAGGCCAGCCGCACCGGTGGCAAGGCCGGCAGTTTCTCGCTCGACATCGAGGCGCTGCCCGACTTCGCCGGCTTCAGCCAACGGCTGAACGACGCGGGCTTCAACCGGTCGCGCCAGTTCCGCATCCGCCAGGGCGACGTGGCGCTGGGCGGCTTCACGCAGGTGGAAGATTTCGGCCTCACGGCGGACCGGGGCCGCATCGACATCACCGGCACGGTGGATGCGCGCTCGGCCTACGGCGGCGCCATCCGCATCACGGCCGGCAACGGCGTGGCGATGCAGCCCGGCGCGCAGTTGCTCGCCGGTGCGACCGGCCGCCTCGGCAACGGCCGCGTCACGCTCGAAGCGGCCGGCGGGCAGTTGAACCTCGTGGGTGGCCTGATCGACGTGGCCGGCAACGAAGGCGGCAAGGTGCGCCTGCGCGCGCAACAGAACGCGGCGCATGACGACCTCGCGGTGACCGCACTGCGCACCGCCGTCACCGGTGCGCGCTCGGCGGTGCTCGAGGGCGTCAGCACCTACGACGTGAAGGACTACGACGGTGCCACGGTCGATTCGGTCAAGCCCGACGCCATCGCGCATGCCGCGCGTTTTCGCGCTGCATCGGGCGCGGTGGCCGCACGGCTGGGCACGGCCCTGGAGGTCATGCCGGGCATCGAGATCCGCAGCGCGGGCGATCTTGCGCTGAACAGCGACTGGAACCTGTACAGCGATTTCCCGAATGCGCGCGAAGGCACGCTGACCTTGCGCGCGGGCGGCAACCTGGCCATCAACGGCCACCTGAGCGACGGCTTCGATGCGGCGGACCGCAGCGGCCTGTTGCAGGCGGGCCCTTCGTGGAACCTGCGGCTGGTGGCGGGCGGGGAGCTGGCCTCGGCCGATGCCATGGCGCTGCGGCCCCTCGTCGCGCAGACCGCGGGCAAGGGCTCGATCACCGTGGGCACGGCCAACACCGCCGTCCCGACGGACGACGACCCGACGCCCGACAACGGCGCAGGCAAGCTCGTGCGCACCGGCACGGGCGATCTCGAGGTGCGCGCGGGCCGCGACCTTCGCCTGGCGCACAAGGAATCGGTGATCTACACCGCCGGGCGCAAGGACACGACGATGTGGAGCGACTTCTCCACCGCCAACCGCAACGCGAGCTACGGCGTGGAAGGCGGCAACCTCGTCATCGGTGCACTGGGCAGCATCGAGGCCATGCCCTCGGGCCAGCATTTCACCGAATGGCTCAACCGCCAGGGCACGCTCAACGCCGAGCGCTTCTTCGGCGAGTACACCAACGGCGAGAACGCCATGCATCCGGACGGCACCTACGGTCCCGTCATCCACGCGCCGGAGCAATCGAGCTGGTGGATCGACTACGCGCGCTTCCAGCAGGGCGTGGGCGCGCTGGGCGGCGGCAACGTCACCGTGGACGCAGGCGGCGACCTGCGCAACCTGCTGGTCGCCTTGCCGACCCACATGCGCATGCGCGGCGGCCGCTCCGCCAGCGAGGCGATGACCATGGAAATGCGCAATGGCGGTGCCATGACGGTGCAGGCCGGCGGTGCGATCCGCGGCGGCCAGTACTACGTGGCGCGCGGCGCCGGCGACATCCGTGCCGGCGAGACGGCGGTCGGCCACACGGTCGTGCTGACCCGCGACGACAGTGCCGGCGGCTTCACGAAGACGAACTACACCGTGGCCCCGGTGCTCGCGCTGGGCGATGCCACGCTGAGCCTGCGCACGGCGGGCGACCTGCGCCTGCAGACCGTGATCGATCCGCTGCTGGTGACCTACGGCGAGGGCCTGCGCAACGACGGCCAGCTGCTGAATTACGGCGCCTACATGAGCGGCTACACCGACCGCAGCGCGCTGCGGCTGGTGTCGACCGGCGGCAACATCACCTTCGTGAACCGCGCGACGTTCATCTTCCGCGACCTGCTGCTCAACAGCTTCGACACCGACACGCTGGTGGGCTTCGGCGGCAACCGCTATCCGGCGCGCTTCTCGGCGGCCGCGCTGAACGGCGGCATCGCCATCGACGGGCCGCTGCACGTGCTGCCGGGCACCACCAACGACGTGAGGCTGGTGGCGAAGAACGACATCCGCTTCGACGCGCCGCTGCTCATGGCCTATGCCACGCCCGCGATGATGCCCTCGGGCTACATGCCGGCCGGCGCGGGCTCGCCGGTCAGTCAGATGAACATGGAGGACATGCTCGACAACCTGATCGGCCCGGCCTCGTCCACCTTCATCAACACCGCGTACCTGCGCAGCGTCCACAACCCCGAGGTGCTGCCGCTGGCCAACGACTTCGAGCCCAGCCGCATCTATGCATCGCGGGGCTCCATCGTCGGGCTCGACGTGAAGGCCAACGAGCAGACCTGGGTGCGCGCGGGCACCGACATCCGCGGCCTTCGCCTGGCTGGGCGCAACCTGCGCGGCTCCGACGTCACGCTGCTGGAAGCGGGCAACGACATCCTGGCGATGGAGGGCGTGCTGCGCCTGGACCGCGACAACGAATTCCCGGTCGGCCTGACGGGCAACATCGAACTGCAGGGCCCGGGTGCCCTGGTGCTCGCCGCCGGCCGCGACCTGTACGCGGACAACCTGCAGGTGCAGACGCTGGGCAACCAGCGCTACGACAGGGACAACCGCGCACGGCCCGAGTCGCAGGTCAAGGGGTTGCCGGCGCAGGGCGCCACGATCACCGCCATGGCCGGACTGAACCGCGCGGTGGGCTACGAGGCGTTCACGCGCGCCTACCTCGATCCCGCGGCCGTCGCGTCCATGCCCGCCCACTTGAAGGCCCGCGGCGCCGACGGCACGGTGCTGCCCATCTACCTGACGGACCAGCTCGAAGCGCGCGAAGGCGGACAGGAAAAGACCGTGCGCCGGGGGCTGGTGTCGTACATGAAGGACATGACCGGCGAGACGCTGGCGCCGCTGGACGCGTGGGTGCGCTTCCAGCAATTGCCTGCACTCGCACAGCAGCAGTTCCTGCGGCAGATCTTCCTCATCGAACTGCGCGAAGCCGGGCGCGACCAGAACGAGCCGGGCAGCGGCGGCCTGCCGCGCAACGGCGGCTACAACCGCGGCTACACGGCCATCGAGACGCTGTTCCCGGGCGACACATGGAAGGGCGACGTGGCGGCCAACAAGCTGATGCTGCGCACCATGGCCGGCGGCGACATCGACGTGCTCACGCCCGGCGGCGGCCTGCAGGTGGCGGCGCTGGGCGCCGCAGTGCCGGCCGGCTACGGTCTGGTGACGCTGGCGTCGGGGCACATCGGCATTGCGGCCAGGAACGACGTCACCGTGAACCAGTCGCGCATCCTGTCCTTCGTGCCCGAGGTCACGAAGGAGGGCAGCGACCAGATCATCTGGGCCACCGTCGGCGACATCGACGCCGGGCGCGGCGCCAAGACCTTGCGCGTGCCATCGGCGCCCGAGGTGTCCACCGACCTGGACGGCGTGACGGTGATCCGCGAGAAGTCGGACATGAGCGGCAGCGGCATCGGCACCGTGGGCGACGGCGACGTCGACCTGGTCGCGCCGCGCGGCACCGTGAACGCCGGCGATGCGGGCTTGCGCGTGGCGGGCAACCTGAACATTGCGGCGCTGCAGGTGCTCAACGCGGACAACATCCAGGTCAAGGGCGAGACCAAGGGCCTGCCGGTGATCGCGTCGGTGAACATCGGCGCGCTCACCAACGCGAGCGCTGCCGCTGCGCAGGCGACGGCCGCGGCGCAGGACGCGGTGCAGCGCGAGCGCGCGGCCGCGCGGCAGGCGCTGGCGTCGGTCTTCACGGTGCGCGTGCTCGGCTTCGGCAACGAGCCCGCACAAGAGGGGCGCGACGCGCCGGCGCCGCGGTCGGGACTGCAATCCGGGGCGCAGGTCGACTACGACCCGAAGAACCCCGTGCAAGTGGTGGGCATGGGCCGCAAGATCGACCCCAGGCACTGGGCCGCCCTGAGCAGCGACGAGCGTCGTCGCCTGCAGCAGGACCGCTAGGCGGGCAGGGGCGGCATGTCATGGCACCCAGTGTCCTTTGCGAACAGGAAGCACCGGCGCGCGACGAGGCGGCCGATGCGCTGCGGGACGAAGCGCAGCGTCGCCTGGCGCTGCAGGTTTTTCTCTGCGCCAACTACGAAGGGTTGCGGCGCAAGCTGACCCGCCATCTCGGGTGCGCCGAGATGGCCAGCGAATGCCTGCACGATGCCTGGCTGCGGCTGGGCCACCTGCGGGTGGGCGCGCCCGTGGAAAACCCCAGCGCCTACGTCTATCGCGTGGCCTGCAACCTGGCCATGGACCGGTTGCGCAGCGAGGGGGCATGGCGCTATGTGGACGACCCGCACACCGCCGTCGAGTCGGCCATCGACCACGCGCCCGGGCCCGAGGACATGGCCGAAGTGCGCGCCGAAGTTGGTTCGGTCGACCGCGCGATGCAGGGCCTGCCGCGGCGTCACCGGGCGGTGCTCGAGGCCTTGCGCATCGAGGAGAAGACGCGCCAGGAGGTGGCCTCCCACTACGGGCTGTCGCTGCGCAACGTGGATACCGTCCTGCGCCAGGCGCTTGACCATTGCGGCGCGATGACGGGGCGCCCGGTGCTGGCCGGCGTCGGTACACCCCGAAGGGCCGTGGTGTCGCCCCGGATGGCCGCCTGAGCGGCACGTGGCACCGTGGCACCACGGTGCTGCTTGCCACGGCAGGCGCAATGTCACGAAACTGTGGGCTTGTTCGTCAAGACAGTTCAACCACAGGAGCTTTCTTCATGCAGTCCATGTTTTCAACACTGGAAACCGACGACGACACACCGCCCGCGGCCACGGCCGAGCCGCGCAATTCCTACCTCGAGGAAAAGGCGTTCAAGTCGCGCACGCTGCTGATCTTCGGCAGCATCACCGACAGCGTGGCCGCCGACGTCACGCGCCGGCTCATCGCGCTCGATGCCGACAGCGGCGACAAACCCATCGACATCCTCGTGAGCTCGCCCGGCGGGCACCTGGAGTCGGGCGACGCGATCCACGACGTGGTGCGCTTCATCAGCGCGCCGGTGCACATGATCGGCACCGGCTGGGTGGGCAGCGCCGCCACGCACCTGTTTTTGGCGGCGCCGCGCGAGCGCCGCGTGTGTCTGCCCAACACGCGCTTTCTGATCCACCAGCCCAGCGGCGGCGCGGGCGGGCAGGCGACCGACATCGCGATCCAGGCGCAGGAGATCATCAAGGCCCGCCAGCGCATCGCGCACGAGATCGCGCGCGAAACCGGCAAGCCCATCGATGTGGTGCTGGCCGACATCGAGCGCGACCGCTGGCTGTCGGCCACGGAGGCCGTGGAGTACGGGCTGGTCTCGCGCATCGTGCAGCGCAAGACCGAGTTGCGGCCCGCCTGATCAGGCCTTGGGCTTGTAGGCGACGACGTCGATCTCGACCTTCGCATCGACCATGAGGCGCGCCTCGGTGGTCGAGCGCGCCGGCTTGTTTTCACCGAAGTAGCTCATGTAGACGCGGTTGAAGGCACCAAAGTCGCGCGCGTCGTGCAGCCAGACGGTGCTCTTGCACACGTCGTCGAGCGTGGCGCCGGCCAGCGCGAGCACGGTCTTCAGGTTCTCCATCACCTGGCGCGTCTGCACCTCGATGCCGCCGGCCACGATCTCGCCCTGCGCGTTGGCGGGCACCTGGCCCGACACGTAGACGAAATCGCCCGCGCGCACGGCGGGGGAGAAGGGGCGGGCCTGGCGGTCGGAAGCGATGGGCGGGGCGCCGAGGTATTCGAGGGGCATGGGAACTCCTGGGAGTGAGAGGGTTGAGTGGGGGCGGGTGAGGGCCGCAGTATCCGTCCGATTTGAAAGACTTTTTCAGAATAACCCCTCAACAAGGGTTAACACGGATGATTTGGCATGAAGTCTGCTTCAGAGTTCGGCCTAGAAAGAAAATTTCTTTCATAAATCAGTCCGCCCCATGAAGGAGTTCTCCATGTCTCACGCCGGTCTTGTCCAGCGCCTGCCCCGCCTGTCGAAGCGCAGCCTGCTGGGAGCTTCCCTGCTCGCGATGCTGTGTGCCGCACTGCCTCACCCCAGCGCCCACGCGCAGGGCCCGCGCAACTTCGCCACGCTGGCGATGGTGGCCGAGCCGCAGACGCTCGACCCGATGGCCTCCACGGCCGATCTGGTCGGAACCATCATGCAGCACGTGTACGAGACGCTGTACACCTTCGATGCCAAGTGGAACGTGGTGCCGATGCTGGCCGAGGGCATGCCCAAGATCTCGGCCGACGGCAAGACCTACGCCATCA
>Ga0207709_10000214_pt1 | contig 74364 bp, 60 predicted proteins | sample KBSM34metaG_FD_184397 | JGI IMG/M metagenome (GOLD analysis project Ga0207709, IMG submission 184397) | Miscanthus rhizosphere microbial communities from Kellogg Biological Station, Michigan, USA - KBS M3-4 metaG (SPAdes) (version 2) | ecosystem: Host-associated > Plants > Roots > Rhizosphere >...
CACCGCCGCGTAGTTGAGGTAGACGACTTCCTTGCCCTTGTTGCGTGCGTTGTGCTTTTCCAGCGCATCCATGATGGCCAGGGCCGGGCCCGAGCCGTTGCCCTGCACCACGTAGCGTGCGCTCTGGTCCATGGCCGAACGCAGCACGGCCGTGGTCTCCTGCGGGCTGAGCTTGTTGTCCAGCGGGATGATCTCGAACTTCACGCCCGAGGCATTTTTCCTGTTGAACTCCTCGGCCATCAGCTGGAAGGTCTTGAGCTGGTTCGTGCCCACGGCGGCCATCAGACCCGACAGCGGATCGATCCAGCCGATCTTCACCGTCTCGCCCTTTTGCGCCCAGGCGCCCGATGCACAGGCCAGCATGGCCGAGGCGGCCACCGAATGCACGATCCACTTCATTTTTCTGTCTCCTTTTTCCGGTTGATTCGGATATCTGTATTGGCGCCAGACTAACGCCTGAATGACAATTTCCCTCTGGGGAATGCCTTAGAAACTATCGCGCATGCGACTTGGCTGCGGCCCTGGACACATTGGCGACAGATCGCCATCGATCAGGCCAGAAAACCGTGTTTTGCCTGATTTCAGGCAAAAAAAGGGGCGCCTCGCGCCCCTTTGCGAAGTCATGCGTTCTCCCGTATATCAATGAGCCATGGCGATCAGCCAGAAACTGGCTTGTCGCAACGAGGAGGCACCGAGGAAGGGCCGCCCCGCACCGAGGGTGCCGTCCCCCTCCCGCGAAGCGAGAGAGGGGGAAGCGGCGCAGCCGCTCAGGGGGAGGCTTTTCATTTCAGGAGGGTCGCTTCATCTCACAAGATGTCGGCGTGCTGGCCACATAGGGCTCGTAGTACTTCACGGGAACAAAGGTGTAGCCGGTGTTCTCCGAATCCATCGGGTACTTGCCGCCGGCCTTTTCCCAGCGTGCGATGAACAGGCCCTGCTGCAGCTGGTGGTCGCTCTTGCGCATCTCCACTTCGCCGTTGAGGCTGTTGAACTTCATGCCTTCCATGGTGGCCGCCACCTTGGCCGGGTCCGTGGTCTTGGCGCGCAGGAAGGCCTGGTCCAGCATGGTCAGGCCCGAGTACAGCGAGCCCGTGTACATGTCGTCGTTGAACTTGGCCTTGTAGCCCTTGGTGATGCGGTCCAGCGGGCCGGGCAGGTTCATGTGGCCGTAGCCCACCATGTAGACCTTGTCGGCCGCAGCCGCGCCCATGGCCGTGGGCGCGCCGGTGGCGATGGCGTAGTAGGTGTAGAACTTGACGTTGTTCAGGCCCGCGTCGCTGGCGGCCTTGATCAGCAGCGCCAGGTCCGAGCCCCAGTTGCCCGTGATCACCGAGTCGGCACCCGACTGCTTGATCTTGGCGATGTAGGGCGCGAAGTCGCGCACCTGGGCCAGCGGCGAGAAGTCGTCGCCCACGATCTCCACATCGGGGCGCTTGCGCTTGAGCATCTCCTTGGCGTATTTGGAGACCTGCTGGCCGTGCGAGTAGTTCTGGTTGATCAGGTAGACCTTCTTGACCTCGGGCACGTCCTTCATGTACGTGGTCAAGGCCTCCATCTTCATGGAGGTGTCCGCATCCAGGCGGAAGTGCCAGTAGCTGCACTTGCTGTTGGTCAGGTCCGGGTCCACGGCCGCGTAGTTGAGGTAGACGACTTCCTTGCCCTTGTTGCGTGCGTTGTGCTTTTCCAGCGCATCCATGATGGCCAGGGCCGGGCCCGAGCCGTTGCCCTGGAAGACGTAGCGCACGCCCTGGTCCATGGCCGAGCGCAGGGCTGCCGTGGTTTCCTGCGGGCTGAGCTTGTTGTCGATGCCGATGATCTCGAACTTCACGCCCGAGGCCGTGCCCTTGTTGAGCTCCTCGGCGATGTACTGCAGGCTCTTGAGCTGGTTGGACCCCAGCGCGGCCATGAGGCCGGACAGCGGGTCGATCCACGCAACCTTCACCGTCTCGCCCTTCTGGGCCATGGCGCCCGTGGCGCAAGCCAGGGCCAGGGATGCCGTCAATGCCTTGATCGCAAACTTCATGAAGCGTCTCCTCTTGTGGTGGTTTCTGGGCGAGGCCCAGGGTAATGGCCCCTGTGCCCTGCCCTGATCGGTGATTGCCCCTAGCGGCTATCGCCGACGAGACTCGGACCGGCCGCCCCGGCCAGGACATGCCCCCGCATGCCCTGGCCCGGTGGCCGCCCGCAACGGCTCAAAGCCCCGGCAGCCGGTAGCCGGCCAGCTGCTCGCGCAGCCGGGTCTTGAGCATTTTTCCGGTGGCGCCCAGCGGAATGGCATCGACGAAGACCACGTCGTCGGGGATCTGCCACTTGGCGGTCTTGCCCTCGTAGAACTTGAGCAGTTCCTCGCGCGTGACCTCGGCGCCGGGCTTCTTCGCCACGGCGACGATGGGGCGCTCGTCCCACTTGGGATGCGGCATGCCGATGCAGGCGGCCATGGCCACGGCCGGATGGGCCATGGCGATGTTCTCGATGTCGATGGAGCTGATCCACTCGCCGCCGGACTTGATCACGTCCTTGCTGCGGTCAGTGATCTGCATGAAGCCGTCCGGGTCGATGGTGGCCACGTCACCCGTGGGGAACCAGCCGCGGCCCTGCGCGTCCTTGACCAGCGGGCTCTCGCCCTTGAAGTAGCTGTCCACGATCCAGGGGCCGCGCACCAGCAGGTCGCCATAGCTCTTGCCGTCCCAGGGCTGGTCGGTGCCGTCGCTGTCGACGATGCGCATGTCCACGCCGTAGATGGCGCGGCCCTGCTTTTGCAGGATCTTCATCTGCTCGTCCTTGGGCAGCTGCAGCTGCTTGTTCTTGAGCGTGCACAGCGTGCCCAGCGGGCTCATCTCGGTCATGCCCCAGGCATGCAGCACCTCCACGCCGAACTCGTCCTGGAAGGCCGTGATCATGGCCGGCGGGCAGGCGGAGCCGCCGATCACCGTGCGCTTGAGCGTGGAAAACCGCAGGCCGCCCGGCCTGATGTGGCCCAGCAGCATCTGCCAGACCGTGGGCACGCCGGCCGCGTAGGTGACGCCCTCGGCCTCGATCAGCTCATACAGCGACTTGCCGTCCAGCGCGGGGCCCGGGAACACCAGCTTGCAGCCCGTGAGCGCGGCCGAGTAGGGAATGCCCCAGGCGTTGACGTGGAACATGGGCACGACGGGCAGCACCGAGTCGCGCGCCGATATGCACATCACATCGGGCAGCGCGGCCGCGTAGGCGTGCAGCGTGGTGGAGCGGTGGCTGTAGAGCACGGCCTTCGGGTTGCCCGTGGTGCCGCTGGTGTAGCACATGCTGGAGGCCGTGTTCTCGTCGAATTCGGGCCACTGGTACTGGTCGGGCTGGCCGCCAATCCAGTCCTCGTAGCTGACCAGGCCCGGAATGCCGCTGTCGGCGGGCAGGCGGTCCGCATCGCACAGCGCCACCCACTGGCGCACCGTGGGGCACTTGGCATGCACGGCCTGGATGATGGGAAGGAAGGTCAGGTCAAAGCACATGACGCGGTCTTCCGCGTGGTTGATGATCCACGCCACCTGGTCGGGGTGCAGACGCGGGTTGACCGTGTGCAGCACGCGGCCCGAGCCGCTGACGCCGAAGTACATCTCCATGTGGCGATAGCCGTTCCAGGCCAGCGAGGCCACGCGGTCGCCAGGCTGCAGGCCCAGGCCGTCCAGCGTGTTCGCCAGCTGGCGCGAACGCCGTGCCAGGTCGCGGTACGTATAGCGATGGATATCGCCCTCCACCCTGCGCGAGACGATCTCCGCATCGCCATGGTGGCGGTCGGCGAAGTCGATCAGCGACGAGATCAACAGTGGTTGGCTTTGCATCAGACCCAGCATCTATAGGCTCCTAAGGTGATTGAACTTCGTGAACGTCGTGAACTGCGGACCGCGGATTCGCGCAAGGCCAAGGCCCTGGTGCGCGATGCCGCTGCCCGCATGGAGGGTGGGCTCAGGCCGGCGCCCTGGGTCCGATCCCGGCAGGGACAGGCGCATCGTTTTTCCGGCATGGTTGACGCATTGTCTTGTCGCAACTCGGCAGCGTCTTCGCATGCTCGTATGGGATATACCCTAGGACGATGCTGGAGGCATGCGCCGCGTCATGCCACAGCGTGTTCGTGGACGGCGTCTTGTCGTTGCCGAAGATCCAGTATCCGGTCTGCGATGGCGAATCCACTGTCACGCGAATGCTTGAACCGGCGCGGAACACATGCGCGAATTTCTGGATCTCCACCCGCATCAACTGGGGCTGGCCGGCAACCAGTGGCACATCCTTGTCCCGTGTGTAGGCACCCCAGGGACGCAGCGCCGTGGAACGGCTCTCATCGAGCGCACGCTTGGACGCACGCAGCCAGCCGCGCTGCACGAACATCTCCTGCCCGTCCGGCCGCACCTCGGACACGGTGACCTGGATGTCGGTATTGGCGGCCGTGGCGCTGAGCCACAGGTCGGCCGAGCCTTCGCCATAGAAGCTCAGGTCCTGCGGCAGGGCCGCCGTGGTGAAGACCAGCTGGCCATCCTTTTCCGACGCGGGCACGGCTGGCCAGCCTTCGGCCGCCGGGTTGTTCACCTGCGGACTCAGGGCCGGATAGCGGTAGCTGGACGAAGCCGTCCCTGAGGCGGGTGCGCTGTCGCCCAGCGCCTGGCCCGGCTGCATCCACAGGCGCAGGGGCTTGACCTGGACAGGCAGCCGGTCAAACCGTGCCTCGCCCGTGGGCATGAGCTTGGCGCCGCCATTAAGGGCCTTGGCGTCCGTGGTCTGCATCTCCTGCAGCAGGCGCACGCGCGGCTCCTTGTCGAAGCCGTTGTCCTCGCCCTTGACGAAGCGCGCCAGGAAGCGCTTCAGCGTCTGGTCGATATGGTCCGAGGTGATGTTCGTGTGGTGGTCGCCGTTGGAGCTGACCAGCCACATCCTGTCGGGCGCAATGGTGTCCTCGTAGTAGCCCGAGCGCGGGCCGATCTGCTCGTCCTGCCAGGACTGCGTGCCCAGCGTGGGGATATTGATCTTGCCGCTTTGCAGCATGGCGCTGCGCTCCAGGTACAGGCCATCGGCATAGGGGTTGTCCAGCCACTTGATGAGGTCCAGCTCGGGCCGCTTGATCTTCTCGATGTTGTCGGCCACCGTCTTGGCGCATTCCGTGTCGCCGCCGTTCTTCACCGCCAGGTCGGCGGCCGTGCGCCAGATGCGCGGGAAGCCGTTCCACCACTGCGCCGGAAAGCCGATGTTGGCAATGCCGCCCGGATAGCCCACGTCCCGGTAGGGATCGCCCACATTCTTGCTGGGCGTGATCGCCAGCAGCCCCTTGGGCCGGTGCGCAGCCACCCACAGCTGGTTGTAGCCCGAGTACGAGTAGCCGATCATGCCGATGCGGCCATTGGACCAGGCCTGCCGCCCGGCCCATTCGATGGCAAAGGCACCGGCCGCACCTACGCTGGCGTCAAACACCTTGTCATCCCCCGTGGAGCAGCCCGTGCCCGGCACGTTCAGCCCCATGACCGCATAGCCTTCCTTGGTCCAGGGACTGCTGATGTTGGGGTAAGAGCCCGAGATATAGCCGTCGTACTCGACCAGCAGCGGGAACGGGCCCTGCCCCTCGGGCAGCAGCAGCGAGTAGCGCATCTTGCTGCCGTCCGGCAGGGTGATGTAGCCCGATTGCTGGCCCGGCCCCATGGGCGCGGGCATGCCCGACGATCCCCCTCCGCAGGCGGCCAGGCCCACGGCGGCGGCGGCAATGGCCCCCGCCAGCGGCCAGCGCCAGGCATGTGTGAAAACGGTCTTGACTGTCATGGGTACTTGTCTCCTTCGTTGTTGTTGGCTGTCTCTTGGGGCTTGCCGCGGCAAGCCCCTGCTCGCTCATCTACTCGCTCACCTGCCCGCTCATCGGCTCTCTCACTGCAGCCGGATACTTGTCGCGCCCGGCTCGGCGTCGAAGATCAGGCTGGACGGCCAAGGCTTCCATGTCTGGCCCAGGGTCGCGTTCTGCGGATTGCCCGTCTGCATGAAGGCCTTGAGGCTGGCCATCATGGCGTTCGACAGCGCCAGCCGGCCCGGGGCATTGGCCGTGCTGTTGGTCACGCGGGAGAACACGGACGGCCCGAAGTTGCCGAAGAGAAAGGGCAGATCGAAGGCATGGGCCGCACCGTAGACCGTGTTCCAGGGGGCGGGCTGGCGCGCCCAGTCGAAGCGGTAGCTCCAGACCTCGGCCTGGCGCGTGCGCAGCGTATTGAGCAACTGGTCGCGGCTGGGGTCGGCGAACAGATGGGTCAGCTGCGCCATGCGGGCGTTGTAGCCGGTGACCGGCGTATCGACGGGCAGGTAGGCGGCATCGATGATGTCGGCCAGGCCCGGCGCGTTGGGCGACTGCGCATCGAAGGACTGCATCATGCGAAAGCGCGCCGCATCATCGATCCTGAAGCCCGGCTTGCCGCCCAGCGCCGCCAGCAGGGGCGCGAACAGCTTGCCCTCCTCGGCCGTGTAGCCGGCCATCACGGGCATGCGGTTGTATTGGCCCGCAGCCAGCGCGGCCATGGGATCGGTGGGCAGCAGCAGGCCGTCGGGAATCGGTCCCGCGCCCGTCAGGCCCTTGGCCACCAGGGTCTGCAGCAGCACGCGCGCATCCTTGCCGCGCAGGTAGGCCGCAATCTGCGCCGGTGTCCAGCCGGCAGCCACCGTGGCCGCAGCCGCCACATCGGCAGCCAGCCCATCGGCCACCATCAGATGGGCCAGCAGCAGCGCGGACTGGGTGGCGTAGGCCGAAGCCGGCTTGAGCGTGGCCAGCACGCCGGCCGGCAGATTGGATGGAAGCGACAGCCCGCCGCTGATGGGCACCAGCCTGTGGAACAGGCCGCGCGCCGATTCGGCCGCCAGCAGCGCCAGCACATTGGTGGCACCCGCCGACTGGCCCATGAGCGTGACATTGCCCGGATCGCCGCCAAAGCCCGCGATATTGCGCTGCACAAAGCGCAGCGCCTGCAGGTTGTCCAGCAGCGCGAAGTTGCCCGTGGCCGGCGCGCCGGCCTGCATCTGCGGCATGTGCATGTAGCCCAGGATGTCCAGCCGGTAGTTGGCCGTCACCACCACGGCATTGGCGGCGCGCGCCAGGGCCGCGCCGTCATACAGCGGATCGGCCGTATAGCCCGAGATGGCGCTGCCGCCGTGGATGAACACCAGCACCGGCAGCTTCTCGGCACCGCTGGCCGGGCGCCAGATATTGAGCGTCAGGCAGTCCTCGCTGCCCACGGGCTGGCCCAGGGTGGAGGCGATGGTGTCGTCGAAGCGGTTGTTGGCTCCCGGGCCGTACATGCGCCCGATCTGCAGGCAGGCATTGCCGAACTGGCGCGCCTCGCGCACGCCCTCCCAGGCCTTGGGCTCGGCCGGCGGCTGCCAGCGCAGCGCGCCCACAGGCGCCTGGGCAAAGGGCACGCCCTTCCAGTAATAGGTGCCCGTGGCAGCGCCATCGTCCACGCCGCGCAAGGGGCCGTAAGCCGTCTCGCGCAGTTCGGGACCTCCGCCGCCCGAGCCGCCGCAGGCCGCGAGCCACAAAGCCATTGAAGCCACGGCCAGGCGTATGCCGCCAGCCATCCACCGCTGTCCTGTGCGCATGCTTGTCTCCTGAATGGTTTTTGGGGTTTCCCGTATGGGCCGCGCCGGGCCCATGGGTCACACTGCGCAGTCGTTCGCCGCGCTGCAAAAATTCTAGGAACAGCGCGGCAAAACGCCGCTATCGCAACCACGCCAAAACAGTGACTTCAGAACGCAAACAGCGCCCCGAATGGCCCAGGAAAACCCGGTCATGACAACGCAGCGCAGCAGCTCCGCCGCCTGGGTGCGCGGCATCCTGGACATGATGGCCACCGAAGGGCTGGCCCCGCAAAGCCTGTGCGCCGCAGCCGATATCGACCTTGCCGCACTGCAGCATTCGCAGGCCCGTACCGATGTGGACCGAGTGAGCCGGCTCTGGGAGCTGGCCGTGGCCCAGTCCGCCAATCCCACGCTGGGGCTGGACCGCCAACTGGCCGCGCGCCACGGCAACATCGATCTGGTCGGCTACTCGCTGGCTTCGGGCCCGCACCTGCTGGCCGGCTTCCGCGACCTGGAACGCCACATGGCCGTGATCTCGGACGCAACGTCCTTCACGCTGGAGCGCGATGCGCGCGGCTACTGGTTGTCCATACATCACATCGGCGCCACACGGCCCGTGCCGCGCCAGCGCGTGGAGTTCGCCGTGCTCACGCTGCTGGTGCTGTGCAACTGGCTGACGCGGCGCGATGTCTGGCCGCTGGCCGTGGAATTCATGGCCGAGGCGCCCGCCCCCTCGCACGAGGCCGCCTACCGCGCGGCCTTCGGCCTGCTGCCGCGCTTCGGCGAGGACGCGAACCGCTTCCTGCTGTCCGAGGCCGACCTGCTCGCCCCCATTCCCACGCACAACCCCGAACTGCTGGCACTGCACGAAAAGCTGGTCGAAACCGAACTCGACCACCTGGGCCAAGCCGGCGTGGGCGCGCGCGTGCGCCACGAGATCGCGCGCCTGCTGCCCCAGGGCGAGCCGCGCCGCGAAGACGTGGCCAGCCTGCTGGGCCTGACCGACCGCACCTTGCAGCGCCGCCTGCAGGCCGAAGACACCAGCTACCAGCAACTGCTGGACGAAACCCGGCGCGAGCTGGCCCTGCAGTACCTGGGCGAGCCGCGCCGCAGCCTGGCCGAGGTGGCCGACCTGCTGGGCTTTGTGGACCAGAGCAACCTCTTTCGCGCCTGCCGCCGCTGGTTCGGCATGCCGCCGGGCCAGTACCGGCAGCAACTGCGTGCGTGAATGCATGCGGTGAATGCGCGCATGAACCTTGCGCCCCACGGGGCATAGGCGCTGGGGGACAATTCCCGCATGAACCTGCATGCTGCCGCCGAAGGCCAGGCTCCGGCGACCTCCCCACGCCCTCCCATCTCCTGGCAAGACGGCTTCGCCGCCCTGGGCCCGGACTTCTTCACCCATCTGCGCCCCACGCCGCTGCCCGAGCCGCACTGGATTGCCACCAGCACCGGCACCGCCGAGCTGCTGGGCCTGGACCCGCAGTGGCTGGCCTCCGATGAGGCCCTGCAGGCGCTCACCGGCAATGCCGTGCTGCCCGGCAGCCATCCGCTGGCCAGCGTCTACAGCGGCCACCAGTTCGGCGTCTGGGCCGGCCAGCTTGGCGACGGCCGTGCCATCTTGCTGGGCGAGACCGCCTCGGGCCAGGAAATCCAGCTCAAGGGCGCGGGCCGCACGCCCTACTCGCGCATGGGCGACGGGCGCGCCGTGCTGCGCTCGTCCATCCGCGAGTTCCTGTGCAGCGAGGCCATGCACGCCCTGGGCATTCCCACCACGCGCGCGCTGAGCCTCACCGGATCGCCCGCCCCCATTCGCCGCGAAGAGATCGAGACCGCCGCCGTGGTGGCACGCGTGGCGCCCAGCTTCATACGCTTCGGCCATTTCGAGCACTTTGCGGCGCGCGACCAGATAGCCCCTCTGCGCCAGCTGGCCGACTACGTGATCGACCGGCACTACCCCGAATGCCGCACGGCCGAGGCACTGGCCGGCAACGCCTACGCCAACTTCCTGCAGGCCGTGAGCGAGCGCACGGCGCGGCTGCTGGCGCACTGGCAGGCCGCGGGCTTTTGCCATGGCGTGATGAACACCGACAACATGAGCATCCTGGGCCTGACCATCGACTACGGGCCCTTCCAGTTCCTCGATGCCTTCAACCCCGGCCATATCTGCAACCACAGTGACACCCAGGGCCGCTACGCCTTCAACCGCCAGCCCCAGGTGGCCTACTGGAACCTGTACTGCCTGGGCCAGGCCCTGCTGCCGCTGATCGGCGAAGAGGAACTGACCATTGCGGCGCTGGAGTCATACAAGCAGGTGTTTCCGCAGGCCTATGGCGCCCTCATGCTGCGCAAGCTGGGCCTGCCCGAAGATGCGCCAGGCACGCCGCCCGCCGAGGGGCGCTTTGCCGCCCTGGTGAACCCGCTGCTGCAGCTCATGGCCGACAACGCGGTGGACTACACCATCTTCTTCAGCCGCCTGACCGATGCGGTGGCTGCAGGTGCCGGTGCCGGCACGGACCTCGACCTTGACCTCGAGCCCGTGCGCGACCTGGTGCTGGACCGCGAGGCCTTCGACCGCTGGGCAGCCCTGTACGCGCGGCACCTGGCAGGCACGGATGCCGCGGCGGCCGCCGCTTTGATGCAAGAATCGAATCCGCGCTTCGTGCTGCGCAACCACCTGGGCGAGATGACCATCCGCGCCGCAAAGGCCGGTGACTTCGCTCCTGTGCGCCAATTGCTGGCCGTGCTGCAGACTCCGTTCGACCCCCACGCCGAGCATGCCGAATGGGCAGGCTTCCCGCCCGACTGGGCTTCCTCCATCGAGATCAGCTGTTCATCATGAGCTTTCCCATCCACAAGACCGAACAGGAATGGCAGGCCGAGCTGCAGGCCAAGGGCGCCGAACCTGCCGCCTTCCAGGTGACACGCCATGCAGCCACCGAGCGCCCGTTCACCGGCCGCTATGAACAGTTCTGGGCCGATGGCAGCTACCACTGCATCTGCTGCGGCAGCAAGCTGTTCGACTCCGACACCAAGTTCGATGCCGGCTGCGGCTGGCCCAGCTTCGACCGCGCCATCCCCGGCGCCATCACCGAAATCGTGGACCGCAGCCACGGCATGGTGCGCACCGAAACCGTCTGCAGCCAGTGCGGCGCCCACCTGGGACATGTATTCCCCGACGGCCCCTCCGACACAGGACTGCGCTACTGCATGAATTCCGCATCGCTGGAGTTCGAGCCGCCCAAGGCCTAGGCTCCAGGCCCGCAAAAACCCCAGGCCACGCGGCCCTGCACCGATGCCGGGCCGCGCCGGCTGCGCCACAATGCGCCTGCCAAGCTCAGGCCCCATGCCTGACTCCAAGCCCATCGAAACCTTCCAATGAAGTTACTGATCGACTTTTTCCCCATCATCCTGTTCTTCGTCGCCTTCAAGGTCTGGGGCATCTACACGGCAACGGCCGTGGCCATCGTCGCCACCATTGCCCAGATCGCCTATCTGCGCGTGCGCCACGGCAAGGTCGAGCCCATGCAATGGGTCAGCCTGGGCGTGATCGTGCTGTTCGGCGGCGCCACCTTGCTGGCCCACAACGACACCTTCATCAAGTGGAAGCCCACCGTGCTGTACTGGCTCATGGGCAGCGCCCTGTTGATAGGCCAGCTGGTATTCCGCAAGAACCTGCTGCGCTCGGTCATGGGCGCACAGCTGCAACTGCCCGACAACGCATGGCGCACCCTGAACTGGAGCTGGGCGGCGTTCTTCGCGGTCATGGGCGCGCTCAACCTGGTCATCGCCTACCGCTTCGACACCGACACCTGGGTCAACTTCAAGCTGTTCGGCGGCATGGGGCTGATGCTGGTCTTCGTGATCGGCCAGGCCATCTACATGAGCCGCTTCATGCAGGAAGACAAGGGCGAGGCAGCAGCCGCCACGCCCGACGCCCTGCCCCCGCCTGGCGTGCAGCAGGACAAGCAGCCATGAGCGCGCCCGCCCATCCCCTGCCCATCACCGCCGAAGCCATGCAGGCCGTGCTGCGCGAGCGCCTCGCCCCCGATCACCTGGAAGTGATCGACGAGAGCCACCAGCACGCCGGCCATGTGGGCGCCAACGGCACCGGCTTCGGCACGCATTTCCGCGTGCGCATTGCGTCACCTTTGTTTCAAGGCAAGCCACGCGTGGCACGCCATCGCCTTGTGTATGATGCGCTGCAAGAATTCATTGACCAGGGCGCACACGCCATCGCCATCGAGGTTCTTTGAACTTTTACAGGCTCCGACGATTCGGAGCCTGTTGCGTATCCGCGCTATAGAATCAATTTTTCCTTCATATCTGGAATTCGCATGAAAAAACAGCTTCTGACCAGCCTGGTGACTGCCGCCGTGCTGAGCACCGCGGCCCTGTCCGCCTCGGCCCAGAACATCGCCGTCGTCAACGGCAAGGCTGTGCCCAAGGCACGCGCCGAAGCGCTCAAGCAACAGATCGAGCAAAGCGGCCGCCCCGTGACGCCCGAGCTGGAAGGGCAGATCAAGGAAGAAGTCATCGCCCGCGAGATCTTCATGCAGGAAGCCAACAAGCGCAGCCTGGCCAACAGCGAAGCCTACAAGCAGCAGATGGAACTGGCCCGCCAGACCATCCTGATCCGCGCGCTGTTCGAGGACTTCCAGAAGAAGAACCCCGTGACCGACGCCGAAGCCAAGGCCGAGTACGACAAGGCCGTCGCTGCCAACAGCGGCAAGGAATACAAGGCCAGCCACATCCTGGTCGAGTCGGAAGACCGCGCCAAGGCCATCATTGCCGAGATCAAGGCCGGCAAGAAGTTTGAAGACATCGCCAAGAAGGAGTCCAAGGACCCCGGATCCGGCGCCCGTGGCGGTGACCTCGACTGGGCCAACCCCGGCAACTACGTGCCCGAGTTCTCCGAAGCCCTGATCAAGCTCGAAAAGGGTGGCATGACCCAGGAGCCGGTCAAGACCCAGTTCGGCTACCACATCATCCGCCTGGACGACGCACGTCAGGCCGAACTGCCCAAGTTCGAGGAAGTCAAGCCCCAGATCGTGCAGCAGCTGCAACAGCAAAAGCTGGCGCAATTCCAGGAATCGCTGCGCGAAAAGGCCAAGATCCAGTAAGATGCGTACGAGTCGGCGGTTTTTGCCGCCGGCCTGACCATCACCAGCCCGCCTTGTGCGGGCTCTTTTTTTGTCCAACGAACCTATAAAAACAAACGCTGCCCTCTGGGGGCAGCCTGCACGCATTGTTATCTGGGGCCGACACGCTGAGCGTCGGCCCCAGGCAATCAGGCACTTCAGAACTGATAGAGCGCCGTCACCCGGGCCGTGCGGCCTTCGCCGTATTCAACGGCCGAGGAGCGTGACTGCTCGCCCAGGCGCTGGCGCACGCCGGCCACATAGGCCTTGTTGCCGATGTTTTCGAGATTGAGCCTGAGCTTCCATTGCCGGTTGAGTTCATAGCCGACCATGGCGCTGTGCACCCAATAGGCAGAGAGTTTCCCATCGCCTGCCGAGGTGACATTGCGCGTGCCGACGAAGCGCACCCCATAGCCCACCGTCCAGCCTTGGGGCAATGCATAGGTGGTCCACAGGTTCAGCGAATGGCGCGGCGTATTGCCCAGTGCCTGGCCCACACGCGCAGGCTCGTTCAATGACTTGAGGGTCTTGCTGGCCATGAAGGTGTAGTTGGCGAAGACGTCCCATTGCGGCGTCACCTTGCCTGCGGCACCGAGCTCCAGCCCGCGCACGCGCTGCTCTCCGGCCAGCAGATAGCTGCCATCGGCCATCTGCTCTCGGGCATTGGTCTTGTCCACCTGGAACAGGGCGCCGGTCAGCGCCAGCTGGCGGTCCAGCACTTCCCACTTGGTTCCCAGTTCCAGGCTGGTGTTCTTCTCGGGTGCCAGCGAGGCCGTGGCCGCATCCAGGCCGGAACCATTGGAGACCAGGAATTCGGCAGAAGGATTGAAGGCCGTGCCGTAGGCCAGGTAAATGCGGCCGTTGTCGGCGGGCTTGAAGCTCAGGGCCGTGCGGCCGCTGAGCCGGCCGTCGGAGCTGTCCACCGAGGTGCGCACGCCAGCGGCCGTTGTGGCGTTGGAGCGCCCGTCGATCCAGTCATAGCGCAGGCCCAGGTTCAGATCCCAGCGCGGACCCAGCGCAATGGAGTCGGTGGCATACAGCGCGCGGGTGTCCAGGCTGGTTTCGTTCCTTCCGCTGTTTTGCAGATCCGTGGTGCCCGTCCAGTATCCGGGCGGACGGGCCAGCGGATAGCCGCCGGCCGGGAACTGCCGGTTGATGTTGTAGGAAGAGGTGGTGCGGTCATAGGTCTCGCGCGCGATCTCGAAGCCCGTGATCAGCGTATGCCCCAGCACGCCTGTGTCGAAGCGCTGGGTCAGGTTGGTCTGGTTGATCCACAGGGTGGTGGCCGCATCGCGGCCATAGGCCTGGGGCCCTGCGGGCCGGTAGTAGCCAGGCTGCATGCCCCGGAGATCGACATGCGAGGCAGAGATCACGGTATCGCGGCTCAGCCGCGAGTAGCGCGAGAGGTTCTGCAGCTTGGCGCCCGAGGCGAAGTCATGCTCGATCTTCGCGGTCAGGGCATCCTGGCTGATCTTTTCCCGGTCAAGGTTGCGCCAGCCGAAATAGGCATTGCGCGAGACGCCATCGAGCATCTTGCCGCGAAAGGCCGGCACGCCAAAGTCGGGAAGATTGTCATCGTTCTGGTGGAAGAAGCTGAGAGTCACGCGCGTGGGCGAATTCAATCCCAGAGCCAGCGAGGGCGCCACACCCCAGCGCCGCTTGAAGATGGTGTCGCGCCCGGCCACGTCGCTGTCATGGCCCATGAGATTCAGGCGCATGGCGGCCTTGCCGCCAGCCAGCACCCGGTTGGTGTCGAGCGTGAGGCGCCGGTAGCTGGCCGTGCCCAGGCCTGCGTCGGCCTCGGTGAAGTCATGGGCCTTGGGCTGCTTGCTGATCATGTTGATGCTGCCGCCCGAGGTGCCCGCCCCGCCAAAGACCGAGTTCGGGCCCTTGATGACTTCGACAGACTCCGTGTTGAAGAGGTCGCTGCGGTTGTTCTGCCCACTGTCGCGCAGCCCGTCGATCTGCAGGTTGGCGTTGGCGCTGAAGCCGCGGATGTTGATGCTGTCGCCAGAGCCTGCACCGCCCTCGCCCGCATTGAAGGTGATGCCCGACACATTGGACAGCGCCTGCTGCAGGCTCAGGGCGTTCTGTTCCTGGAGCACCTGCCCCGGCACCACCGTAATGGTCTGAGGCACGTCCAGCAGCGGCTTGGCGTACTTGACCGAGTCGGATGCCTCGGTGCGCGAGCCGGTGGTGCGCGGTCCCGAAACGGTGACCGGCGCCAGCTGGACCTGGCGATCCTCAGGGGGCACATCCTGCGCGTATGCGGGTGTGACCAGCGCCGCAGCGAAGACCGAATAAAGGCATGACTGGGGGCCGGAGACGAAAGGTCGGGAACGGCAATCTGAAGTGCGCATGGCAAGGGCCTTTGTTGAAAATGGAAATCATTTGCAACAAGACCTTTCCCAAGCAATCAGATCCGTCTGATTCTGGCGTTCAGACCTCGATTTCAGTCGTTTTCGCTTGCGTCGATCAGCGCGCTCCCGCCTCCTGCAGCAGCCGCTCCACCTCATGCTGGCTGCGCTGGCGGGCGTGGGCCAGGGCCGTGACGCCATCCTTGTCGGGCAGGCTGAGGTCCGCCTTCGCAGTGATCAGCTGGCGCACGATGTCCTGGTAGCGCGGGCCACCATCGCCCAGCAAAACGGCTTCGAGCAGGCAGGTCCAGCCCAGCCGGTTCACATGGTCGGCCCGCACACCGGCAGCCAGCAAGGCCTGCACGGTATCGACGTGGCCGCGCTCGCAGGCGGGGATCAGCGCCGTGCCGCCATAGCGGTTGACGCTTTGCAGGTCGGCACCATAGGACAGTGTCATGCGCAGGATTTCCAGCCGGCCCAGGGCACCGGCCAGCAGATAGGCGCTGTCCTGCAGGTCGTTCTTGAGATTGGGATTGGCCCCGTGGACCAGCAAGGAGCGCGCGACCTCGACATGGTTGCCGCGCACGGCCAGCAGCAGCGGCGTGTTGCCCTGCGGATCACGCACATCCACCGGCGCGCCGCGCTTGAGCCAGTCGCGCACCTGCAGCGCTTCGCCCGCCTGGGCGGCCGCCAGCAGCGCGGGGCCGAATTCGGGGCGGTTCACCACACCCTCCTGCGCCTTGGCCGCGTCGCGGCCCTCGGCGGCGGCGGCAACGGCCTGGGCCTCCTGCGCCTGGACATCCGCCAGTCCCGCCGCAAGGCAGGCCGTCAGAATCGCCGCGTGCCGGCCCTGCGCGCCGGATCGGGAAACAGCATGGTGCATACAAGCCCTCCTGGAAAACACTGTGGTGCGGCAAGCGTACGGCAAGCCCGGGCGATTGCACGTGAACCCGGGGTGCCGCCCGTCAGTTTCATTCAGGAACTATAGCGGCATCGCCTGATCCCACGCGCTTTCCCTGGGCTCGGCCCGCGCTGGAAAGTCTCCGCGCGCCAGCCGACCTCGAACGAAAGGAGACCCGTTCCCGTGCCTTGCAATCAACGCCGTGCCGCCCGCTGGCTGGCCGCAGCCGCCACCGCCCTCGCCGTCCTCACCACCACCCTGGCCCCTGCCGTCGCCCATGCGCGCGAGTTCGTCAGCGTCAAGGGCACCAGCGTCAATGTGCGGCAGCAGCCCACCACGCGCTCGGCCACGCTGTGGGAGCTGGGCAAGGGCTATCCGCTGCAGGTGGTGCAGCGCAAGGGCCAGTGGCTGCGCGTCAGGGACAACGAGAGCACGCTGGGCTGGGTGCATGCGCCGCTGACCGGCAAGACCCCGCACATGGTGGTGACCGGGCGCACCGCCAATCTGCGCGCAGGCCCGGGCCAGAACCATCGCGTGGTGGGCAAGCTGGCTGAAATGGAAGTGGTGCGCACGCTCAGGAAACAGGGCTCCTGGGCCCAGGTCCAGCGCGACAACGGCCAAAAGGGCTGGGTGGCGCGCAGCCTGACCTGGGGCTGGTGACCTGGGCTGATTACCTGGACGTCTGGCTGGACGTTCAGCCGTTGACCACGACCTGCGCGCGCGGCGCATAACCGTGGTTCAGCGGGCCATGGCCGGCGCCCGTGAACACATCGGCGCCGGCCGCAATCGCGCCCAGGATGTACTCGCGCGCCTGGGCCACGGCGGCCTCCAGCGGCAGGCCCAGCGCCAGGTGAGAGGCAATCGCCGAAGACAGCGTGCAGCCCGTGCCATGGCCGTTGTGCGTGGCAATGCGCTGCGACTGCAGGCGCAGCCGCTGGCCGTTGCCATGGCCCAGCAGGTCCACCACCAGATCGCCCGACAAGTGCCCGCCCTTGAGCAAGGCGGCCGGCGCGCCCAACGCCAGGAGTTCCTGCACGGCGCCGTCCAGTGCGTCTATGCCATCAATGGAGTGGCCCAGCAGCAGCGCCGCCTCGTCCAGATTGGGCGTGACCACGGTGGCCAGGGGGAACAGCTCGCGCACCAGCACGGAGGCGGTTTCCGGCGCGATCAGCCGGTCGCCGCTGGTGGCCACCATCACGGGGTCCAGCACCACGTTGCGCAGCTGGTGGCGGCGGATGGCATCGGCCACCACCTGCACCACCTCGGGCGTGGCCAGCATGCCGATCTTGACGGCGTCGGCGCCGATGTCCTCGACCACCGCATCGATCTGGCCGCGCAGTATGTCCACAGGAATGCCGTGGATGCCGCTGACGCCCAGCGTGTTCTGCACGGTGATGGCCGTGATGGCCGTCATGCCGTAGCAGCCCAGGGCGCTGCAGGTCTTGAGGTCGGCCTGTATGCCGGCGCCGCCGCCGCTGTCGGAGCCCGCGATGATGAGCACGCGGGCATAGCGCTTGCGCGCGGCGGGAGCCGGTTCGGGGGATGCGGCGGTCGAAGGGGAGTGGTCGGCAGTCATGGGCGAAAATTATCACCCATGCGCATGGTCAATACCGGCAGCTGCGGGATGTGCTGTAATGCCTGCTGACGGACGAAACAGGGGTGTCCCGTCGGTGAAACAGGGCCTGGCCCGCCTCACCGATGCGTGACTGAGAAACACCCTGGGGCCCCGGGGCGACCAGCCCCCTGCCGCACAAGCCTGCACCACAGGCACCTTGCCGCGCAGCGCCCCTGCACCCGATCCAGGTCATGCTGGCGTGGGGAGTTTCAATCAATCGGGGTGGTACGCCGCGTTTTGTCCAGCACATGCCCTGTGCGCGGACAGCCGGCCGGCAGTCCCACGGGCATGGGCGCACTTGACCACCAGATGCACATGTCCGTTCTACAAGCTTCTTCCCGCATCGCCATTCTGGGCGGCGGCCTCATGGGCCGGCTGCTGGCATTGGCGCTGGCCCGTCGCGGCCACGGCATTGCCGTATACGACGCCCACGGCCCCGAAGGCGATGGCGCAGCGGCCCGCGTGGCAGCCGCCATGCTCGCGCCCCTGGCCGAATCGGCCATCACCGAGCCCGGCGTGGTGCGCATGGGCCAGCACGGCCTGACGCGCTGGCCCGAACTGCTGGCCCAGCTCGATGCGCCCGTGTTCTTCCAGCAAAACGGCACCCTTATCCTCTGGCACCGCCAGGACGCGGGCGATGCCCAGCGCTTCTTCGGCCTGCTGGAGAAAAACCGCCGCATCAACCCCAGCCTTCCCGCGCTGCAGCCGCTGGCCGACCAGGCCCTGCACGACTGCGAGCCCGCGCTTGAGCGGCGCTTTGCCCAGGCCATGTACCTGCAGGGCGAGGGCCAATTGGACAACCGCCAGCTGCTGGCCGCACTCCACGCCACGCTGACCCGCCTGGGCGTGGAGCAGCACTGGAACCAGCCGCGCGAGCTGGCCGACTTCCAACCCGGCACGCCGGGCCATCCCGACTGGGTGCTGGACTGCAGGGGCCTGGGCGCACGCGGCCAATGGCCTGCGCTGCGCGGCGTGCGCGGCGAGGTGGTGCGCATCCACGCGCCCGAGGTCACGCTGCAGCGGCCCACGCGCCTGATCCATCCGCGCTACCCGATCTACATTGCGCCCAAGGAGGACCACCTCTTCGTCATCGGCGCCACCGAGATCGAGTCCGACGACATGTCGCCGGCCAGCGTGCGCTCCACGCTGGAGCTGCTGAGTGCCGCCTACACCGTGCATCCGGGTTTTGCCGAGGGCCGCATCGTCGAGATCGCCACCCAGTGCCGCCCCACCCTGCCCGACAATCTGCCGGCCGTGCGCTGGAGCGCGCCGCGCGTGATGGAGGTCAACGGCCTGTACCGCCATGGCTTCATGATCGCGCCGGCCATGCTGGACGTGGTGCTGGAGCTGCTCGACAGCGGTGATTCCGAACTGGCCCGCCGCTTCGATGTTGCCGTCGAGCATGCGCCATCGCAGCACAAGGCAGCCGCCTGAACGGCACGCACGGCACTTTCACGCACAACAGACCGGACATGCATGCAGGGCCGACAAGACCGGCCCTGCCTAAGATCGAACAAGCCCCCGTACCCGCCTTTCGTTTCCCCCAGCCGCCATGAACATCACCATCAACCAGCAAGCGACCGAACTGAGCGACGGAGCCACCGTGGCCGACGCGCTGGCCCAGCTTGCGCCGCGCCCGCCCTTTGCCGTGGCCATCAACACCGTCTTCGTGCCCAAGGCCCGCTATGCCGAGCAGGCGCTGAACGACGGCGACCGCCTCGAAGTGATCTCGCCCGTGACCGGCGGCTGATGCCCCATCCGACTCTCCCATTGCCTCACGCCATGACGACTTCCGCCTCTTCCTCCGACGACAGCCTGGTCCTGTACGGCCAGCGCTTTGACAGCCGCCTGCTGCTGGGCACCTCCCGCTACCCCTCGCCCGCCGTGCTCGAAGCTGCCGTGCAGCGCGCCCGCCCGGCCATGGTCACGGCCTCGCTGCGCCGCCAGGGCAGCAATGCCGCCGAGACCGGCGCCAGCTTCTGGGAACTGCTCAGAAAGCTCAACGTGCCCGTGCTGCCCAACACCGCCGGCTGCATGACCGTGCAGGAAGCCGTCACCACGGCCCAGATGGCACGCGAAGTCTTCGAGACCCCCTGGATCAAGCTGGAGCTGATCGGCGACGACTACACCCTGCAGCCCGACACGCTGAACCTGGTCGAGGCCGCCTCCATCCTCATCAAGGACGGCTTCCAGGTCCTGCCCTACACCACCGAGGACCTGGTGCTGTGCCAGCGCCTGGTGGATGTGGGCTGCCAAGCCGTCATGCCCTGGGCGGCGCCCATCGGCACGGGCCGCGGCCCCGTCAACCCCTATGCCATGCAGACGCTGCGCGAACGCCTGAAGGTGCCGCTGATCGTGGATGCGGGCCTGGGCCGGCCCTCGCATGCCTGCCAGGTCATGGAATGGGGCTATGACGCCGTGCTGCTGAACACGGCCGTGGCCCTGTCCGAAGACCCGGTGGCCATGGCCGGCGCCTTTGCCGACGCCGTGAACGCCGGCCACGCCGCCCACCGCGCCGGCGCCATGGCCGAGCAATCGGCCGCCCAGCCCAGCACGCCCGTGCTGGGCACGCCGTTCTGGCACCACGGCTGAGGAGACCGGCCATGAGCAACGACTCCATCCAGTCCTGGGCAGATGCCATCGTGCGCCTGCACGGCGCCACCTTCGCCCCTGAAGGCTCCGCCCTGCCCTCGCAGCCCGTGCCGCAGGCACAGCGCCAGGAGCCGGCCTATCTTGCGGCGCTGCAAGCCTGCAGCGCGCTGGGCTTCATCGCCATCGACGCCGAGACGCTGGCCTGCGCCTGGCAGGCGCAGACGCTGCGCAGGGGCCGCTTCGAGGCCACGCTATGGCCCGACGATCCGCGCGACTTCGGCCTAGAGGGGGCCGATCCCGCACTGGCCTTCCCGGAGTGCCCAAGGTCCCTGGGCCTGTACGGCGTGCTGCCCGATGCGCAATGGGTGGGACGCATGGCCCGCGCCGGTGTGCCCACCGTGCAATTGCGCTTCAAGTCCGAGGACCGCGACGCCATCGCCCGCGAAGTGCGCGCCGCCGTGGCCGCCGTGGAAGGCACGGGCGCCCTGCTCTTCATCAACGACCACTGGCGCGAGGCCATCGATGCCGGCGCCTATGGCGTGCATGTGGGCCAGGAAGACCTGGACGCGCTGGCCGGCGCCGACCTGCAGGCCATCCACGCCTCGGGCCTGCGCCTGGGCGTGAGCACGCATGGCTATGCCGAAATGGTGCGCGCCCATGCGGTGCAGCCCAGCTACATCGCGCTGGGCGCCGTCTTCCCCACCACGCTCAAGAAGATGGCCACGGCTCCGCAGGGCCTGGCGCGCCTGAGCGCCTATGTGCGCCTGATGCAGCGCTATCCGCTGGTGGCCATCGGCGGCATCTCGGCCGACCAGTTCCCGGCCGTGCGCGCCACGGGCGTGGGCTCGGTGGCCGTGGTGCGGGCACTGGTCAATGCCGAGGATCCAGAAGCGGCGGCGCAGCAGTTGCTCGCAAGCATGCACGCTGCCGACTGAGTTCTTGCTGGGCACCCCAACAAAAAAGGGAGCAGATGCTCCCTTTTTTTCACTGCCTCAGCCCTTGGGCGGATCCTTGTCGTCTGCCTGCGGCGACGGAGCCTGTGGTGGGCTACGAAAAGCCGGGTCGGTCTCGCGCGACAGCAGCATGTCCACCGAGCGGCTCAGCGGCTCGTCCAGGCCACGGTGCTCACGCACGGTGTCGGGCGGCTCCAGCTCCCACTTGTCCAGCGCCAGGTCCATGTCCAGCGGCGCCTTGAGATTGTGGCTGCTGAAGCCCACGGCACCCGAACCGGGCATCGACAGCGTCACGGGCGGAAAGCGCGAGGGCACGTCGACATGCGGCAGCTCGTTCTCGCCCAGGTCCGTGAGGTCTATGTCCAGCAGCGGTGCCGACTCATCGTGGATGAAGGAAGGCGCCTCGCCCAGGGGCACGGCGCGCACCTGGCCTGCGGGCAGTTGGCCGGCCTGATCCAGATCGAAGTTCAGGGGCTGCAGCTCGAAGTGCAGCGGTGCGGACAACGAGTCCGGTGCGCTGCTCGCAGGCCTGTCGCCGCCACCGACAGCACCCGTGGACAGGGGCAGCGTGTCCATGGGGGTGAACTCCAGGCCCGGCTCCAGCGGCGTCACCGAGGCCGGCTGCGGCTGTGCAGGTTCTATCGGCGGCTGCAGCTCTGCCATCCAGTCCACGCCCGTGGCCGCGGATGCAGGAGCCTGCGCCGGCGTGGCTTCTGCAGCCGCTGTGAAGGCAGCCGCGCCAGCCGTGGCTGCGCCGGCTGCAGCCGTGCCCGCCACCATGCGCGGCGTGGTGCGCTCGCGCGGGCCGGGTTCGCCGCGTGTTCCGGCAGGTGAGGTGCGCGCAATGGACAGCAGCAGCAGCAGGTCGTCGAAGGCGGCCAGATCGAAGGGAGCCGGCGCATCGGGGTCGGGTGCACCGTCCTGCTTGAACAGGTAGTGCGCCAGGCAAGTTTCGACTTCGTCCACGGGCCACAGGGCCTCGATGCGCGCCAGTTGCTCGGGATAGCCCTGCAGCAGGCTGCTGCCCTTGTCGGTGAAGCCCGGCATGGCCGGCACACGGGCGTTGAAATGCCTGGCAAAACGCGCGCGCAGCTGGTCGAAATCGTCGCGGCGGCTCAGCGTGTAGTACAGGTGCAGCAGCTCCAGATAGGCCAGCGGCGAGGAATCCTCATGCGTGTCGATATGCGAGCGCAGCAGCTCGATGGCCTGCTGGTGCTCGCCCACCGAGATGAAGAATTCCGCCTGTTGCTGCACGTCGAACAGTTCGCCGGGCTGCACCATGCGCCTGGCCTTGATGGCCTCGGGCGCAGACGTGCGCACAGGTGCCGGGGCCTGCGGCGCAGGCTCGGTTTCCAGCTCGGCATGCACGGACACAGGCACGGGAATGGTGGCCGGGCCGAAGTCGCCAGGGTCCACATCCTCATGCAGCTCATAGGTCACGCCGGGGCGCATCTGGGCGCCGCGCTGCACATAGGGCGAAGCCAGGGTATCCGGTCCCCGGCGGTCGTCCTGCTGCGGTGCCGCAGGCCGGTGCTCACGCAGGCTGGGGGCCATGGGCCGCGTGGGCCTATGGGGATCCAGGGAATGCGGCAGGGTGTGGATCTCGTCATCGCGCACATGCGGCGGGGTCGACGGCACGGGGTCCTGCGACGAACGCTCCACCGATTCCCGCCAGGCGTTCTGCTCGCGCGAGAACAGCGAAGCACCCGAGCGCATGCGCCAGGCCATCCAGCCGATCACGGCCACGGCGGCAATCAGGGCCAGCAGCAGCGCATTGAACAGCCAGGACGAGCCGCCGGACTCCTGGCGCATTGCGTCCAGCTCGGCCCGCAGCTGGGCCAGTTGCCCACGGTCCACGCCGTCGCGCTTCTTGAAGGCCGCCATCTCGGCCTCCAGCGCCTGCACGCGCTTGTTGGCCTCGGCCAGCTGCTCGCTGCCCGCATCGAACATGGGAGCCGCAGATGCGGCACCGCCTTCGGGTGTTCCAGGTGTTCCGGCTGCTCCAGCGGCGCCCGGCGTGCCGCCCGTTCCCAGCCACTCCTCCACCGGCTCCATGCGCAGGCGCGGTTCGATGCGCAGGCCCGCCTGCAGCTGCCCGGCCTGGGCCTGGGCGGTCACGCCCACGGGAGGCCTGGACTTTTCGGCCGCGGCCTTGGGTTTCGGCCTGGGCTTTGGTTTGGGCTGGGGCTGCGCCTCCTTGGGAGCGGGCACCGTGGCAGGCCGGGCATCCGACCGGGCACTGCGGGCAGCGGCCGCGCGGGAGGGTGTCGAAGAAGATTCAGAAGCGGTGCCAGCCACACCGGCTGCACCAGCGCCAGCGCCAGCACCGGCTGCTGCAGCGACGCCCACGGTCGGCAGCGCAGGCTGCGCTGCTGCCAGTTCACGCACATTGATGGGCTGGTTGCCTGAGGCGTCCACCGAATCTGGCAGCTGCGCCAGCAGCGTATAGCTGCGGCTGATGCCGCCACCTTCGCAGCCCGCCCACAGCTTGAGCGTCACGATGGGCTCGTCCACCGTATAGCGGGCCTGCACCCGCACGGCCTTGCCCGACGAGGTCGGGCTGACACTGACGCGCGAGGATTCGATGGGCCTGTCACCGGCCAGCAGCTCGGCGCGCACACAGGAGCTGCCGGCGTCGTTTCCGCTATCGGGCTGCAAGCCCACCACCAGGTCGAACGGAGCGCCCAGCACCACGTTGCCCCGAGGACTGCCCAACGACAATGCGGACGCGTTCCAGGCCATGGAGGACAGGGCGACGCCGAGAATGGTGCTACAAATTCTCACATCAGCCTTTCTTTGAACGCTTGCATTTTTGCATAGACACCTGTAGGACACCTCCTCTATGTATATGATCCAAAACAACATTTCTCCTATCAGAAACGCCGGATTGATAGGCGCAGGCATCATGGGTCAAGGCATTGCCCAGTTGGCCGCCCAGGCAGGCGCCAGGGTGCTGCTGCAGGATGCCCGTCCCGGCGCTGCCGTACAAGCGCAGCAACAGCTGCTTGCGCTGTGGGACATGCTTGAGAAGAAACAAAAAATAACAAGTGAGCAGGCCGCAGATTGCAAGGCCCGGCTGACGGTGGCGGACGATCTCGATGCCTTCAGGAACTGCGATCTGGTGATAGAGGCCATCGTCGAGCGCATGGATGCCAAGCAGGCGCTGCTGCGCGAGCTGGAGGCCATCGTTGCGCCCGGGACCCTCATCGCCAGCAATACCTCGGCCCTGTCCATCACCACGCTGGCCACGGCGCTCAAGCACCCGCAGCGCTTTGCCGGCTTTCACTTCTTCAACCCGGCCCCGCTGATGAAGGTGGTGGAGATCGTGCGCGGCCTGGCCACGGACGAGGCCACCTGCGCCACGCTGGCACAGTTCGCGCGCAGCTTCGGCCACACGCCCGTGCGTGCGCAGGACACGCCCGGCTTTCTGGTCAACCACCTGGGCCGAGGCTATGTGACCGAGGCGCTGCGCATCGTGCAGGAAGGCATTGCCGACTTCGCCACCATCGACCGCATCCTGCGCGAGCAGGTGGGATTCAAGCTCGGCCCGTTCGAGCTGATGGATCTCACCGGCCTGGATGTCACCCATGCCGTGATGGAGCACATCTACCACCAGTACTACCAGGAGCCGCGCTACCGCCCCAGCCCCATTGCCGCGCAGCGCGTGGCGGCCGGCCTGCTGGGCCGCAAGACCGGCCAGGGCTTTTACCGCTATGCAGAAGGCCGCGCCGAGCAGCCTGCCGAGCCTGCCGTGCCGCAGGTGCAGACGCTGCCACCGGTCTGGGTGTCCGCACGCGCGGCCCGGCGCAACGAGATCTACCAGTTGCTCAAGAGCCTGGGCGCACGCATTGAAACCGCGCAGGCACCGACCGAGCAGGCCTTGATCCTGGTGGCGCCACTGGGCCTGGACGTGACCACTGTGGCTGCCGTGGAGCGGCTGGACTGCACGCGCACCATGGGCATCGACATGCTGATCGCCGACGCCGACACGCGCCGCCGCGTGCTGGCCACCACGCCGGCCACGCGCACCGACATGCGCGACGCCGCCCATGCGCTTTTTGCCAGCGACGGCAAGGCCGTCAGCGTGATCCGCGACAGCGGCGGCTTCGTCACGCAGCGCGTGGTGGGCTCCATCGTCAACATCGCCAGCGACATCTGCCAGCAGGGCATCGGCAGCCCGGCCGATCTGGAAAAGGCCGTGACCCTGGGCCTGGGCTATCCCGTGGGCCCGCTGGCCATGGGCGACCGCTGGGGCCCCACCAACATGCTGGAGGTCCTGTTCAACCTACAGACCGTGTATGGCGATCCACGCTACCGCCCCAGCCCCTGGCTGCGCCGCCGTGGCGCGCTGGGGCTGAGCCTCACGCACGAGGAGCCATAAGCCCTGCAAAGCCGGCGACCCGACGCACGACGGGTCGCCTTTTTTCGCCGCCCTGCCCCGTTTTCGGCAGGCCCAGACACCGAAGTGACAGGCCCGCCGGCGGCATGCTGCGCCGCGGCGGTCCCACACGCGACAATGTGACCGTCATCAGTCACGCAAAAGACAGGCCATGGACGACCCGATTCTTACCATCGAAGAACGTGAAGCGATCAACTCCGGTCGCTGGTTTTCATCACTTTCTCCATCGCTTCGGCACGACATTCTTCGATGCGCTTACGTCAAACGGTTCAAAGATGGCACGCTCATCTGCGCACGCGGAGAACCGCCCGAGGAATGGATCGCCTGCGCCCGGGGTGCGGTGCGCGTGAGCTCGACCTCGATCACGGGCAAGCAGATCACGCTGGACTACGTGGAGCCGGGCATCTGGTTCGGCGACGTGGCCATCCTGGACGGGGACAAGCGCACGCACGATGCCTATGCGCACGGCGAGACCACGCTGCTGTGCGTGTCCAAGACCGACTTCAAGAAAATCCTGTCCATGCATGTGGAGTTCTCGGAAGCCATGCTGCGCCTGCATGCACGGCGCATCCGCCAGCTCTACGGCCTGGTCGAGGACCTCAACACTCTGCCGCTGCGCGCGCGCCTGGCCAAGCAGCTGCTGCACCTGGTGCGCAGCTACGGCGTGACCAGCCTGTCGGATGGCAGCGAGATCCGCATCGGCCTGCACCTGGCGCAGGAGGAGTTGGCCCAGTTGCTGGGCGCCTCGCGCCAGCGCGTGAACCAGGAACTCAAGGCCATGGAGCGCGAGAACGCCATCCGCATCGAGCCGGGCGGCCTGGTGGTCTGCGACCGCGACACGCTGCTGCGCATCGCCGCGCCCGACGCCTGAACCTGCGCGGCCCCCACCGCGCCGCGTACACAAAGCCCTTTCCTTCACCGACCGGACGTTCGCGCCGGCCGGTGCCTTGCCGCGCCCGTGCCGCGCGGCCGCACCCCTTTCTAGAACCGGTTTCCGAACCGATCACAGGACTGACTGCCCCATGAGCACTTTCGACCATTTCGTAGGCACGCGCCCCGTCTCCGACCAGCACGCATTCGACGTGCCCGCGCTCACCGCCTGGATGCAGGGCCATGTGCAGGGCTTTGCCGGCCCGCTGCAGGTGGAGATGTTCAAGGGCGGCCAGTCCAACCCCACCTACAAGCTGATCACGCCCGGCCGCAGCTACGTGATGCGCTCCAAGCCCGGCCCCGTGGCCAAGCTGCTGCCCTCGGCCCATGCCATCGAGCGCGAGTTCCGCGTGATGAAGGGCCTGGCCGGCACCGACGTGCCCGTGCCCCACATGTATGCGCTGTGCGAGGACGAGTCCATCATCGGCCGCGCCTTCTACATCATGGAGTGCATGGAAGGCCGCGTGCTCTGGGACCAGTCCCTGCCCGGCATGGAGCCGGCCCAGCGCGCCGCCATCTACGACGAGATGAACCGCGTGATCTCGGCGCTGCACACCGTGGACTTCGCTGCCCAGGGCCTGGCCGACTACGGCAAGAGCGGCAACTACTTCGAGCGCCAGATCGGCCGCTGGAGCAAGCAGTACGTGGCCTCGGTCACCCAGCCCATCCCCGAGATGGACCAGCTCATGCAGTGGCTGCCCGCCCACATGCCGGCCAGCGCGCTGGATGCCTCGCGCGTGTCCATCGTGCACGGCGACTTCCGCCTGGACAACCTCATGTTCCACCCCACCGAGCCGCGCGTCATCGCCGTGCTGGACTGGGAGCTGTCCACGCTGGGCCACCCGCTGGCCGACTTCAGCTACCACTGCATGAGCTGGCACATCCCGGCCACGCTGGGCCGGGGCATCGCAGGCAAGGACCTGGCTGCCCTGGGCATTCCCGGCGAAGAGGAATACATCCGCCGCTACTGCGAGCGCACGGGCCTCAAGGACGTGGACACGCTGCGCGCCGACTGGAACTTCTACATGGCCTACAACATGTTCCGCATCGCGGCCATCCTGCAGGGCATTGCCAAGCGCGTGGAGGCCGGCACGGCCTCCAGCGCCCAGGCCAAGGCCTCGGGCGACACCGCCCGGCCCATGGCCGAGCTGGCCTGGTCCTTTGCCCAGCGCAGCTGAGCCATCCAGACCAGCCCCCAACACTCACCGATCACCCCGTTTCCACCACAAGCGACAAGCCAAGAGAAGGAGCGCATCCATGGACTTTGAATATTCGCCCAAGACCAAGGACCTGCAGGAACGCCTGCTGAAGTTCATGGACGAGCACATCTATCCCGGCGAAAAGGACTATGCCGCCGAGATGGAAGCCAACACCGCCGCAGGCAAGCGCTGGACGCCGCTGCAGACCATCGAGAAGCTCAAGGTCAAGGCCCGGGAGCAAGGCCTGTGGAACCTGTTCCTGCCCGTGGACAGCGCCGAGGCCGCTGGCTACAAGGGCGGCGGCCTGACCAACCAGGAATACGCGCCGCTGGCCGAGATCATGGGCCGCGTGCCATGGTCCAGCGAGGTGTTCAACTGCTCTGCGCCCGACACCGGCAACATGGAAACCATTGCGCGCTACGGCAGCACCGAACTCAAGGAGCGCTGGCTCAAGCCGCTGCTGGAAGGCAAGATCCGCTCGGCCTTCGCCATGACCGAGCCCGAAGTGGCCTCCTCCGACGCCACCAACATCTGCACCCGCATCGAGCGCCAGGGCGACGAGTACGTGATCAACGGCCACAAGTGGTGGATCTCGGGTGCCGGCGATCCGCGCTGCCAGGTCTTCATCACCATGGGCAAGACCGACCCCGACGCGCCCAAGCACTCGCAGCAAAGCATGATCATCGTGCCCGGCGACGCGCCCGGCATCCGCATCGTGCGTCCGCTCAACGTCATGGGCTATGACGATGCGCCGCACGGCCACATGGAGATGTACTTCGAGAACGTGCGCGTGCCCGTGGGCAACATCCTCCTGGGCGAGGGCCGTGGCTTCGAGATCGCCCAGGGCCGCCTTGGCCCCGGCCGCATCCACCACTGCATGCGCCTGATCGGCCTGGCCGAGCGCGCGCTGGAGCTGATGTGCAAGCGCGCCAGCTCGCGCATCGCCTTCGGCAAGAGCGTGGCCCAGCAGACCGTGACGCAGGAACGCATCGCCGAGGCACGCTGCCGCATCGACATGGCGCGCCTGCTCACGCTCAAGGCCGCCTGGCTGATGGACATTGCGGGCAACAAGGTGGCCCGCAGCGAGATCGCCATGATCAAGGTCGTGGCCCCCAGCATGGCCTGCCAGGTCATCGACTGGGCCATGCAGGTGCACGGCGGCGGCGGCATGAGCGACGACTTCCCGCTGGCCAGCGCCTACGCCCACGCGCGCACGCTGCGCTTTGCCGACGGCCCGGACGAAGTGCACCGCAACGCCATCGCCAAGTGGGAGCTGGGCAAGTACGGCGCCTACGGCAAGGATGCTGGCGTGCCCATCACGCGCGGCAGCTGAGCAGGCTTCAAGCCTGAGGCCTCAGGCCGCACACCCGGCAGGATCGGGTGGCGGCCCTGGCCCTTCCCTCTCAGCCAGGTGGCAATGCCTCCTGGCTTTTTTGTGCCTGCCTTTCCGGCATTTCAGTGCCCAGGGCAGGCGGCTCCCAGCCACCGCCCAGCGCCCGGTACAGCGCCACGCGCGCCTGCAGCTGCAGCAGGCGCTGCAGCACGGCATCGTCCTGGGCCGCGTACAGCGTGGTCTGGGCCTGCAGCAGGGACAGCAGGCTTTCCGCCCCGGCCTTGTAGCGCAGCTCGGCCAGCGACACGGCCTGGCGGGCCTGGGCCAGCACCTCGGCCTGGGCCTCGGCCTGGGCCTTCAGGCCGTGGACGGCGTTGAGCGCCAGATCCACATCGCCATAAGCCGCGACGATGGACTTGTAATAGCCGGCCAGCAGCTCCTCGCGCCGGGCCTGGGCGCCATCGCGTTCGGCTGCCAGACGGCCGCCGTCGAAGATGGGGCCGGCCAGTCCGGCCAGCAGCGAATAGACCGGCTCGCGCAGCCAGTCGCTGGCGCGGCCCGCGCTGGTGCCCGCGCTGCCCGTGAGGGTCAGCCGGGGCCACAGCGCCGCACGGGCCGCCTGCAGGTTGGCGCTGGCGGCGGCCAGCTGCGCTTCCGCATTGGCAATGTCGGGCCGGCGCTGCAGCAGTTGCGTGGGCAGGCCTGCGCCGATCTCGGGCAGTTGCAGGGCTTGCAGCGAATCCGTGGCCAGCGCGGGGCGGCGTGCCTGGCCCAGCAGCACGGCCAGCGTGGCATCGGCATCCTCGCCCTGGCGGCGCAGCGTGGCCAGGGCCTGGCGCTGGCTGGCCACCAGGCCGCGCTGCTGTGCCAGCTCCAGCTGGGTGGCGGCGCCTGCGCGCGCGCGGGACTCCACCAGGCCCAGCAGCCGCTCGGCATTGGCCACGTTGCGCGCCGCAATGGCCTGGCGCTCACGCAGCGCCACGGCCTGCAGCCAGCCATGGGCCACCTGGGCGGTGACAGTGAGGCGCACCGTGTCCTGGTCGAACCGGCTGGCCTGCCAGGCCGCCGCCGCCGCATCGCGCGTGGCGCGGTTGCGGCCCCAGAAGTCCACCTCATACGAAGCCGTCAGTGCAGCGCCGTAGACGCTGGCCTGCCCGCCCGCCACCTGTGCATGGTTCATGCGCTGGGCGCGCAGCTCGCCATTGAGCGAGGGCAGCAGCGCCGCGCCTGCCTGGCGCGTGGCCGCCTCGGCCTGGCGCACGCGGGCCATGGCGGCAGCCATGTCCAGGCTCTGGTCCTGGGCGGCCTGCACCATGCCGCCCAGCTCCGCGCTGCCAAAGGCCTGCCACCACTGCGGTGAAACAGAGGCAGGGACGGCTTCGCCCTGCTGCTTCCACGAAGCGGCCAGCGCAGGCGCCTCCCGGTCCGGCATCGTCTGCTGCGCGGCGCAACCGCCCAGCGCAGCCAGGGCCAGGGCGATGCAGCCCAGGCGCGCATTTCCCAGCGTCTTGTCGTTCATGTCTTTCATCTCACTCTCCCGCCAGCGCGCGCACCGGGTCCAGCCGCGCCGCCGTCTTGGCAGGCATGTAGCCGAACACCAGGCCCGTCACCACGGCGCAGGCAAAGGCGCCCAGCATGGCGCGCACCGAAAACACCATGGGCACGCCCGCCACGATGAGCACCACGCCCACGGCCAGCCCGGCCAGCAGGCCCACGGTGCCGCCCACGAAGGTGACCAGGCTGGCCTCGGTCAGGAACTGGCGCAGGATGTCGCGCTGGCGCGCGCCCGTGGCCATGCGGATGCCGATCTCGCGCGTGCGCTCGCGCACCGTCATCAGCATCACGTTCATCACGCCGATGCCGCCCACTACCAGGGAAACGGCGGCAATCAGGCCCAGCATCACCGCCATGCTCTGGCGCGTGGCCGCCTCGGCCTGGATGCGCGCCGCCGCATTGCCAATGCCGAAGTCCTCGCGCCCGCCGTGGCGGGCCAGCAGCAGCTTGCGCATGGCCTCCTCCGCCTCGTGCACCACGTCGGAGGACATGGCCTCGATCACCACATAGTCGGGCTGGGTCTGCGACTGGTAGACGCGCGCCCGGCCCGAGCGGTAGGGAATGAAGACCATGTCGTCATAGTTCTGCGCGCCCGAGTCAGCGCCGCGCTCGCTCATCACGCCGATGACCTCGAAGGCCGATGTGCCGATGATCAGCTGGCGGCCCAGCGGGTTGGGCGTGTCAGGGAAGAAGTGCTGGTGCGCCTTGTGGCCCAAGACCACCAGGGGCGCCAGGTCGCGGTCCTCGGCCTCGGTGTAGTAGCGGCCCTGGGCCAGCTTCCAGTGGTGCACCAGGGGCATCTCCTCGCTGGCCGCGAACACATAGATCTGCTTGTCGGCCTTGCCGTAGCGCACCGTGATGGGGTCGCCGATGACGGGCATCACGCGCCGTATCTCGGGCAGTTCGCGCACGGCGGCCAGGTCTTCCTCGGTCATCTGCCCGGCCGGCCCGCCCGTGGCCGGCGGCTTGCTGCCCATGTAGAGGATGGCCGTGCCCATGGTCCCCATCTGCTCGACCACCTTGCGCCGCGCGCCCTCGCCAATGGCCAGCATGACAATCACCGAGGCCACGCCGATGACGATGCCCAGCAAGGTCAGGCTGGTGCGCACGCGGTTCATGCGCATGCCGCGCCAGGCGCTGCGCGCGGCCTCGAACAGCTCGGCCAGCCAGGGCGCGCCGGCGCTGCCGCGCTGCGGCGTGAGCGGCAGGGCAGCGGCGCCCGCATTCACCCCATTTGCGGCATCGTCGCGCTGGCTGTCGCTGGTGATGCGGCCGTCGCTGATCTCGATCACGCGGCGCGCCTGGGCGGCCACAGTGCGGTCGTGGGTGATGAGGATGATGGTGTGGCCCGCATCGGCCAGCTCGCGCAGCAGGGCCATGACTTCGGCGCCGCTGTGCGAGTCCAGCGCGCCCGTGGGCTCGTCGGCCAGGATGATCTGGCCGCCGTTCATCAGCGCGCGCGCAATCGACACGCGCTGCTGCTGCCCGCCCGACAGCTGGTTGGGCCGGTTGCCCAGGCGCGAGCCCAGGCCCAGGCGCTCCAGCAGCGCACGGGCGCGCCGCACGCGCTCTTCCTTGGGCAGGCCCGCGTAGATGGCGGGCATTTCCACGTTCTCGCTGGCGCTTTCGCTGGCTATCAGGTGGTAGCCCTGGAAGACGAAGCCGAAGGCCTCGCGCCGCAGCCAGGCCAGCGCGTCCGAGTCCAGCGTGGCCACGTCCTGGCCCTGGAAGTGGTAGCTGCCCTCGCTGGGCCGGTCCAGGCAGCCCAGGATGTTCATCAGCGTGGACTTGCCCGAACCGGAGCTGCCCACCACCGCGACGAACTCACCCGCGCGTATCTCCAGGTCGATGCCGTGCAGCACGGTGACGGCGGGCTGGCCGCTGTCGCCGCCGCCGTAGTGCTTGGTGATGCCGCGCAGCTCTATCAGCGGTGCGGTCAGCGGCGCGCCGGCCTGCATGCCCTGCGCCATCACCATTGCAGCCACCGCGGGCCACGGTCCAGAGGCGTCTCGCCGACGATGACGCGCTCGCCTTCCTGCAGGCCCTCCAGCACCTCGGCCTGGTGGCGGCTGCGCACGCCCAGGCGCACGGTGCGCTGCTCGGGCTGGCCCTTGGCGTCCAGCACGCGCACGGTCTGCGTGCTGCCGGCCTTCTCGGCCTTCTCGGCGTTCTCTGCCTTTTCCGCCTTGTCAGTCGTTCCCGCCTTGTCGGCCACGGCCATCAGCGGCACGGTCAGCGCCTGCGCGGCCTGCCCGGTGACAAAGACCACCTGGGCCGTCATCTGGGGCATCAGCTCGGCGTCCTCGTTGTCCACATCGAACAGCACGGTATAGGCCACGGCCTTGGTGGCGGGCGCAGGCGCCTGGCCCGCATTGCCGCCGGCCGGCGCCTGGCTGGTAGAGGGCGAAGGCAGCACCTGGCGCACCTTGCTGGACCAGCGCCGGGGCCTGGCTTGGTCGGCGCCGCCCAGCGTGGTGAAGTACACCGGCATGTCGTCGCGCACGCGGCGCACGTCGGCCTCGGACACTTCGGTCCACACCGTCATGGCCGACAGGTCGGCAATGCGCAGGATGTTGGGCGTCTGGTAGGTGGCGTTCAGCGTCTGGCCCTCGCGCGCCTCCACCGACACCACGGTGCCCGCCATGGGCGCGTAGATGCGCGTATAGCCCAGGCGCGCCTCGTCGGCCTTGAGCGTGGCCTGGGTCTGGTCGATCTGGGCCTTCAGATGCTCCATGCGGGCACCGGCGGCGGCCAGGTTGGCTTCTGCGGTCTGCAGGTCTTCCTCGCGCGTGGCCCCGTCGCGGGCCAGCTGGCGCTGGCGCGTGAGCTGCTGCTCGGCCAGCTTGCGCAGCGCCTGCTGCTCGGCCAGCTGGGCGCGCAGGCCCGCCAGCGAGGCACGCCCCGCATCCACCGTGGCGCGCTGCACGCTGGGGTCGATCTCCACCAGCAGTGCGCCCTTTTCCACCTGGGCGCCGGGCTCCACGCGCAGCCGGGTGACCTGGCCCGACACCTGGGCGCCCACGTCCACATAGCGGCGCGGCTGCAGCGTGCCGATGGCCGTGACGGTGGACTCGATATCGGTGCGCGCCACGGTCTCGGTCTGGTAGGCCACGGCAGGCCGGCTGGACCACCAGGCGGCCGCGCCCCCGGCCGCCGCCAACAGGACCACCGCCACGGCGATGGCTTTCCAGCGTTGCTGCGTGCGCGTCATGCTTGCCTCCCGACCACACACACCCCGAACTGGAACGAAAGCAGGAAACTCATCTGAAAAACCCCGTAGTACCGAAACTGAAAACAATCCACGCCAAATCCGCCACGGCAAGCACGCCAGCCAACCAGGCCAGCCGCGCCGCCCAGCGCGCATGGGCGCTGATCAGGGCCACGGCCATCAGCGCGCCGGCGGACACAAAGCCCAGCCAGGCCACCGTGCCCACCGTGCCGCCCCAGCCCGAGACAACGGGCACAAGGGCCAGCGCCAGCAGCGCCGTGCCCAGGCCGCGCAACTGCGGGCCACGGCGGGCCGGCAGCTCGCGCGCGCCGGTCAATTGTTCGTAGTGGCGGTCCATGGCAAAGGCCAGGGCCGCCATGCCTGCAAAGGCCAGGGCCAGTGCGGCCAGGGATGCGTGCAACGTGCTCATGCCTGCACCTCCGAGGGACCGGCTACGGCGGTCTGGCCCTTGGGGGCCTTTTGCCTGGCGGCGGCACCCGCGCCGCGCCGCGCCAGCCAGCGCCAGGCCCAGGCGGCCGCCAGCCCCGTGGCCAGGCAGAACAGCTCCACCCCGGCGCTTTCCCAGTCGCCCTCCAGCATGTGGGCCGACAGCGGCTCGCCCACGGTGATCCAGTTGAGCAGCGGCAGCAGCAGGCACAGCATGGCCAGCAGGCCCATCTGCTGGCGCCAGGCCGTGGCCGGCGCGCAGGCCAGCGCATGCACCAGCGCCAGGCCCCACAGCCCGAAGAACACGGCCAGCTCCCAGTCATCGCGGTGCGCCAGGCCCACGGGCACCAGGCGGTTGGCCCACAGGTAGCCGATGCAGCCCAGGCCCAGCCCGGCGATGGCCGCCACGTTCAGGCCCTCGATCAGCCGGTACACGCGCGCCGTGGCGCTGCCGAACTCGCCCTGGTGGCGGCTGCGGCGCTTGACCATGAAGAGAATGGCGCCCGTGGCCATCATGGCCGCGCCCGCCAGGCCGCACAGGAAGTACAGCCACTTCATGGCCAGCCCGCCGAACTTGACCATGTGCAGCCCGCCCATGACCGCCTGGGCCAGCGAGGGGGTGCCGCCGTCGGCGCCGCCGGGCAGGCGTACCTGCAGCACCTCGCCCGTGGCGGCCGAGAACATGGCCATGCCCGAATTGGGGCTCAGGCGCTGATGCGCACGGTCATCGCTGTTCCAGCCGTAGACGCCGATGCGTGCCGATGCATCGCCGGGATGGTTGACGACCACCGCGCGCACCGCCTGGCCCATCAGCTCCTGGCCGCGCCGTGCAAAGGGCTCCAGATCGGGCACCGCCAGGGGCTTGCCGGAAGGCGCAGGAGGCCCGGCCTCGGTCATGTCGGCGATGAAGGCCGTGCGGGCGGCCTGGTCCGTGCCATAGACCGTCCAGACGCCAACGGGCATGAAGCTCAGGCTGGAGATGGCGATGCCGGTATAGGCAATCATGAACTGGAAGGGCAGCGTCAGCACCGCCACGGCGTTGTGCGCGTCCAGCCAGCTGCGCTGGCCCTTGCGTGCGCGAAAGGTGAAGAAGTCCTTGAAGATGCGCTTGTGCGTGATCACGCCGCTGACCAGGGCCACCAGCATGGCCATGGCGGCAATGCCGATCACCCACAGCCCCACCTGCCCTGCATGCAGTTCATAGTGGAAGTCCACGAAATGGTTGCCGCCCATGGTGGCGCGCGCGGCGCCATGGCCGTGGCCTGCCGTCATTTCCTCGCCCGTGGCGGTGTCCAGCTCGGCATCGGCGTACTGGCGGTTGGCGTCGAACCAGTAGACATGCAGGTCGCCGCCGCCCTTGTCGTCGGACGGCCAGATCTCCCACATCTGCGCGCCCTGGTGGTGCTTTTGCATGTAGGCCGCGCCCCAGGCCAGGCGCTGGCCCAGGTCCGCACCCTGCCCGGCCGGCGCGGCGGCGCGCGCTGCCGCCTCGGCCGCCTCCTCGGCATGGTGCTCGGGTGTCATCCAGTGCGTGATGGCTTCCTGGAACACGGCCAGCGAACCCGTGAGGAACACCGCGAACAGCAGCCACGAAAACCACAGCCCGCACCAGGTATGCAGCCAGGCCTGGGCCTGGCGGAAACCGCCCGTGGCAGCGCCGCTGCCGGGGACCTTGCTGATCTGCGCCTTGGCCATCTCAAACGCCCCCGCCATTGCGCGCCAGCAGCAGCGCGGCGCCGCCCATCAGGGCCGCAGGCACCAGCAACCCCAGCCAGACCCGGCCCGCCGAAACCGGCGAGAACGCCCAGATCACCGCCAGCGCGTGCAGCGCAAAGCTCCACTGCATGCCGGCGATCACGGCATCGACACGCGCGCCGGGCAGCGCAGCGGCCAGGAAGGCCGCCAGCGCGCTGGCCAGCGCATAGCCGCCGAAGACGGCAGCCAGCAGGCGGGACAGGACAAGCAGGCCCGGATGGGTGGGTTTGGCGGAATGACCGGATTGGCCGGAATGGCTGGAATGGGAAAGGGACATGTAGCGGGTTGTTCAGAAAAGCGGCAATGCAAATGCCGAAAGCAATGGCCGTGACGGCCCTCCTGATACATGACAAACGAGATTGAAAAAAAGGCCAGCCGCAATGGACAGCGGCCTGGGTGGTTGCCAGCCTACGCCCGGTGTTGCTGCGCCCGCTCGCAAGCTGGCATGGGGCTGGCGCTCACCCTGCACGCGGAGTGCGGTGAGGGAGGCGGACAAATCCATGGGGCTGGATCATAACCGCGCAAAGAAGAATCATTCTCAATAAACGCAACGCATGCCCGGCTCTTTCAGCGGTTCCTGGGCCATCCCTGAAAGGGCGCGATTGCAAGGTGCACCGGGCCGCGAAGCGACTTTGCGCACGCCGCACGCGCTATCATCCGCACCAGCCCCCTGTCACGGGGCCGGTGCTTCAAAACACCCATTTAGTAAGCGGTGCTGCCTCCCCGAAAGCGAGGCCTTGTCACGTCTGGATTCCGGGCTGTGGACGCTCGTCCACGCCCCTGCGGTTTCGGGCGGGATGGGGCTACCCGTAAGGGCGTCCGCACATCTTGCTGTGTGTTTTGAACATCCCGTCCACCTGTTTCGTGCTTCAAAACGCGGAGTCGGTGGTTTCAGTCTCAGTAAGGAGCACGGAAACATGACTGCCGTTTCTCTGGCACTCACCTGCGCGCCCTCTTTTGGCGCCGCCCTTTCCACACGGAGGGCCCAGGCATGAACCCCGCCCAGCCCACCCCCGCCACGGACAGCCACAGCACCCGGCAACTGTCCCATGCCCTCACCCAGGTGGACCATCTCGTGCAGCAAGGCTGTGCAGAGATTTCCTCCATCGCCCAGCTGGCCCTGGCTTGGCTGGAGACGCCCAAGGGCCATCGCCACATGGACGTGGTGGCCCGCGCCCTGCAAAGCATCCGCGACAGCGCCGAGACACTGGCCGACTACGCCGGCACCGAGGCCCAGGCCATGGGCTGCGGATTCGAAGACGCGGCCGAGATGCGCCGCGCCGAAGCGGCCGAGGCGGCTGCCAAAGCCATGGCGCACCTGCTCGACTGCCGCACCCATGAGCCGGTGTGCCCGCAGGGCTGAGGCATGGCCATGGACAAGGAGAAGGACAAGGGCACCCCCAGGACACAGCCCCCCAGCCTGCACCAGTTGACCAGCGCCATCACCGAGATCCACAGCAGCGTGCAGGAAAACTGCACCGAGATCTCGGCCCTGGCGCAACTGGCCCTGGCGGCAGTGCATGCACCGCAGGAGCACCACAGCCAGCAGGCCCTGGCCCATGCGCTGCGCGCCATCCGCGACAGCGCCGACCTGCTGGCCGGCCATGTGAAGGTGGAGGCCCGGCGCGTGGTGTGATCCGCCGCAAGGCCGCTGACTCCGCCACGGCGGCCCGAACGCCTGCGCCGCCGTCCTCAGAAGCTGCCGCGCAGCGTGAGCATGGCGTGGCGCGGTGCGCCATACAGGTTGTTGCTGAACGTTGTGCCCAGGGTCTGGTAGTAGGTCTTGTCGAGCAGGTTGTTGATGTTCAGCGTGACCGTCCAGCGCGGGTCGATGCGGTACTGCACCATGGCATTCCACAGCGCGTAGCCGCCCTGCGTGAAGTCAAAGGGCACGGACGTGCCCGCCGCCGACAGCGCCGTGCCGCTGACGTAGTGCGTGCTCTGGATCTGGGCGCTGCCGCCCACTTTCCAGCGCGACAGCTCGCCCGGCAGCGTATAGGCCGTGGACAGCTTGAACAGGTGGCGCGGCGTGATGCTGCTGTAGGTCTTTTCGGTGCTGCGGTCGCGGGTGTTGTTGAAGGTGTAGCCCGCTGCCAGCTGCCAGCCGGGCTGCAGCTCGCCGCCCAGTTCCATGTCGAAGCCTCGGCTGGTGACCTTGCCCTGTGCCAGGTAGCAGCAGTTGCCGCTCCAGCGGCTGTTGCTGGTCTCGTAGCGCGGGTCCACCACGGCCGTGCCCGTGCGCTCCACATTGAAGAGGCTGAAGGTGGCGTTCAGCCGCCCGTCCATCAGCTCGCCCTTGAGGCCGGCCTCGTAGCTGGCGCCCTTGACCGGCGGCAGCGAGGTGCCCGGCGCCGGGCCGGCCATGCTCAGCGCCTGCGGCTTGAAGATGGACGAATAGCTGGCATAGGCCGACCACTGGCTGTTCAGGTCATAGATCACCCCGCCATAGGGCGTGATCTTGGTGGGTTCCTTGAACGGCGTGTTCGACCAGGGCGTGCGGTTGCCCTGCGCATCCAGGTTCCAGATCGACTGCTGGAAGTCGTAGCGGCTGGCGCGCGCACCCAGGATGAGGTGCAGCCTGTCCGTGGGATGCAGGCGCAGCACGCCATAGCCGCCCATCTGCTTTTGGCCCCAGGGGCCGTAGCGGGTGTTGAAGTAGGTTTCCGTGGGCGGCGTCCAGATGCTGGGAGCAAACGGATTGCTGGCCACGGTGCCGCTGCCCGTGAAATTGGCGCTTTGCCAGAAGCTTTCCACGCGCTGCCAGTCCGCGCCCAGCAGCAATTCATGCGTGCGGCCCATGAGCTGGAAGGGACCACCCAGGCTCAGGTCCACCACCTCCTGCGTATTGCCGGACTGGATGTGGCCGCCGCGCCAGACCGCACCCGCCAGGGTCTGCGGGTTGATGGCGCCGCCCATGTAGACCCAGAAGCGGTCCAGCTCGGTCTCCACGCGCGAGACGTTGAGCTTGGCCTTCCAGCGGTTGTCGAACTTGTGCTCGAGCTGGGCGAACAGCTCCTTGGTCTCGTAGTCGTAATAGGCCCAGGGCTGGGTGAAGTTGGTGTGGCGCGGCAGGCCCAGGCTGCTGCCGTCGGCAAAGCGCGGCAGGCCGGCATAGTCGCCGTTCTCATGGGTCTTTCCGTAGCTGCCGCCCACGGTCAGCAGGGTGTCTGGCGTGAGGTCGGCCTCCAGCACGCCGTAGAGCGAGGGCTTTTCGCTGCTGCGCAGGTCCATGTAGGAGTCGCCCTTGTGGTAGGACAGCACGGCGCGGCCGCGCACGCGGCCGTCGTCGGCCAGCGGCGCGCTGGCATCGAGCTCCACGCCGCGCCGGCTCCAGGAGCCGGCCGACAGCGCGGCCTTGAACTGCCGCTGGGCCAGCGGCTTCTTGCGCACCAGGTTGATGATGCCGCCCGGATCGCCCACGCCGCCCAGCAGGCCCGAGGCGCCGCGCATGACTTCGACGCGGTCGTAGAAGGCCATGTCCTGCTGCGGCGAATAGGTGTAGGCGCCCAAAGCCAGCGGCGCGCCGCCGTCGATCTGCATGCTGGTGATCTGAAAGCCCCGCGAATAGAAGTCGCCCACGGTATTGGCCACGACCACGCCGGGCGTGAGCTTGAGGGCCTCGGTCACATCGGTCACGCGCTGGTCGTCGAGCTGTTCGCGTGTGACCACCGATACCGACTGCGCAATCTCGCGGAACGACTGGTCCGTCTTGGAGGCAATGCTGGTCACGCGGCTGGTGTAGGAGCCCGTGCCTTCGGTCGTGCCGTCGCCGGCGCGGCGCGCGGCCACGCGCACCTCGGCCAGCGACACCGAGCGCGGGGCAACGTCTGGCGCCCGGGCATCGGGCACGGCGCGCTGGCGCAGCACATAGCCGCCTTGCGGCTGCACCGCCGCCTCCAGCCCCGTGCCCTGCAGCAGCGCGGCCAGGCCGGCCTGCGCGGTGTGGCTGCCCTGCAGCCCCGGGCTGCGCAGGCCCTGGACCTGGTCCTGGGTGAAGGACAGCAGCAAACCCGAATCGCGCCCGAAGCGGTTGAGCGCGTCCTCCAGCGTGCCCGCCGGAATCTGGTAGCTGCGTGTGGGTGCTGTGGCGGCCGTGGTGTTGACGGACGGCGAAGGCGCCTGCGCCCACAGGTTGCTGCCCAGCCCCGCGCAGGCCAATGCCAGCAACAGGCCACGGGACGGGACGACGGAGGGGCGCAAGGCGCAGGGAAAGCGCCGGGGCGCTGCGGGATATGCCATGGTGTGCGAAGGACTGGGCCTGGAAGGAAAAGACAAACGGATGGATGGACGAATCGATGGGCGGGCCCGGCATGGCAAGCCCCCCTCTTCCTCCATGTCCCGCGAGTTCTCGAAACAGACCACCCCGGGCGCAGATTTCTTCAAAAAAACTGCGCAGGTCCCCCTCAAGCCCCTGCCGCCTTCTTGCCCACAACCACCTCGCGCCGGCCCCACCAGCGCGTCATGGAGCGCAGCTCCAGTCCCGGCAGCGCACCGATCACGGCCAGCACGCGCGGCACCTCGGCCAGCGGATAGGTGCCGGAGATGCGCAGGTTGGCCACTTCGGGCTCGCAGGCCAGGGCCGCATCGCTGTACGGCTGCAGCGCCTCCAGCATCCGGGCCAGCGGCATGCCGCGCGCCACCAGCATGCCCTCGGTCCAGGCGGTGCTGTCCTCATGCACGGCGGTGGCTGGCGAGACGCCATCGGCCCGCAGCGTGGCCTGCTCGCCCGCCCTGACCACCAGCACACCCTGGCCGGCCAGCCGGGGGGTCAGGCGCACGGCACCCTCGAACACACCCACCTGGAAATCACCATCCGCGAGCGCACGCACGGAAAACCGCGTCCCCAGGGCCAGCGCCTCGCCCGCAGTGGTCTGCACGGCAAAGGGCCGGGCGGGCTGCTCGGTGTCCTTGGCCGTGGTGACCAGCACCTCGCCCTGCAGCAGGCGCAGACGGCGGTGCCGCCGGCTGTATTCGATGTCCAGCGCGCTGGCGCCGTTGAGCACGATCTGCGTGCCGTCCGGCAACGCCATTTGCCGACGCTCGCCCCGCGCCGTGCGTGCATCGGCCACCCAGCACTGCCAGTGCAGGCGCTGCTCCAGCTGCCAGGCAATGCCGGCACCAAAGGCCGCAACGGCCAGGGACCGGATCACGCGCCGGCGAGCGGAACCACGCGGAGCCAGCGCAGCCCGGGCTATCGGTGATTGCGGCGGCGCCACCAGCCCAGCCAGCCGCTGGTTGACTGCAGTGATGCGCTGCCAGGCCTGCTCGTGCAGCGGATCGGCCGCGCGCCAGGCCTGCCATTCACGGGATAGCTCCTCGGACAGGGGGCCATCCTGGTGCTGCAGCCACCACTCGATGGCGCTGCGCGCCACCTCGGGCGGCAGGCCGGCTCCCGGCGCCGTCATGCATCCACCGCGAAATAGCAGTGCATGCCGGCCTGCACCAGGTAGCGCTTGACGGTGGTCAGCGACAGGCCCAGCTCGCGCGCAATGTCGGCCTGCTTCATGCCGTCCAGCTGGGCCATCAGAAAGGCCCGCCGCACGGGGGCAGGCAGGCCGTCGAGCATGCGGTCGATCTCGTCCAGCGCCTCCAGCAGCAGCGCGCGCTCCTCGGGCGAGATGGCAAAGGACTGCGGCGCCTGTGCCAGCGCCTCAAGATACGCGCGCTCCAGTTGCTGGCGCCGGTAGTGGTTGGCCAGCACGCGCTGCGCCACCGTGGTCAGGAAGGCGCGCGGCTCACGCGCCTGCACAGGCTCGTCGCGCGCCAGCAGGCGCACAAAGGTGTCGTGCGCCAGATCGGCCGCCTGGTGCACATCGCCCAGCTTCTTGCGCAGCCAGCCCTGCAGCCAGCCGTGGTGGTCGGTGTAGAGCGTGGCGACTTCGCGGTGAAGGGAGGTTTCGGCGGCAGGCATGGCGCGGGAGGAGGAATGCGTGGGCGGCTGGCCCGAAATATGAGATCAATTCTCATTTGCATTCTAACGGTTGGCCTGCGCTGTTGCCCCCGCCGCCCTCTCCAATCAGAACTTGTAGTTCAGCACCGCCATGGCCTGGCGCGGCGTGCCGAACTGGCCCTGGCCGTCGATGTTGACGTAGTACTTCTTGTTGAAGAGGTTGTTCAGGTTCAGCTGCAGCGAGAGCCTGGGGCTGAAGGCATAGCGCGCCATGAGGCTGGCGGTGGCGAAGGATTTCTGCTCGAAGACCAGGTCATTGCCCGCCACGAAGACGCTGGCGCGGGTGCGGCTTTGCCATTGCAGGCCGCCGCCCACGGTGAGCTGATTCCACCCACCGGGCAGGCGGTAGGAAGTGAACAGCTGGGCCTGGGTCTTGGGCGCCCAGGCGTTGATGGACAGGCCCTGGGCGTCACGCGCGACGGTGTGGGCAATGCCGGCCGACAGGTTCCAGCCCGTGGCCAGCTCGCCCGAGACCTGGGCCTCGAAGCCCTTGCTGGTCACGCCCTTGGCGCCGTAGTAGGCGAAGTCGGTGGTGCCGGGCACGACCTGGCCTTCGTCCAGCTGGGCCACGTTGTCCTGCTGGATGCGGAAGACGGACAGCGAGCTGTTGAGCCTGCCGTCCAGGTGCTCGCCCTTGATGCCGATCTCGAAGCTCTTGCCCGCCACGGGGTCCAGGTAGCTGCCGCCACGGTCGCGGTAGTTCTGGGGCTGGAAGATGTCGGTGTAGCTGGCATAGGCCGAGAAGCCTTCGCTCAGGTCCAGCACCAGGCCTGCGTAGGGGATGAAGACGTTGTGGTCGCGCACCTCGCTGAGGCTGCGCACCTTCCAGCTGCTCTGGCGCCCGCCCACGATGAGCTTGACCGGATCGGCCAACGACAGGCGCAGCGCGCCGTACAGCGCATCCTGGCGCGTGTGGTCCAGGCTGCTGGTGGTCAGCGGCCCCCAGGTGGGCTCGGCATAGGAGCCGTCCCATTGGTAGTAGTTGCCCACGTCCTGCAGGGGGCTGGTGCGCGCATGGCCGGCCTTGTGCTCGCGGGCACGGCTGCTGCTCAGGCCGACAACGGCCTCATGGCGGCGCCCGCCCAGTTCCCAGCCGCCCGTCACCTGCAGGTCGGCGCTGTTTTGCTGGAAGCTGTATTCGGAGTAGTTGGGCAGGGCTGCCATGCCCAGGCCGGTGGTGATGTCGGGCTGGCGCATGAGGTACAGCAGCTTGGCGTCGTAGGCGCTGTCGCGGTGCACGAAGTTGGCCTTGAGCTTCCAGTCGTTGCCGAAACGGTGCTGCAGGTTGGCGAAGATGTTTTTGTTGGTGCTGTTCCAGCGCGTCCAGTTCGCGGCCGTGGTCTTGGAGGTGCTCCAGTCGGCTGGCATGCCGTTCGTGAAGACCAGCGGCAGGCCGCCCCAGGTCGAGCCGGTGGGCCGGTTGGACTGGTAGTCGGCGCCCACGCTGAGCGTGGTGTCGGGCGTGAGGTCGGCATCGATCACGCCGTAGAAGACCTGCTTGCGCGCGTGGTAGAGATCCACATGGGAGTCGCGCTCTTCGGCCATGCCTGCGACGCGTGCGCGGATGCGGCCGTCCTGCGTCAGCGGCATGGACAGGTCCACCGTGCCACGATGGTGGTTCCACGAGCCCACGCTGGCCGAGGCCGAGCCCGTGAACACCTTGCTGTTGGCGTGCTTGCGCACCATGTTGATGGAGGCCGACGGATTGCCCGCGCCCGTGAGCAGGCCCGTGGCGCCGCGCACCACTTCGACGCGGTCATAGATGGTGGTATCGGTGCCCGAGTCACCGTAGAACGACAGGCCGATGGAGGTGGGCACGCCGTCGTACTGCAGGTTGTCCACGTAGAAGCCGCGCGAGTAGAAGTCCGAGCGGTCGCTGTCCGAGCTGACGACATGGATGCCGGTGACGCTGCGCATGGCGTCGTTGAGCGAGAGCAGGCCCTGGTCCTCGATCTGCTGGCGCGTGAGCACGCTGACGGACTGCGGCGTGTCGCGCAGCGACAGGCTCAGGCCCGTGGCCGCCGCCGTGGCCGGCGTGGTGTAGGAGCCCGAGCCTTCGGTGGTGGGGCTGGCCTGGGCCGAGGCCGTGACCAGCACGGTCCTGAGTGTCTGGGAGGACCCCGCGCCTGCCGCACCCGCAGCACCCGCCGCGCCGGAGGCGGCAGGCACCACGGGCATCTCGCGCAGGGTGTAGCCGCCACCGGCCGAGCGCACGGCCGCCAGCGGCGTGCCCAGCAAGGCGCGGTCCAGTGCCTGCTCCACGGTGAAGCGCCCGCTCACGCCGCCGCTGCGCAAGCCTTCGGTGACGGCCGAGCCGAAGGTGACCAGCACGCCGGCCTCGCGCCCGAGCTGGTTGAGCACGCTTTCCAGCGGGCCGGCGGCAATGTCGTACTGGCGTTGCTGCGAAGCACCGGCAGCCGGCTGCGCCCAGGCCTGTGCCGGAGCCAGGGCGCCTGCGGCAGCCAGCCCCGCCAGCGTGCCCGCGCACAGCACCTGCAGCGCCAGCGCCACGGGCCGCAACGCCGGGGCTGCCTGGGATGGACGGACGGTGGGGGCGGCAGTCTGCCGCATGGAGTTCTGGCGCATGGTCTGAGGGCGCATGGAAAGGCCTTGTTGCAATGGTTGTAGAGAAGCGTTGGCGCACGCTGCGGTGCGCTCCTGTCTCTGTTGACAGCCATCGCCGGCAAATCAGCTCAAATTTTTTTCAGGAAAGTGCGAAGGCCTTCATGCCTTGTGCGGCACCGCAGGCCGCACCATCACCCAGTAGCGCGAGAAGGAGTGGATTTCCACGGGCAGCGACGAGGTCAGCGCGGCCAGCACGCGGTCGGTGTCGGCCAGCGGATAAGCGCCGGAGACGTGCAGGCCGGCCACGGCCGGGTCGCAGCCCAGGCGCCCGCGCCGGTAGCGGCCCAGCTCGGCCAGGAAATCCTCCAGCCGCATGCGCGAGGCCACGAGCATGCCTTCGGCCCAGGCGCTGGCCGCCGTGTCCAGCGCGCCGGAGTGCACGGCCTGCTGGGCCGTGAACGTGCCCTGCTCTCCCGCATCGATGCGCTGCGCGGCATGCGGGGCATGCGCGGGCCGCAGTTGCACGGCGCCTTGCAGCACGCCCACTTCAACGCCGGACTCGCGCTCGCGCACCGTGAAGCGCGTGCCCAGGGCCTGGACGGCGCCCATGGCGGTCTGCACGATGAAGGGACGGTGCAGGCTGTCCGGCGCGGTCTGCACGAGGATTTCGCCACGCACCAGCTCCAGCACGCGCTCGGCCGCGCCGTAGCGCAGATTGAGGGCGCTGCCGGTGTTGAGCACCACGCTGCCGCCATCGGGCAGCGGCAGCCGGCGCTGCTCGCCCACGGCAGCCACCTGGTCGGCCGTCCAGCCGCGCCAGGCCTGCGAGCGCACGACGGCAGCGGAGCCCGCGCCCGAGACCAGCAGCACGGCCAGCGCCTGCACCGCACGGCGCCTGCCGGCCGAGCCGGGTGCGGCCAATGCGGCCCGCGCCAGCGGCATGGGGATGCCGGCCATCTGGCTGCCCATGGATTCGATGCGCTGCCAGGCGGCCTCATGCTCGGGGCTGGCCGCACGCCAGCGCTGCAGGCCATCGTGCTGCCGGGCCTGGGCCTTGCCGGAGTTCAGTTGCAGCCACCATTGCACGGCCTGGCGGGCCACTTCGGCAGAAATGGGGGAAGAAGCGGAAGGGAACGCCTGCATGCCGCCTACTCCGGGAAGAAGCAGCGCATGGCCGCCTTGGCCAGATGCCGCTTGACGGTGGAGATGGAGATACCCAGCTCGGCAGCGATCTCGCCATGGCCGAGCCCTTCGAGCTGGGCCAGCAGGAAGGCCTGCTTGGCCAGCGCGGGCAGGCGGCCCAGGCGGCGGTCTATCTCGACCAGGGTCTCCAGCACCATGAGCCGGACCTCGGGCGGCGGCGCCACAGGCTCGGGCATGGCGGCCAGGGCATCGAGATAGGCCTGCTCGATGGCGCGGCGCCGCACCTGGTTGATCAGCAGGTTGCGCGCAATGGTGGTCAGGTAGGCGCGCGGCTCCTGGAGCTGGTCCAGGCCCTTGGCGCCCAGGACCTTGAGGAAGGTGCTCTGCGCCAGATCGGCCGCGTCGAAGGCATTGCCCACCTTCTTGCGCAGCCAGCCCTGCAGCCAGCCGTGGTGGGCCAGGTACAGGGCTGTGACTTCTCGGTACTGGGGGGCGGAGGCGGATGGCATGGCAGGTCCCGATTCCCTTGGGGGCGGGGCCCACAATCAAACAAGAATCATTCTTATTCGATTGTATCCATGCCAACCTGTCTCTGTTTCAGAAGCGGTAGCGCGCCGTCAGCAGCACATTGCGCGGCGCCCCGAAATGGTTGTTGTCCTGGGTGCTGCCAATGGCCTGGTAGTAGTACTTGTCCGTGAGGTTGTTGATGTTCAGTCGTATATCCAGCTGCCGGCTGAATTGGTAGCTCGCCATGAGGTCCACCAGCGTATAGCCCCCCTGGCGCACGCCGTAGCCGGCCGAGCGGGTCTCGCTGCGCGTGCGCACGGATCCGCCCAGGGACCAGCGCTGCCAGGCGCCCGGCAGCTGGTAGCGGGCCGACAGCTTGAGCAGATGGCGCGGGGTCTGGGTGTCATAGGGCGTGCCGGCCTTGGCGACGTCCGAGTCGCGGACATGCTGCGCCCTGTTGTAGGTGTAGCCGGCCATCAGCTGCAGGGACGGCGTGACGGCACCCGCCAGCTCGAACTCCACCCCCCTGCTTCGCACCTCTCCGGTCTGCGCATAGCAGGACGCCACATTGGGACTGCACTGCGATTGCGGCAGTTGCAGCGGCAGATTCTTCTGGTTGATCTGAAACAGCGCCGCGCTGGCCTGCAGCCGGCCCTGGGCGTACTCGCCCTTGATGCCAAGCTCGAGGTTGCGTCCCGTCACCGGGTCCAGCAGCGCGCCTCTGGCGCCCTGGTTGCTCTGGGGCTGGAACACGCCGGTCCAGCTGGCATAGGCGGAATGCCGGCTGTCCAGCGCATAGACCAGGCCTGCATAGGGCGTGATGCGGTCATGGACCCGGTACCTGCTGGAATCGCTCCATTCCCCCGAGCGCGTGAGCATGTCGTAGGAGTAGGAATCCACGCGCGCGCCCAGCAGCGCGGTCAGGGGCTGCGCGACGCTCAACCGCAGTGTTCCGTAGGCACCCAGCTGCCGCTGGTGGCCGCGCCGCGACCACAGGGTGTTGATGGCCGGCCGGGCAACGGAGCCCGGGTCCCAGGTCATGGGGTCCACGATCTGCTGGTAGTCCGACGGCCACCCGCCAGGCCCGTCGTCGTCGCTGTTTTGCCTCACGCTGGCGCCAAAGACCATTTCATGGGTGCGGCCCAACCATTGCCAGGGCCCCTGCGCGAAGGCGTCGAGACTGTATTGGGTCTTCTTGTAGGCATAGGCTCCCACGCCCTGGCCGAAGTCGGCGGAATCTTCCAGCGGATACAGGTAGGTCCCCAGCATGTCCATCTTCGCCTGCAGCACGCGTGCGGTCAGTTGGGTCTTCCAGCCGTTGCCCAGGCCATGCTCCAGTTCAGCGAAGAGGCTGGCGTTTTCCTTGTTCCAGTAGGCCCAGTCAGGCGTCACGCGCGCCGATCTCGGCAGCGGGTAGAAGCTGCCGTCACGCCGCGTGGGCAGGCCGTTCCAGTCGGCGCCGGGGTTGTCTTCCCTGTTGTAGTAGCCGCCCAGGCTCAGCCGCGTGCGCGGGGCGATATCGGCCTCCAGCGTGCCGTAGACCAGTTGGCGCTCATGGCGGTACGCCCGCTTGAAGGTGTCCGTATCCTGCAGGGCCACCACGGCGCGGCCTCGCAGCGTACCGGCCGCATTGAGCGGGCCGGACGCGTCGATTTCGCCGCGCAGGTTGTTCCAGGAGCCCAGGCTGCCCGTCAGCGAGACCTGAGGGGCATCCGTGGGGCGCTTGCGCACGAGGTTGATGGTGCCGGACGGATTGCCCGTGCCCGTCATCAGTCCGGCAGCGCCGCGCAGCACCTCCACGCGATCGTACATGGCCATGGTGGCCAGGCCCTGCGTGTCGTAGTCGAAGGCCAGCGGCACGCCATCGGCCAGGAAAGAGTTGACCTCGAAACCCCGCAGGAAGAACTGCGTGCGTTCTCCGCCTCCGATCTGGCGTGTGCTCAGGCCCGTGGCATCCAGGGCAACCTCCTCCAGCGACTGAAAACCGCGGTCATCGATCTGCTCGCGCGTGATCACGCTCAGCGATTGCGGGGTCTCGCGCTGCGACAGGCCCAGCCGTGTCGCCGTGCTGCTGGGTCCGGTGGCCGCATAGCTGCCCGATCCTTGCGTCACGGCGCTGCGCTCGGCCTGCGCCGTGACCAGCACCTCGCCCAGCGCGGTGGCGCCTGCCGCCTGGACGGCCTGGGTCGCCTGCCTGCGCAGCGTGTAGCTGCCATCGCTGCGCGCCACCATGTCCAGCCCGCTGCCGGCCAGCAGGCGCTGCAGTGCCTGCTGCGGCGCATAGTGGCCGGACAGGGCCGGGCTGGTGAGCCCTTCGGTCAGCGCAGGATCGAAGGACAGCGAAATACCCGCCGCCGTGGCCACGCCGGCCAGCGTGCGGCCCAGCGGCCCGGGCGCGATCTGGTAGGTCTGGGCTGCGGGAGCGGGAGCAGGTACGGAAGCAGGTGCCGGTTCGGCCGCCTGCCCGGCGCCTGCGGCCAATGCCATGCCCAGCAGGGCCAGTCGGGCGGCATGCGCCAGGGGATGGAAGACGGGATGCGGCATGGGTACGGCAGGCATGGAAATCGGTCCTTGGAGGTGGTGAAGAAAGAAGCTCTTTCCCCGTTGCCAGCCGAGATCCGAAAAAGTACCAGCCTGCCTCGATTTTTCTAGTTCCTGGCGACCACGGTGATCCAGTAGCCGCGCATGCGCGTCTGCACGTCGACGGGATAGGTGGAGGCCAGCATGGTCAGCGTCCGGTCCGTATCGCCCAGCGGGAAGGAGCCGGACACGCGCAGCGCGCGCACCTCGGGCGCGCACTGAAGCAGGCCGGGCCGGTAGCGCGACAGTTCGGCGCAGAACGCGGCCAGCGGCATGGCGTCGGCCATCAGCATGCCGTGGGTCCAGGCCGTGGCCTCGGGCTGCAGGGGCTGGGGCGCGGTCACCTCCCCCGCTCGCAATACCGTTTGCTGACCGGCTTGAACGACCAGCGCCGGGCTGGCGGCACCGCGCAGCGTGACCTCCACAGCGCCCTCGGTCACGGCCAGGCGCACGGGGCCGCCGTCCGCCCTGCCCCCCTCCTGCCGCACGGTGAAGCGGGTGCCCAGGGCGCGCAGCCGGCCATGGGCGGTGTCCACGACAAAGGGGCGGTGCGGTGTGGCGGTATCGGCCGCCGTTTCTATGGAAATCGCACCCTGGCGCAAGGTGAGCAGGCGCAGTGCGCCATCAAACCGGATGTCCACCGCGCTGGCCGTGTCCAGCAGGAGGCGGCTGCCATCGGCCAGATGCTCGGTGCGGCGCTCGCCGGTGGCGGTGCGCAGGTCGGCGCCCCAGCCGCGCTGGTCCGCCGCATACCAGGCTTGCCAAGCCAGCCAGCCTGCAGGCGCCACGGCCAGCAGCGCGGCCAGCCGGGCCACGGTGGCGCGGCGCTGGGCGCGGTGGCTTCGGGGCCGGTCCAGCGCCGGCATGGCCAGCGCTGCAGGCAGGCCGCCCAACTTGCCCAGCAGCCGCTCGGCGCGCTCCCAGGCCAAGGCATGCTGGGGGTCGGCCTGGCGCCAGCGTTCGCAGGCGGCGCGGTCGGCATCGGTGGCGCCACTGTCGTGCAGGCGCATCAGCCATTCGGCGGCCTCGTCGAGCACGCGCGCTTGCAGGGGCGTCTCCATCACGCCATTGCCACCAGGCATTGGCGAAACGCCTGGGCCATGTAGCGCTTGACGCTGGTGAGCGAGACCTCCAGCTGCTGCGCGATGTCCTCGTACTTCATGCCGTCCAGCTGGGACAGCAAAAACGTGCGCCGCACGATGGGCGGCAGCGCGTCCAGCATGGCGTCTATCTCGTGCAGGGTCTCCAGCACCAGGGCGCGCTGCTCGGGCGACGGCGCCACAGGCTCGGGCAGTGCGGCCAGGGCTTCGAGGTAGGCCCGCTCCAGCGCCTGGCGCTTGTACCAGTTGACGAGCACGCCCTTGGCCACCGTAGTCAGGTAGGCACGCGGCTCCTGCACACCGGCCAGGTCGCGCACGCCCAGGATGCGCACGAAGGTGTCCTGCGCCAGGTCCGCCGCATCCGCCCCGTTGCCCAGCCTGCGGCGCAGCCAGCCCTGCAGCCAGTCATGGTGGGCGGCGTACAGGGAGGCGGCTTCTCGGTGCTGGGGGGTGGAGGCGGATGGCATGGCAGGTCCCGATTCCCTTGAGGGCGGGGCCCGCAATCAAACAAGAATCATTCTTATTCGATTGTATCCATGCCAGGGAGCGTGCGACCGCGCTTTCGACCGGCCTGATGGCGCAAGGCCTACCAGATGTACCCGAACCGTACCACCATGTTGCGCGCTTCGCCGTAGTTGCAGGCATTGGCGGAAAAGCAAGACGCCGTGTGGTACTTGTCGAACAGGTTCTTCACCGTCAGGCTCACGCTGGCCCCGCGCCAGTCACTGCGCATCTTTCCCAGGTCATAGCGCAGCGAGGCATCCACCAGGGTGAACGAGGGGACGCGGAAGCTGTTGTCCGCGTCGCCCCAGCTCCAGCCGATGTAGCGCGCCCCCACGCCCGCCCCCAGCCCCAGCAGGTCGCCCCCAAAGGCATAGTCCACCCAGGCCGACGCCATCTTGCGGGGCACTTCGTAAGGCGACTTGCCCTGCACGTTGCCGCCCCACTGGTCAGGCTGGGCCCGGGTCACCTTGACGGGGTTGTAGGTCAGCGCGGCCAGGAGCTTGAGCCCGCGCGTGGGCTGGACTGCCGCCTCGAACTCGATGCCGCGAGAACGCACTTCGCCTTGCTGTATGGAATAGCGGACGTTCTCGGGGTCGGTGGTGAGCACGTTCTGCCGGCGCAGCTCGAAGGCGGCCAGCGTGAAGCTGCTGCGCTCGTCGGGCGAGTACTTGACGCCGACCTCGACCTGTTTGCCGGTTTCCGGATCAAAGGGCCGGTCGTTGCGGTCAGCGCCCATCAAAGGGACAAACGACTCGCTGTAGCTGACGTAGGGCGCCACGCCGTTGTCTGCAAGATAGGTCAGGCCGACACGGCCGGTGAAGGATTTGGGCTTGCGCACGCTGGTGGAGACGGGGTCGGCCAGGCGGCTGGACTGCTCCAGGCGGCTCCAGTCGTGGCGCCCGCCCAGGGCCAGCACCCAGCGGTCCTTGCGGATGCGGTCCTGCACGTAGAGGCCTACCTGCTGGGCGCGCTCATCGCGCAGCGCATCGGGCTGCAGCAGCGAGGTGTCGATGAAGCTGCCATAGACGGGCCGGTAGATGTCCAGCTGCGGACCGTCGGCGATATAGGAGTCGAAACTGGAGCGGCTGCGGTTGTAGTCCAGCCCCACGATGAATTCATGCTGCAGGCCGGCCGCCGCGAATTGGCCCGACAGGCTGGTGTCCACGGTGTAGACGCCGCCCTTGCCGTCGCGCGAATCGATCTCCCGGTTGGTGATGGAGCCGTCGATCAGCGGCCCGTAGCGGAACATGTACTGCTCGTGGTTGCGTGCGTGCAGGTAACGGAAGTTCTGCCGCAGCGTCCAGCCGTTGTCGAATTCGTGCCGTGCGTCGTAGCCCAGCGATGCGACCTCGGTCTCTTCGCGGTCGAAGCCCGGCTCCCCCAGGAAGCGGTTCAGAGGCAGCCGACCATTGGGGTTGCGCCCGTTGAGCGCATCCCACTGCACGTTGGTGGACATCATGGCGTGGTTCTTCTGGTAGAAGCCGCGCAGCGTGACGCTGGTGCGCGCGTCCGGCGCCCAGGTCAGGCTGGGCGCCAGGTAGACGCGGTCATCACGCATGAAGTCGATCTGCTGGTCGGCCGCCCTGGCCAGCCCCACCAGGCGGTAGCTCACCGTGCCATCGTCACCCACCGGGCCTCCGAGGTCGAAGGCCGCCTGCCGGCGAGCATGGCTGCCCACGGACAACTCCATGCCGCGCACCGCATCGGCCGAAGGCCGCTTGGACACGAAGTTCACGATGCCGCCCGGCGAGTTCTGCCCATACAGCACCGAGGCCGGCCCCTTGAGGACCTCCATGCGCTCGGCCCCGTAAGGCTCCATGCCGAAAAAGCCCAGCGTGCCCAGCGGCATGAGGCGCAGTCCGTCCAGGTAGAAATTGCCCGAGAACTGGCTGAAGCCGCGCACCGACAGACTGTCGTCCGCAGGATTTGCCCCGCCCGTATTGGTGCGCACGCCAGCCGTGTACTGCACGGCGTCGTTGAGCGTGCGCACGCCCTGGTCGTCCATGCGGTCGCGCGTGATGACGGACACCGATTGCGCCACCTCCAGAATCGACGCATCGGTCTTGGTGGCGGTGCTGGCCCGGCGCGCCACATACCCGCTGGTGCTGCCCCAGGGGCTTTCTGCCGGGGCCGCGGCGGTCACCCTGACCTCACCCAGCACGGTCGATGCCTGGGTGGCCTCGGGCACCGCACGCAGCACAAAACCGCCCTCCCCCGCCGCCTGCGCCTGCAGGTCGGTGCCGGCCAGCAGCCGGTCCAGCGCCTCGCGCACCGTGAGGCGGCCCTGCACGCCCTGGGTACGCCGGCCCTGCACCAGGGCGGGCGGCGCACTGATGCTCACACCTGCGTCAGCGGCAAACGCCGTGAGCGCGGCGGCCAGCGGGCCTGCCGGCACCTGGAACGGACGCTGCACCGCGCTGGCCGCCGCCGCACCGGCCTGGGCCAGCGCGGCGCGCGGCAAGGCGGCGCCTGCCGTCAGGCCCGCTGCCATGAGCACGGCGAGGCCTGTCTGGGACAGTGGAAAGAGCAAGGGGGAGGGAGTGCGCGCCACGCTGCGCATGCCGGGCCGGAGAGCCATGGTCTGTTTTTCCTTCGGAAGTCGTTCGATGAAATCGGTTGCCATCGAACAGGACACGGCCTGCCGCAGAAAGGGGCCAGATTCCGAAAGAAATTTCAAGCCGGTGGTGTGCCGCGCGCCGCCACCGTCACCCAGTAGCGCGTGCGGTAGTGGACCTGCACGGGCAGCAGATGCACGAGGTTGGCGAGCACGGCGTCCGTGCCGGTATCGGCATCGCCCAGTTGAAAGGCGCCGGTGACGCGCAAATCCGCCACAGACGGATCGCAGTGCAGCCAGCCGGAGCGGTAGCGCGACAGCTCGGCCACAAAGTCGGCCAACCGCATGTTGTCTGCAGCCAGCAGGCCGCGCGCCCATTGGGCGGCGCCGGCGTCCGCAGGCTCGGCACGGCCTATGCCCATGGCGTCAAACCACAGTTGCTGGCCTGCCTGCAGCTGCTGCGCGGCGCCGCCACGGGTGGTGATCTGCACGGCGCCCTGCAGCACGGCCACCTCGCTGCGCTCCCGGACACTGCGCACGACAAAGCGCGTGCCTAGGGCGCGCACCCTGCCCTGCCGTGTGGTGACAACGAAGGGCCGATGCCGGGACTGCGGGTCGGGCGCGGTCTCTATGAAGACGGCGCCCTCACTCAGGTGGACACGGCGCAGCGCCTCGTCAAACAACACATCGACGGCACTGCCCGTATCGAGCACGATGCGGCTGCCATCGTCCAGCGTCCATTCGCGGCGCTCGCCCGTGGCCGTGGCATGGGTGGAGGTCCACTGCATCCAGGGCGTGGCGCGCCAGGCCAGCCAGCCCACGGGGGCCGCCGTGATCAGCAGGGCCAGCGCGCGCACGGTATCGCGGCGGCCCACGGCGCCCAGACGGCGCTGCTTGCGGCCCAGGGCCGGCGCGCCCAGTGCGGGCGGCAGGCTGCCCGCACGCTGGCTCACGGCCAGGGCGCGCTGCCAGGCCTGTTCGTGGACATCGGCACGGGTGCGCCAGGCCTCGAAGGCGCGGTGGTCGGCCTCGCTGGCCTCGCCCGAGTGCAGCAGCACAAACCATTCGGCGGCCTGCAAGGCGATTTCGCGCGACAGCGGCACAGCGGCCTGGGAGTCCACCGCGTTCATGCCGACAGCAGGATGCACTCGGCCATGGCCTGGGCCATGTAGCGCTTGACCGAACGCAGGCCCATGCCCAGTTGCTCGGCAATGGCCGCATAGGTCAGCCCCTCGACCTGGGACAGGATGAAGACCGCGCGCACCTTGGGCGGCAGGCCATCGAGCATGGCATCGACCTCCTGCAGCGCCTGCAGGATGAGCAATTGCTGCTCGGGCGACGGCGCCTGCGGCGCTGGCAGCGCGGCCAGGGCCTGCAGCCAGGCCTGCTCCAGCGACTGGCGGCGCAGGTGGTTGATCAGCAGGCGCCGCGCCACCGTGGCCAGGTAGGCGCGTGGCTCGCGCAGGGCAGGCAAGTCGCCTGCAGGCGCGGTGAGCAGGCGGATGAAGGTGTCCTGCGCCAGATCGGCCGCGTCGCAGGCGTTGCCAAGTCGGCGGCGCAGCCAGCCCTGCAGCCAGCCATGGTGGCCGGCATAGAGGGTGGAGATTTCGCGGTGCAAGGGGCTGGAGGCGGCGCTGGAGGCTGGGGCGGATGGCATGGTAGGACCCGATGGCTTGAAGGCGGGATGCACCATCAAACAAGAATCATTCTCAAATCATTGTAACCAGCGGCAGCACTTGCCTAAGAGTGCCATCAGGCGGACCATCCAAGGGCGAACAGTGGAAGCAAGTGCGATCAGGTGTCGCTGACATCCAGCTGCTGCGCCGGATCGGTATCATTTGGAAACAATCAATCATCAGCTCAGCATCCATCAGGAGAGCGAACCATGTTCGAAACGCGGGTAGCAGGCACGGCAGGGCAGCAGGCGCTGTGGAGCACGCTGGACAAGGCCATGGCGCTGGCGGAGTTCACGCCCGAAGGCCGGCTGATGCGCGCCAACGCCAATTACGAAGCCATTCTTGGCTACCCGACCTCGGGCGCCGAGGGCCTGCTGCACAGTGACCTGTGCACCCAGGCACATGCCGATCCCGACGCCTACGGCCGGTGGCGCCAGCGCTGGGGCGCGGGCGAGACGATTTCGCGCGTGGGCGAACACCGGCGCCGCGACGGCAGCACCTGCTGGCTGGAGGCCACCTATGCCCCCGTGCTGGATACCCAGGGCGCGCTCAGCCATGTGCTGTGCATTGCCACCGACATCACGGCCCGGGTGCAGGCTGACCGCAGACGGCAGGAGCATTTGCGGCGCCTGTCCCTGGTGGCCGATGCCACCGACGCGGCCGTGGTGATCGCCGACGGCAACTGGACCATCTCCTATGTCAACGCAGGCTTCACCCGCATGTTCGGCTGGAGCAGCGAAGAGGTCGTGGGCCGTGCGCCCATCGCCCTGCTGGTGCCCCATGCCTCGCCCGAATTCACGGCCGCCTACCGCGCCGAACTGGACGCAGGCAAGCCGGTGTACCGCGAGGAAATCCTCGTCGGCAAGGACGGCGAGCGGTATTGGGTCAGCGCCCAGGCCAATCCCGTCATGGGCCCCGATGGCCGCCTCCACACCACGGTGACCGTGATCACCGACATCACCGAGGCCAAGATGCACGAGGTGCTGCAGCGGCGCGCCCTGGAGGCCATGGCCCGCGACCAGCCGCTGACCGAGGTGCTGGACCTGGTCTGCCGCGAGGTCGAGCGCATTGCGCCCGATATCGCGGTCTCGGTGCTGGAAGTCGATGACCAGAACCGCCTGCATCCGCTGGCCGCGCCCAGCCTGCCGGCCTCCTATTCGGCGGCGCTGGACGGCGTGCCCATCGGCCCCAATGTCGGCTCCTGCGGGGCGGCGGCCTTCCACAACCGGCCCGTGCTGGTGGGCGACATCGCCACCGATCCGTTGTGGGCCGACTTCAAGCACCTCATCCTGCCGCTGGGCTATACGGCCTGCTGGTCCACGCCCATCTGTGGGCTGCAGGGCGGCGTGGCCGGCACCTTTGCCTTCTACTACCGCCATTTCGACCGGCCCGGCCCCGATCCCTTCCACCAGCGGCTGGTGGAGGCCTGCACCGACCTGTGCGCGCTGGCGCTGGAGCGCGAACAGGCACGCCGCCGCATCCGGCAGCTGGCTTTCTACGACGGGCTGACCACCCTGCCCAACCGCAGCCTGCTGCTGGCCCAGGCCGAGCAGGCGCTGTCCGTGGCTTCGCACGAGGGCCACGAGCTGGCCGTGGTCTTCATCGACCTGGACCGTTTCAAGCAGGTCAACGACTCGCTGGGCCACCCGGCCGGCGACCGGCTGCTGTGCAGCGTGGCCCAGCGCATCCAGGCGGAGCTGCGCACGGGCGACATTGCCGGGCGCCTGTCGGGCGATGAATTCGTCATCGTGCTGCCACACTGCGGCGGTGCGCAGGCGGCCGAGGTGATAGAGCGGCTGCAGTCGGCACTTGGCGAGCCCTGCATGATCGACGACGTGTCCCTGGCCAGCACGGCCAGTTGCGGCATTGCCGTGTTTCCCGCCGACGGGCGCGACATGGAGACCCTGCTGCACCGCGCCGACATGGCCATGTACCAGGCCAAATCGGGCGGGCGCGGGCTCTACAGCTTCTTCAGCCCCGAGATGAACCGCCTGGCCCAGGAACGGCTGGTGCTGGAGACGGCGCTGCGCGACGCCCTGCGCAGCGGCGGCCTGCGACTGCACTACCAGCCCCAGCTCGACCTGAAGGACGGGCGCCTCTACGGCGTGGAGGCCCTGGCGCGCTGGAGCCATGCGGAATTCGGCGAGATCTCGCCCGCACGCTTCATTCCGCTGGCCGAGGAGTGCGGCCTGATCGGCGAGCTGGGAACCTGGGCACTGCGCGAGGCCTGCCGCCAGCTGGGCGAGTGGCGCAGCCGTGGCATCGACGTGCCGGCCATGTCGGTCAACCTCTCGCCCACGAGCTTTCACAACCTGGACCTGCCGCGCATGATTGCCGACACGCTGGAGCACAACGCGCTCAAGCCGCAGGACCTCACGCTGGAGATCACCGAAAGCCTGCTGCTGGACACCAACCCGGGCACCATGCGCACGCTGCAGGCCGTGCATTCCCAGGGCGTGCGCCTGTCCATGGACGACTTCGGCACGGGCTACTCCAGCCTCAGCTACCTGCGCCGCCTGCCCGTCAGCGAGCTCAAGCTGGACCGCAGCTTCGTGGCCGACCTGGAAAACGACGAAGCCGCCCAGGCCCTGAGCAACGCCATCCTGGGCATAGGCCGCAGCCTGCACCTGACCGTGGTGGCCGAGGGAGTGGAGACGGCGGCGCAGAACACCATCCTGCGCGAACAGGGCTATCCGGTCGCGCAGGGCTATCTGTTCTCGCGCCCACTGCCGGCAGCGGATCTGGAGCAGTGGCTGCAGGCATCGAGCCTGCAAGCCGGCGTGGCGACGGACATGTGAGCGGGCGTGTGATCGGACGTCTGAACGGGCATGTGAGCGGACCAGGCCATGCGCACGGAGACCTTGGCCGGCAAAAGTAACAATCCGCAATAAATATTCGGACTGGACCTATTTTTCCCTAAGCCTCGCCGGCAAGTGACCGATAACTGCGGCATGGCGGGGCCGAGTGTCGGTCCCGCTGATCGCCACCGATCGCCACCGCATCCCCCCTCGATTCGCAGCCCGCCGCTCACCCGCTTTCGCTTCTCGCCGTACGGCACTCCCCACCATGATGTTTTTCCGCAATCTGAAGCTGGCCCACAAGCTGCTGGCCTCTTTCATCGCCCTGCTGCTGCTGACCGCCGGCCTGGGCCTGTTCTCCGTGGTCCAGCTGGACCGTGTCAACCGCACGGCCACCGACCTGGCGCACCACTGGATGCCCGCCGAGCGCGTGATCATGGAGATGCGCTACCAGCTGCAGCGCTACCGCTCGCAGACCATGCAGCATGTGCTGGCCACCTCGATGGATGAAATGGCCATCTACGACAAGAGCATGCCGGCGCTGTGGTCCGAGCTGCTCAAGAACCAGCAGGCCTTCGAGCGCTATGCCAACACCGCGCGTGAGCGCGAGCTGATGGCCGGCATCAAGGACGACCTGGGCCAGTACGCGCAGCACACGGCAAGGATCGTGGACCTGTCCCACGCCCTGCGCACCGACGAGGCGTCCGAGGTGCTGCGCGGCGATTCGGTCAAGACCAGCCGTGCCATCAACACCAAGCTGGACGAACTGCTCAAGATCAACGCCCAGGGCATCGAGGATGCCAACCAGGCAGGCGACGACATCTTCACCGCCGCGCGCTGGTGGGTGATCGCCCTGCTGGCGGGGGCCGTCCTCTTCGGCCTGGGCATGGCGCTGCTGATCGCCCGCAGCGTGGCACGCCCCCTGCAGCAGGCCGTGAGCCTGGCACAGGCCGTGGCCGCCGGCGACCTGGGCAGCCGCATCGAGGTGCATGGCAAGGACGAGACCGGCCAGCTGCTGCAGGCCCTGCAGCACATGAACGAGAGCCTGCAGCGCATCGTCGGCCAGGTGCGCCAGGGCACGGACTCCATCGCCACGGCCAGCGGCCAGATCGCCTCGGGCAACCAGGACCTGTCGGCCCGCACCGAGGAACAGGCCAGCTCGCTGGAGCAGACCGCCGCCTCCATGGAGGAGCTGACCTCCACCGTCAAGCAAAACGGCGCCAACGCCCAGCAGGCCAACCAGCTGGCCGCCGCCGCCTCCCAGGTCGCCGTGCGCGGCGGCTCGGCCGTGGCCCAGGTGGTGCAGACCATGTCCGCCATCAACGATGCCTCGCGCAAGATCGTGGACATCATCGGCGTCATCGACTCCATCGCCTTCCAGACCAACATCCTCGCGCTGAATGCGGCCGTGGAAGCGGCCCGCGCCGGTGACCAGGGCCGCGGCTTTGCCGTCGTCGCCTCGGAAGTGCGCACCCTGGCCCAGCGCTCGGCCGCCGCCGCCAAGGAGATCAAGCAGCTCATCGACGACTCGGTGGGCAAGGTCGAGGAAGGCAGCGCCCAGGTCGACTCGGCCGGCAAGACCATGGAGGAGATCGTGGCCAGCGTGCGCCGCGTGACCGACATCATGGGCGAGATCTCGGCCGCCAGCCATGAGCAGACGGCCGGTATCGAGCAGGTCAACCAGGCCGTCACGCAGATGGACCAGATGACCCAGCAGAACGCGGCCCTGGTCGAGGAATCGGCGGCGGCCACCGGCGCACTGCAGGCCCAGGCCAAGGCGCTGGCCGAAGTGGTCAGCGTGTTCAAGCTCTCGCCGTCCACCGGCATGCTGGGCAACAGCCGTGGCGTCAACCCCGCCGCCGTGGCAGCGCCCCGCCACGCGCCGACGGCGCCCCGTCCGCATCTGGCGCCTTCCGCTCCCAAACGCGCGGTGCCCGCACGTGCTTCGGCCGCCCTGCCTTCTGCAACCGGTGCGGCCGGCGCAACCCCTGCTCCGGCAGGCGCCGCGCGCCCGGCCCAGCCGGCACAGCCGGCCCGGCCCGCCGTGACGGCATCGGCCAAAGCCAAGGCCAAGGCCAAGGCCAAGGCGGCCAGCACGGCTTCCGACGACGATTGGGAAACCTTCTGAATCAGGTTTTCGCCCGCCCCGCCGGGGGCGGACATGCCTGCCAAGGCCCGACCAGCTCCAGCTGGCCGGGCCTTTTTTCCGGGAGGTCTGCAGCCAGATCACGCCAGGGTCCACGCTGCAACCTGCGCATTGCCATGGCCAAGCCCTTCAAATCTGCCATGATCGGCCGCTGCAAGCCCTTGTTTTGAAAGCCATCGTCACACGGCAGCGCGCCTCCAGGCCCGCGCGGCGGGCGCTTGCTCCGGCACGATGCCCCAGCATGAGAAAATCGGCGATTCGGCCAAGAACACATTCATCAGAAGAACGGAACACATCATGGAAGCAGAACGCATCAACCTCATCGGCAACACCCTCGAAGATCTGTCGCAGCGTGCGGCAGATCTACGGAGGTATCTTTGACTACGATGCAAAGTACGAACGACTGCGCACGGTAAACGCCTCGCTGGAAGATCCCAGCGTCTGGAACGACCCCAAGAAGGCCCAGGAGCTGGGCAAGGAAAAGAAGCTGCTCGACGGCGTCGTGCTGACGCTGCAAAAGCTGACCACCGAGCTGGCCGACAACGCCGAGCTGTTCGAGATGAGCAAGGAAGAAGGCGATGAGACCGGCCTGCTCACCATCGAGGGCGAGACCGCCAAGCTGCAGCCGCTGATCGAGGAGCTGGAGTTCCGCCGCATGTTCGGCAAGGAAGCCGATCCGCTGAACTGCTTCGTGGACATCCAGGCCGGCGCCGGCGGCACCGAAGCCTGCGATTGGGCCGGCATGCTGCTGCGCCAGTACCTGAAGTACGCCGAGCGCAAGGGCTTCAAGGCCACGGTCGAGGAAGAGACGCCGGGCGACATCGCCGGCATCAAGAGCGCGACCATCCACATCGAAGGCGAGTACGCCTACGGCCTGCTGCGCACCGAAACCGGCGTGCACCGCCTGGTGCGCAAGTCGCCGTTCGATAGCTCGGGCGGCCGCCACACCAGCTTTGCCTCGCTGTTCGTCTACCCCGAGATCGACGACTCGATCCAGATCGAGATCAACCCCTCGGACGTGCGCACCGACACCTACCGCGCATCGGGCGCGGGCGGCCAGCACATCAACAAGACCGACTCGGCCGTGCGCCTGACACACATGCCCACCGGCATCGTCGTGCAATGCCAGGACGGCCGCAGCCAGCACAGCAACCGCGACGTGGCATGGCAGCGCCTGCGCTCCAAGCTCTATGAGCACGAGATGCAAAAGCGCATGGTGGAGCAGCAAAAGCTGGAGGACACCAAGACCGATGTGGGCTGGGGCCACCAGATCCGCTCGTACGTGCTGGACAACAGCCGCATCAAGGATTTGCGCACCAACGTCGAAATCTCGGCCACCCAGAAGGTGCTGGACGGCGACCTCGACGCTTTCATCGAAGCCTCGCTCAAGCAAGGCCTCTGATTTCAAGCCCCTGGGCGGCACCGGCCGCACAGGGGCTTGGACTCTGTCCCCTGATATTGGCATAGGAAGGAATCTGTATGCTGCAACTGCGTGACGGGCAGGCCCCTGCCACCGCCATCCACCGCGCCGACTACCAGGCTCCTGCCTGGTGGATCGACACCGTGGACCTGACCTTCGATCTCGATCCGGCCAAGACCCGCGTGCTCAACAAGATGCGCGTGCGCCGCAACACCGAGGTGCCGGCGCAGCCGCTGCGCCTGGACGGTGATGAACTGAACCTTGCGCGCGTGCTGGTCAACGGCGGCGGCACCTCGTTCAAGATGGACGGCGACCAGCTCGTGCTGGAGAACCTGCCCGAGGGCGGCGACCCCGTCGATCTGGAAATCTTCACCACCTGCGCGCCCGCCAAGAACACCAAGCTCATGGGCCTGTATGTGAGCCAGGGCACGTTCTTCACCCAGTGCGAGGCCGAGGGTTTCCGCCGCATCACCTATTTCCTGGACCGTCCCGATGTGATGGCCATGTACACCGTGACGCTGCGCGCCGACAAGACCGCGTACCCGGTGCTGCTGTCCAACGGCAACCTGGTCGAGCAAGGCGCGCTGGAAGACGGCCGCCACTTCGCCAAGTGGACCGATCCGCACAGAAAGCCCAGCTACCTGTTCGCCCTGGTGGCCGGCAATCTGGTTGCGCGCGAGCAAAAGATCAAGAGCCGCGCAGGCCGCGACCACCTGCTGCAGGTCTTCGTGCGCCCCGGCGACCTGGAGAAGACCGAGCACGCCATGAACTCCCTCATGGCCAGCGTGGCCTGGGACGAGGCCCGCTTCGGCCTGTCCCTGGACCTGGACCGCTTCATGATCGTCGCCACCAGCGACTTCAACATGGGCGCCATGGAGAACAAGGGCCTGAACGTCTTCAATACCAAGTACGTTCTGGCCAGCCAGTCCACGGCCACCGACACCGACTACGCCAACATCGAGTCCGTCGTCGGCCACGAGTACTTCCACAACTGGACCGGCAACCGCGTCACCTGCCGCGACTGGTTCCAGCTGTCGCTCAAGGAAGGCCTGACCGTCTTCCGCGACCAGGAATTCAGCATGGACATGGCGGGCAGCCCCTCGGCACGCGCCGTCAAGCGCATCGAGGACGTGCGCGTGCTGCGCACCGCCCAGTTCCCCGAAGATGCGGGCCCCATGGCCCACCCGGTGCGGCCCGACAGCTACATCGAGATCAACAACTTCTACACCGTCACCATCTACGAAAAGGGTGCCGAGGTCGTGCGCATGCAGCACAACCTGGTGGGCCGCGAAGGCTTTGCCAAGGGCATGAAGCTGTATTTCGAGCGCCATGACGGCCACGCCGTCACCTGCGACGACTTCGCCCAGGCCATGGCCGACGCCAACCCCGGCAGCGAGCTGGCCCAGCGCCTGGACCAGTTCAAGCGCTGGTACAGCCAGGCCGGCACGCCCCAGCTGCGCGCCGAAGGCAGCTACGACGCTGCCGCACGCACCTACACGCTGACCCTGAGCCAAAGCTGCGCGCCCACGCCGGGCCAGGCAGAGAAGCTGCCCTTCGTCATCCCCGTGCAGATGGGCCTGCTGGGCCAGGACGGCCGCGCGCTGACCCTGCGCCTGCAGGGCGAGGACCAGGCGGCAGTGGGCGACAGCCGCCTGCTCGTGCTGTCCGAGCCCAGCCACAGCTTCGTCTTCACCGACGTGGACCAGGAGCCCGTGCCCTCGCTGCTGCGCGGTTTCAGCGCGCCCGTGGTGCTGCAGCACAGCGACAGCGATGCCGCCTTGCTGACCCTGCTGGCCCATGACAGCGACGCCTTCAACCGCTGGGAAGCCGGCCAGCGCCTGGGCCTGCGCATCGCGCTGCAGGCCATTGGCGACACCTCCATCACGGCAGATGCCAGCGGCCAGATCACGGCTGCCCTGCTGCCGGCCTCCTTCATCGAGGCCATGCGCGGCGTGCTGCGCCATCCCCAGCTGGATGCGGCCTTCAAGGAGCTGATGCTGGCCCTGCCCGGCGAAAGCTACATCGCCGAGCAACTGGCCGTGGTCGATCCGCAGCGCGTGCACGCCGTGCGTGAAGCCATGCGCCAGCAACTGGCGACCGAGCTGCAGGCCGACTGGCAGCAAGCCTGGCAAGAGCACAGCGACACCGGCGCCTACCGCCCCGACCCCGTCAGCTCCGGCCGCCGTGCGCTGGCAGGCCTGGCCCTGTCCATGCTGTGCCTGGCCGCACGCGCCTCGGGTGACAGCGTCTGGCCCGGCAAGGCGCTGCAGCGCTTCAAGGACGCCGGCAACATGACCGACCGCATGAGCGCCCTGACGGCACTCGTGCAAAGCGGCCACCCGCTGGCAGCCCAGGCCCTGGCACGCTTTCACAAGCTGTTCCAGCACGATGCATTGGTGCTGGACAAGTGGTTCGCGCTGCAGGGCGGCGCCTGCGACCGTGGCGGCAACGTGCTGCCGGCCGTCAAGCAGCTGATGAAGCACCCCGACTTCCAGATCAAGAACCCCAACCGCGCGCGCAGCCTGATCTTCAGCTACTGCAGCGCCAACCCAGGCGCCTTCCACCGCGCCGACGCGGCGGGCTATGTGTTCTGGAGCGAGCGCGTCATCGAGCTGGACGCCATCAACCCCCAGGTCGCTGCCCGCCTGGCGCGCGCCCTGGACCGCTGGAGCAAGTTGGCCGAGCCCTACCGCACGGCCGCACGCGAGGCCGTCGCCCGCGTGGCGGCCCGCGCTGAGCTCAGCAACGACGTGCGTGAAGTCGTCACCCGCGCCCTCGCGGATTGACCCAAGGCGCGGCCCAGGCCGCGCCTCCCGGATTTTTAGGAGTTGAACCCATGAAGAAAAACGTCAGCCTGACCCGCTACCTGGTCGAGCAGCAACGCGTGGACGGCCTCATCCCCGGCCAGCTGCGCCTGCTGCTGGAAGTCGTGGCCCGCGCCTGCAAGCGCATCAGCCAATCCGTCAACAAGGGCGCCATCGGCGACGTGCTGGGCACGGCCGGCAGCGAGAACGTGCAGGGCGAAGTCCAGAAGAAGCTGGACATCATCGCCAACGAGGTGCTGATCGAGGCCAACGAATGGGGCGGCCACCTGGCAGCTATGGCCTCCGAGGAAATGGAAGGCATCTACCTGGTGCCCAACCGCTACCCGCACGGCGAATACCTGCTGATGTTCGACCCGCTGGACGGCTCGTCCAACATCGACGTCAACGTCTCCATCGGCACCATCTTCAGCGTGCTCAAGAAGCCCGAAGGCCACCCCGGCGTGACCGAGCAGGACTTCATGCAGCCCGGCACCCAGCAGGTCGCGGCCGGCTACTGCATCTACGGCCCGCAGACCACCCTGGTGCTGACCGTGGGCGACGGCGTGTCCATGTTCACGCTGGACCGCGAGCAAGGCTCCTTCGTGCTGGTGCAGGAAAACATCCGCATCCCTGAAGACACCAAGGAATTCGCCATCAACATGTCCAACATGCGCCACTGGGACACCCCCGTCAAGCGCTACGTGGACGAATGCCTGGCCGGCGTGGAAGGCCCGCGCGGCAAGGACTTCAACATGCGCTGGATCGCCTCCATGGTGGCCGACGTGCACCGCATCATGACCCGCGGCGGCATCTTCATGTACCCCTGGGACCGCCGCGAGCCCAACAAGCCCGGCAAGCTGCGCCTGATGTACGAAGCCAACCCCATGTCCTGGCTCATAGAGCAGGCCGGCGGCGCCGCCACCAACGGCAAGCAGCGCATCCTCGACATCCAGCCAACCCAGCTGCACGAACGTGTGAGCGTCATCCTCGGCTCGAAGAACGAAGTCGAAAAAGTGACGCAATACCATTCCGAGGCATGAATTTGCCGTTATAATTTTTTTCTGTCGCCGGTGTAGCTCAGTTGGTAGAGCAGCTCATTCGTAATGAGAAGGTCGAGGGTTCGATTCCTTTCTCCGGCACCAAATTTTCGAACAAAAACAACGCCCTAGCCTTTGCAGACTAGGGCGTTGTTTTGCATTTGGATGCAGTGTTTGCCACACTGGATGTGGCAAATTTGTGGCACACGCTATCCCTTGCTTCTCGCTCCTGACGAGTCACTGTGGCTTCTCTGGAGGAGCTCTTCCTCAGGAAGAGCCTCCATGTTCCAGCAGGCCATGAGCTGATCAACAGTTTTTTTCCAAGTCTCAATTGAATGCTGGTCGCTCGGATCGACTTGCCTTTCATTGGCGTGAACCTGCCCTGTGATGATCCACTCGGTAAAGTGACGTCGCTCCTTGCAGACCAGCTCGAGCATCTCAGCGGTTGGGGGAGTCTTGCCAAGGACCACGCTAGCCCAATCTTCAGCACTGACTTGCCCGTGATAGCGCGCCTCAAGGTACTGAAAAAGTGACGCGCCTCTTGGTGACGTCCACTCCTTGACCACCCAGTTGAATCGGCCCGCCAACGTAGCTTTTTCTTCGTTGCTCGGCGGCTCGGCCAGAAATGGATAGCCTTCATCCCGCGGAGGCTGAATCCCTGTGTTCACCCACATCGCATCTTGCGTGCTAACCGTTTGCACAAACGCAAGCATGTCAGCGGCTGCGTACTGCCGACCCGAACAAAGATCCCTCCACCTCTGGGCTCTTATCTGGCTGTCCTGCTCTAGGCGCGTGAAGCGCCCCCAGCCGTCGTAGTTCTCATCGACCCACGTCCGCAAACGTTCTGTTACAGCATTGTCTCTGACAGTTTTCGTCATAGGGGTTGCCTTGGGTTAGATTTATGGATAAAGTTTCCACAAATTATGTTTTTTCATCCCTAATTTCAACATAGATCGGGCTTTGTGGCTATGGAACGCCTACTTTCCGTTGAACAACTCGCCGTCGTTCTTCACAAGTCGCCGTCGAGCATACGAAGCGATGCGTCTCGCAAGCCGACCTCCCTACCCCCGATATGCCGCCTGCCAGGAACGAAGCGCCTACTGTGGCGGCAACAGGACGTTGATGCTTGGCTTGCGCAGTTCATCGCTAACGGCAACACGCAGATAGAAGGCGTGAGCATCAAGCACATCGACAGCGCTCCAGTGGCTAAGCGCCGAGGTCGACCATCGAAGGTGGTCCAAGTTACTAGAGCGAGGCAGCGCGCCATTGGCGCTATGCAGCCGCCTGAAGTGCATCACTGAGCGGAGAACCGCGAATGCAAAAGCTTTTTCCCCGCAAAGCGGGTCGGCGGACCGACAAAGCGGAAGTGCAGCTTGATTTTTGGCCTGTCTTGCGCACCCGCTCCATGGTTGCACTGGCACGTCTGCATGCCCCTACGCAAACCCATCCAGCAGCGGCGGTCGCCATGCCGCAGAAGCGTCCCGGTGCCCGCCCGCAGCTCCGCGAGGACGGCCACCGGGGCGCTTCCCGCCGCGTATCCCCCTCGAGTAACACGGGGATGAACAAATGAAAGTGAGCTACCAGACTGACGAGCGCTTGGTGCTCGAAGGCAAGAAGGTCAAGCTTCTTTGTGCCGAACGTGCCGCACATGCCGATGCCGGTGTCATCGTGGATTACTTCCGCTGCACCGTACAGCGCGAAGCCCTGTTCGCCGCCCAGATTCCCAGTAAGGGCGAGCTGATCGTGGATGGCCTGCAGCTCGACGGCGAGATCGTGCAAGACCTAGCTGTGCATTTCGCCAAGCTCCTGGGTTTTCTGCCTGGTGAAGCACGGCCAGGCCGGGATTACTACGAGCACTCGTACACCATCATCAACGAACACGGCAAAGAGGTCGCCAGCGTCAGCGGTGGTGGTGTCAGCCAGCGCGGCACCTTCTGCTTCACAGTGAAGGGCGAAGGCTGCACCTTCGGGCAAGCAGGCTGGGAGCAGCGCCTGTATGACTTCTTCCTGCCCCTGCAGGGCAAGGTGACCCGCATCGACCTGGCCCGCGATTTCTTCGACGGTAAATACGGGTTCGATGCGGCCTATGAGGCCTATCAGAACGACGAATTTTCCTACCGTGGGCGCAAACCATCGTTCGATGACGCCGGTAGCAAAAAAGGCTTTGCCTCGACCTTCTATGTCGGCAAGCGCGACAGCGGAAAGATGTTCCGCGGCTACGACAAAGGCCACCAGTTCAAGTTGCTGGACGATCCCTGGTGGCGCGCCGAAGTTGAGCTACGCAGTGCTAACCGCGTGATCCCTCTGGAAACGCTGACCCGCCCAGCCTCTTTCTTTGCCGGAGCCTACGGGTTTACTGCCCGGCTTCTGGAAAACGTCGAACCTCTGCGCATTCCCACGCTGCAAAAGGTGGCTGAGGCCAGCGTGGAACGAACGGTCCGCTGGTTCGAGCGCACGGTCGCGCCCTCGCTGGTGCACCTCTCCTTGGCCGCTGGTTTTGATTGGCTGATGGACATTGCAGAAAACCAGGCCTACCGCCCGCTGCCGAAGTCCCTGCACGGCCTCTCGCCCGAGGCTATGTGTGCAGGTATCCGCAAATCCCTGCATCGCTTTTCTTCAACGCCGCCCGAACCGGCCGGGCTGGCGGCTGCTTAACGCCGGAATCAAGGAAACACCATGAAGTTCACATCCCGCATCACCGTGCAAGGCATCAAGGGCAGCAAGGGGCAACTGGAAAGCGGCCAGTCTTACGATAGCACCAAGATCTACGTGCAAACCGCGCTGGACGACAGCAAAGGCATGGGCAAAGGCTTTGCCACTGCCGAATACAACTTCGGCACCAGCGACGAATACCACAAGTACAAGCACCTGCCGTTTCCCATCGACTGCGAAGCCGAGCTGGAAATCGTCACCAACGGCAAGACGCAAAAGACCCAGATCGTCAGCCTGCGCCCGCTGGAAATGACCAAGCCAGCCAAGGGAGCCTGACATGGACTGCCGCCCTTGCTGGTACGTCCAGTCCATTGATGACGGTGCCTTTCTTGCGCCGGATGGCGAGGGCGGTGTCGTGACGCAGAGCCTGCTGGTGAATGCGGTGCCCTTTGAAACTCGTGAAGCAGCTGTGCATGCGGCTGTCGATCACTTCGATGGCCGTGCCTCGCTGATTCAGCTTTATCAACCGCTGAACTGCGAAGAGTTTGTGCAGTGAGTCAGGTCTACCTCCTCTATTGCGAAACGCCGCACGGAATCGCGGCAGGCACCGAGCCTAACCAGTGCCCGGATGCCTATCGCAAAGAGGTCGCTACCGACCTGCAAGCGCTTCAACAGCTCGGCAGTGCCGTTCCTCAACTTAACCCTGCTGATGTAGCTCAGGCGTTCGGCATCGGCTTCGGTGTCGTCGTGCTGTTCTTCCTCGTCGGACGGGGAGTCGGTGAAGTTTTGCGGCTAATCCGTCACGGATGACGCCCACCGCCGAGCGGGCGGTTCCCGCTCAAACCAACCCTAGAAAGGACTTCATATGAAGAAGCAATTCAACACCAAGACCGCCATTGCAGCGGCGGTAACGACCGCCCTGGTGCTGGCTAGCGGTACCGCTGCAGCCGAGGGCGCAGGTATCGACCTGACGCCTATCACGGGTGCCTTCAAGGCATCGGATGTGGTCACTGCGGTGCTGGCCGTGGCCGGCGTTTTGGCAGCCATCTACGCGACCATGACGGCAGCCAAGATGGCCCTGCGCTGGATTCGTGGCGGCTAACCGGCCAATCACGCATTGAGTGAACCGGGCGGGCCTGATCACCCCGCTCGTTTGCTTTCAGTGCATGGAGTTTTCGATGACATCGCTTTGGTATCTGTTCGTTTTTGCCTGGGGCATCGTCTGCGCTTGGGCTCTCATCAAGGGGCTGGAATGAAATTCTTCAAATCCTGGCTGATCATGAAGCTCTGCCTCCTGCTGATCATCCCGATCTCTGCATGGCCTCAAGCGCTTCCAAAACCGCAACCTGAACGCGTCAACCGCGCAGTCTCTGGTGTCTTGCAGGAGTCCATGCGCGCCAGAGGCTTTGCTGCAAATGACCCCCGGTTTGGAAATACGCTGGCTCGTATCTCTCCGCACTTGTCAGCAGTTGCTGGCACCTCCGCTGCAGCAGTAACAGTGGGAACTGTCACTGCCCCAGCCTGGGCAAGCGTAGCGTTGGCAGTGGGGATCGGTGCAGTCATCACCTATGCAGTGAATCTGGGCATTGACGCACTTGTGAACTGGCTTTTTGGCGATACCACAATTGATGAATCAGGCGCTGGTCTATCCCCATCTTCTGTACCAGGAACTATTATTGAGGGAGATGTCTGGTGTACCAATCAAGGTGGGGGCGGTTGCTCCTCTTCTCCAGAAGCGATGGCTCGCCATGCGGCTTCCAAGTTGGGCGAAGCGCCTGCATCTGGCACCTATGAGAATGCCAGTCTCTACAAACTTAAGACAGCATCTGGCTTGATTATTTGGGTCAACAAGCAGATTGGCTCCCTCGTCTGTCCCGGTGGACACTTTTACACAGGGAACGTATGCATGCCATTAGTGTTCCCTGCCGATCAAGGGCGCACAGGCTTGACACCTGGTGAAGCAATTGAAGGCATTCCTGAAAGTGACCTTCATAAGCAGCTCAACCCAGCAATCATTGCAGCCATTGCAAACGAGGCATGGCGGCAAGCTGCTTCGCAGCCTGGCTATGACGGCCTGCCATACCCACAATCAAATCCAATTACTGGCACGGAAGCCGCACCATGGGCGCAGGCTAATCCACCTTACTGGCCCACCATTGAAGATTTCGTGCGCCCCAATCCTGTGACTCCGACAAATCCCTATCCATGGGGACTACCGCACAACCCGACCTCCCCCACTCCAACGCCAGTTTCTCCCCCCAACACTGGAACCACTAATCCAGCGGAGGGAAATCCACAAGTGAATCTCGGCCCCGATCCTGGCATCGGTGCCCCAACGCTGGAGCCCATTCCAACTGCACGGCAAATCGCAAGCCCTATTCTTCAACTAGCGCCTGACCTTCGGACATTTCAAGCAAGCGGCAAAGCTGGCGTATGCCCCAGACCCACCGTCGAACTGTATGGCTCGCATGTGCTCGACGCACACTGCAAGCTGATTGACGACAACAAGGCCGTATTGCAATTGGCAATGGCGTTCGCTTGGGCCGCGCTGGCTTTGTTCATTGTGTTGTCGGCATGAGGATGTGAACCATGTTTGGCATCCTTCTCTCTGCCTTCAATTCCGTCCTGGCTTGGGTATTCCGTTCGCTTCTGGTTAAGTTTGCGTTGTTCTTCGCGCTGTACTTCATCACCAGCGAGTTCGTGGGCTTCATCGCCGCATTGCTGCCCAACGCCAGCTCCATCAATGGCACGCTGTCAGGCATCACGGCGGGCACCTGGTTCTTTCTCGATGCTTTCCAGCTTCCGATGGGCATCTCTGCCCTGGTGTCGGCCTACGCCACGCGCTTCATCATTCGCCGCATGCCGGTTATCGGATAAGCCATGCCCATCAACACCTACACAGGCCTGATGGGCTCGGGCAAATCCTATGAATGCGTTTCTTCGGTGATCGTGCCTGCCGTCAAGGCGGGCCGCCGCGTGGTCACCAACGTGGATGGAATCGACAGTGATGCCATCAGGGCCTACTGTCATGACAAGTTCGGCATCACCATGGATCGGCTTGGTGAAGTCGTGCATTGCACCAATGATGATGTGCCCAAAGTCAGCTTCTTGCCGCATGGCCAAGACGTGGAAACCTTCTGCAAGCCCGGCGACATCATTTGCATTGACGAGGCTTGGCGCTTTTGGGGTACGGATTGCAAGCTGCTACCCGAGCATAAGGTGTTCTTCCGTGAGCATCGGCATTTCGTCCATCCCGACACCAAGGTGTCCTGTGACTTGGTGCTGATGGTGCAAGACATTACCGACCTGCATCGCATACTTCGAGTGGTGGTCGAGGTCACCTTTCGCACCACCAAGATCAAAACCCTCGGCTGGCAAAGGACCTACCGCGTCGAGATGTGGGAAGGCTACAAGCTCACGATCAAGGGGCGCGTCTCGGTCGAGAACAAGCGCTATGACCAGGAGATCTTCCCGCTCTACAGCAGCTACACGGGCGGTACTGGCAAAGAGCTGCAAGTGGACAGCCGCCAGAACGTGCTGCGCAGCCCTAAGCTGTGGTTCATTGCAGTGGGTGTGTTGGTGGTGTTCGGCGGGGGCCTGTACACCATCCTGGGCTTCTTCAATGGCTCTCGCGCTAATGCCAGCAACGCGAATTCCAAGAGCCCATCGACGGCCTCCAGCTCTGCTCTAAATGCCCCCGTTGGCGTGGCAGTGGCACGCAATAGCATCTCCAGCACATGGCGCTTGGTGGGCACGTTCCAGGCCCAGGACAAACAGTTCATCGTCGTCGAAAACCAAGACGGTCGCATTCGACTGGAACACCCATCAGCCTTCATGCAAGCCGGAGCCGCAATGGTTGGAGAAGTCGATGGTCAGCGCACCACCATCTGGAGTGGTCCACAGCGTACAGCAGGAGGCAAGCCATGAAACGCATGCGTTCATATGTCGCAATCGCGGGCCTGGCGTCTGCCATGATGATGACGGCTCACGCGGCCAACCTCTCGGCCAGCTTTGACCTGCAATCCGCTAACGTTGCCCAGGTGCTGCAGCTCCTCTATGGTGAGGCACTGAGCACACCCTACGTGCTCGACCCGGAGGTCCTGGGCGATACGCGTATGGTGTCCTTTCGCTACAAGCATGGTCAAGGTGACCTACAAGCCTTTCTTGATAGCTTTCTGGAAAGCCTGGGCTATGTGGTGGAGCGCAAAGGTGGTGTGGACTTTGTACGCAAGCGCAAGGTTGAAGAAACAGCGCCACCCGAGACCCGCATGCACCTGTATCGACCAAAGTTTCGGGATGTGGCTTATCTGGCCCGTGTGTTGGCACCGCTGTTTAAAGGCTCGTTCTCGGTGAATCGCAGCATTCGAGCCTCGAACGAGTCGATGCCTGACGGACACGTGCCATCCGGCTCCGCTGCGGCGATGATTGATCAGGACGCTGACGTACTATTGTTTTCTGGTCTCCAGCCAGAGATAGAGAAGCTGCAAGAGCTGCTGCCCCAAGTCGATGTGGCCACGGGCGAAGTACTGGTGCGAGGCATAGTCTACGAAGTCAATCGCACCGACAAAACTGGGTCGGCTTTTGGGCTACTGGCGAACCTCCTTGGAGGCAAGCTCAATCTTGGGCTTGGTTCTGCTGCGAGCAACCTGGGCAACTTCATCCAACTCAAGAACACTGCACTTGACGCCGTGTACTCCATGCTGGAAACAGATAGCCGCTTCAAGGTGATTTCTTCGCCTTCGCTGCGTATCCAGTCCGGCGCGCGCGGTGTGTTCTCAGTCGGCCAGGAAGTGCCCGTGCTGGGCGCGCTGTCGTTCCCCCAAGGGGCCGGCCAAGCTGTGCAGTCGGTCGAATACCGCAGCTCAGGCGTGATCTTCGACATTCGACCAACGGTACGGGATGAGGTGATTGATCTGAGGATCAACCAACAGCTCTCTGATTTCATCAAGACGACTACCGGCGTTAACAACAGCCCGACGCTGACCAAGCGTGAGCTCAAGACGACCGTTGGCCTGCAAGATGGCGATGTGATCGTGTTGGGCGGCCTGGCCGAAAACAAGACTTCCAGCACCCGCGATGGCCTGTCGTTTCTGCCCAGCTTCCTGCACACCCGGGGACATGAAGAATCAGGAGCAGAAATTCTCTTGGTGCTTCAAGTCATGAAGTTGCAAGGCCGCACCGAGGCGGAAGGGCAAAGCTTGGTTGAGCAGCTATCCGGCTCATGAGACTTGATGGCTAGCAGCTCAGTCAACCTCACTTGGGGCCGACCTTTTTATCTTCTGCAGCCTTCGAGACATGCTCTGGAATTGCAAATTCCGCATCTAGTTCTGCTTCAGTCTGGGCAACGCGGGCGGGCCCCACCGGGATGAAGCAAATGGGGCGTACGAACTTTCTTGCGCGCGCCTTCTTCGTCTCCGCGATGCCCTCTGCAACGGCCTCGCTCATGATTTCATTCACGCGCTCGCTGAGCATCATGCTTCTGAACGCTTTAGTCGTCTGATTCGCCACCTTCAACCTCGCTAGGCAACTTAGGTACAAGGCATACTCTACTCGGGAAGATCCACTTCGCGTCAGTGTTTAACATCAAGCAGCAGTATGCTTCAAGAAATTACCACTTGCATTGACGTGATGCAATTTCAGATGGAGCCTCAATTTGGATAATCAATCATGAACAAAAGAAATAAAGAAAATCATCGCACGCATGATGGATTTTTAAAATTACTTGGCCTATCATTTATTTTAAGCGCAGGCTTTATCGTATATCACCAAACAAAGAAAAATCATTCGAATTTCATGAATTCCAAAGACAAAAAAAACTCCATTGATCAAGAAATCGAAGCTAACTTATCAAGCTTCCAAAAAGAATATGATGAAATTAAACAGATAGAAATATCGATTTTACAAGAGAGATCTTCTCAGCAAAATTTACTCATTGAAGAAAAAAATAAAAGAATAGAATTATTGGAAAAACTTTTAATCACAGAGAATCAAAAAAATAATAACCAAGAAGGCAACATAACAAAAGAAGATAAATCAAAAAAGTGGCTTAGCAAAGCAAAAATTGCTTATACCATAATCGCCGCCGTATTAGTAATAATTCTTTGGATGATAAACGATCTATCTTCCACAGTGAAAAATGGCTATGGCTATTTTAATAAATCGGATTTCTGGGAAGGGAAATGGTCCGTAAACTCAGAGTATCTTATTCTTCAGCGAGGCCTTGAGGGATATAATATAGGAGTTGAAGGGGATTTTTCAAAAAAAATGACCATTTCTATAGGCCACGAGGGCAACGGGGAATTTTTTGGTGAAGTAATATATAAAGAATTATGCGAAATGAATCCCATGACATGGGGGTTCTTCCTTGAAAGTAAAGGGCCGAATTTTTTCTCTTTTGGAAAGACTCGCGAGTTCTACTTGACGTTCCTCAGAGAGGGTCGAACCATTTATCTTGCTACGATAAGAGGTAGAATTTTGGCAAATGATGAAAAACATCAAATCATGGAGCTAGAAGTTATAGAAAATCCTTCCAGTACACCCTTCCCCAAAAAAGTTAGATTATCGAAACATCTTCCATCGTATGAAGAAGATTTTAAGGAAATAATGGACCATTGCCTTGAAACATCAAGCAAGAGTCGGCTGGAAATGATGAAAAATGTGGAAAAAATCCTAAAAGAAAAAGTAGAAAAGCAAAATTAATGGCAACTTGGTTGAGCAGATATCCGGCTCATGAGACTTGATTGCTAGCGGCTCAGTCAAGCTCACTTGGGGTCGTCCTTTTTATCTTCTGCGGCGGCGTGTGTCAAGGTAGTTGTCGCGTCAGTCGTCAGGCCACTCGCCTGCTTATCTCATGTTGCGCACGCTCCGGATTGAGGTACACCTCATCCGGCAGATGCCAGTTGCGCGGCCCTGCGCTCCAACGCTGTGGGTTGCGCTTTCTGGCCTGCGCGTACAGCTGCATGCGTTGCTGCA
>Ga0207709_10000216_pt1 | contig 73193 bp, 62 predicted proteins | sample KBSM34metaG_FD_184397 | JGI IMG/M metagenome (GOLD analysis project Ga0207709, IMG submission 184397) | Miscanthus rhizosphere microbial communities from Kellogg Biological Station, Michigan, USA - KBS M3-4 metaG (SPAdes) (version 2) | ecosystem: Host-associated > Plants > Roots > Rhizosphere >...
TGCAAATTATGAATTTTTTACAAAAAAAAGGAAAAAATATTATTTTTTTTTCCTTTTTTTTAATTTATTGTTCAATATGATTATTTGGAATGATTCATCATATTTGCATCGATATTGACATTTAATTGGGAAGCCACTCTCATGCCAAGTTCGATATTAGCCCTAAAAAAGTGACATAATTGCCTGTTGATGATCTCTTCTCCCTTAGGTCCTGATATCCCTTTCATGCTTCCTACGATGTTGTTAATCAGGTGTTCTCTGTCTTCAGCGTTCATTGCTTTTGAGTAAAGAAGCCCTGGCTGAGTATAATGATCACTGTCATTTTCATTTCTGTTATAGTTGGCCACATGAGCGCTATCTAATTCATACTCATAGTTCTTATAAGAGGGATCAGGCGTGATGTCATCAAAACTGTTGGGGTGATAATTAGGTTTATCCTGATACTGGCTTGAATCTGCCATATAGCCATCTCTCTGATAATTATTAACCGCAAAAGGACATCTGTTCACCTCCAGCTGATGGGCATTTACTCCTACTCTGTATCGGTGAGCATCAGGATAAGAGAACAATCTTCCCTGAAGCATTTTGTCCGGTGAAAAGCTGATCCCGTTTATCAGGCTACTGGGAGAAAACGTAGACTGCTCAACATGGGCAAAATAATTGACAGGAACTTCATTGAGTTCCATTTCACCTACTTCAATAAGAGGGAAGTCATCATGGAACCAGACTTTAGTAACATCAAAAGGATTCCATCTGAAATCTTTTGCCTGGTCTTCTGTCATCACCTGGATATACATAGTCCATTTCGGGAAATCTCCATTCTCAATAGAATGGCAAAGGTCTTCCTGTGCAAAGTCAGGATTTTCTCCTGCCATTTTTACAGCTTCCTCATCCGTGAAGTTTTTTACCCCCTGTTTTGTTTTGAAATGGAACTTTACCCATACTCTTTCATTCTGCTCATTGATCATAGAAAAAGTGTGAGATCCGAAACCATGCATATGCCTGAAACCATAAGGGGTTCCCCTGTCTGACATTAAAATAAGAACCTGATGAAGAGATTCCGGGTTGAGACTCCAGAAATCCCACATCATAGTGGCACTCTTTAAATTGGTTTTAGGAAGTCTTTTTTGAGTATGTATAAAATCCGGAAATTTCTTAGCATCCTTAATAAAGAAAACAGGAGTGTTGTTCCCTACAAGATCCCAGTTTCCATCTTCTGTATAAAATTTTAAAGCAAAACCCCGTGGGTCTCTTGCCGTATCTGCACTTCCTTTTTCTCCTCCTACCGTAGAAAATCTGGCAAACATCCTGCATGAATTGCCTATTTTTGAAAATAGCTTTGCTTTTGTATATTTACTGATATCATGGGTTACGGTAAAGGTTCCGTAAGCTCCGCTTCCTTTAGCGTGTACAATTCTTTCAGGTATTCTTTCCCTAACGAAATGGGCAAGGTTTTCCTGAAGAACAAAGTCTTGCAGCAATACCGGGCCTCTTGGTCCTACCGTCTGGGAATCCTGATGCTCAAAATAAGGCGTGCCGTTACTTAACGTTAATTTTTTAGAATCCATATATCGATGATTTGAATAATTGTTTTCTTATTTTCTAAATACCACTGTAAAGGTAGTGAATATCAAATTTACTTGAATTTTTAATTGCTAATAGCAAAAACATTATATCTTTGTAATAGATAATATTAATCAAATGAACATTCAGCAACTGGAGTATCTTATCGCTGTTGATAAGTATAAACATTTTGGTAAAGCAGCCCAGGCATGCTTCATTACCCAGCCTACCTTAAGTGCCATGATACAGAAATTTGAGGATGAACTGGATGTGAAGGTTTTTGACAGAACTACACACCCGATCCGTACTACAGATGTAGGGCTTCAGATCATTGATCAGGCTAAGGTTATTATAGAATCTGTCAATGAGCTGAAAAACAAAGCGAATCTTTTGAATAATATTTTAGGAGGAACCATCAACCTGGGGATTATCCCAACTGTTTCTTCTTTTATTCTGCCTACGGAAATCTTTAAATTTTTGGAGGATAATCCTAAAATTCAGATGAATGTAAAGGAGATGACAACGGATAATATTATCAAGGCGTTAAAAGCAGGGGAACTGGATGCAGGAATTATTTCAACTCCTTATGATACCGCTGATGAATTTTATCAGGATTTCTTATTCAATGAAGAACTGATGATCTATAGCTCCAATACTGAAGCGAACAAAAAGAATGCTTATATTATTCCTGAAGACCTGAACGTAGAAAAAGTGTGGTTACTTGAAGAAGGAAACTGCCTTAGAAATCAGTTCGAAAATATCTGCCACCTGAAAGAAAATACATTAAAGCCTAAAAACTTGGATTTCTTAGCTTCCAATATCCAGACTTTGGTACATATGGTAGATAAAGTAGGAGGGATTAGTATTTTACCGGAACTGGCCCTGAGCCAGCTTTCAGAAGAGCAGAAAAAAAATGTCTTCAGATTTAAGAAGCCATTTCCATACAGAGAGATCAGTATTATATATTATAAGCCGACCTTTAAACAAAAAATTATTGACGAATTATCACATTCTATCAAAACTTCTTTAGAGCTTAAATTGAACTATCATGAAAGTCCTAAAGAATTTGTAAGCATAAAGCCACAATAGTCAGAATGTTCTAAAATGATATAAGTCATTAATTTAAACAAAATTATAATTAGTAAACAAAATTTTTGAGTATTAGAAAAATAGTGCTTAAATTTGCTGACGTTTACGACGAGGAAAAATTTGACCTGATTGCAACCTCTATAAAAAAATGCTAAAACAGTATTCTTTTTGGGCAATTTTATTCTTATTTTTCTTCAAAATTTTTTAATCTAAAAAACAAAGAATAATATGTCTTATTTATTTACATCTGAATCTGTTTCAGAAGGACATCCGGATAAAATCGCCGATCAGATTTCCGACGCATTAATCGACCACTTTTTAGCATACGATAAAAGTTCAAAAGTTGCCTGTGAAACTCTTGTGACGACAGGGCAGGTAGTATTGGCAGGAGAAGTAAAATCCGATGCCTACCTTGATGTTCAGACAATTGCCAGAGAAGTAATCAATGGAATTGGATATACAAAAGGGGAGTATATGTTCAATGGAGATTCTTGTGGAGTGATCTCCGCCATCCATGAGCAGTCTCCCGATATCAACCAGGGAGTAGACAGAGCTGTAACAGATGAGTCTTTCGAAGCTAAAGCTAACGCACAGGGAGCTGGTGACCAGGGGATGATGTTCGGTTATGCAACTAATGAAACGGCAAACTATATGCCTCTTGCTTTAGATTTAGCTCATACAATCCTTAAAGAACTTTCCAATATCAGAAGAGAAAATAAAGAGATCCCTTATCTTCGTCCGGATGCAAAAAGCCAGGTAACTATTGAATATTCTGATGATCACAAACCAATCAGAATTGATTCTATTGTAGTTTCTACGCAACATGATGACTTCGGAACTGAAGAAGAAATGCTGAACAAGATCCGTGAAGATATCAAGAATATCCTGGTACCTAGAGTGGTTGCACAGCAGACTGAAGAGATCAAAGCTTTATTCAACGATCAGATCAAATACCATATCAACCCGACAGGTAAATTCGTTATCGGAGGACCTCACGGAGATACCGGTCTTACAGGTAGAAAAATCATTGTAGATACTTACGGTGGAAAAGGAGCTCACGGTGGTGGTGCTTTCTCTGGAAAAGACCCTTCAAAAGTAGACAGAAGTGCTGCCTATGCAACAAGACATATTGCTAAAAACTTAGTAGCTGCAGGTATTGCTGACGAAGTTTTGGTACAGGTTTCTTATGCAATCGGTGTAGCAGAACCTTGTGGATTATATATTAATACCTATGGAACTGCAAAAGTGGATCTTCATGATGGCGAAATTGCTAAAAAAGTTTCAGGAATCTTTGATTTGAGACCTTATGCTATTGAGCAGAATCTAAAATTAAGAAACCCTATCTATTTGGAAACGGCTTCTTACGGTCACATGGGTAAAGATCATTATGTAGCTGATAAAACGTTCAATAAGGGACATAAGAATGAACTTACGTTGAAAGATCTTGAATTCTTCACGTGGGAAAAATTAGACAAAGTAGAGGAAATTAAAGCCGCTTTCGGAATTTAATTTTTTCTTTACCATAATAAATGACTGCTTTATCTTTTGATAAGGCAGTTTTTTTTAATTTTACACTTTAATTAATTGAAAGATGATGAATTTTCGAACTGCAGTTGCTGTACTCTCCCTGTTTTTTCTAAGCACATTAGTAAAAGCCCAATATACCATGCATAAAATGATCAGTGTGGGATATACCTACCAGAATCAGAGTTTTGGGGAATTAGGGGGTAAATTGCTTTTCCTGAAAAATGATGATGTAATTTATAGATTGGGTGGTTCTGCGCTGATGGGAGTTGCAGACTCCAAGTTTGCTATTATGCCAAAGCTGCAGGCTGATGTACTGCTCAATTTTGCAAAAAATGTTGACTTCTACCATTCTTATTATTTTTTAATGGGTGCAGAGGGAACAAATAAATATATTGCTCCGAAAATTGGAGTTACCTTATTTGGAATGCTGGATCTTACAGGAGGGTATGCTTTTCCTATCGGAGACGCCCGTTTAAACGGAAAAGAAATGAAAGGGTTAAATATTAATTTTACATTAAATATCCCAACTGTATTTATTCATGACATGTTTAAGTAACTTTTTTTAAATTTTTCTTGTGAAAATTTAATAATAAGTTAACAGTTATTAAAAAATGATTATATTTACATCATAATATAATTGTGCCGCCTATTGAAGAGACTCTACTCTAGAAAAACTGTTTTGTATATACAGCAAAAGCCAGATGAAATATCTGGAGGAATACCTGTCTACAAATATTTATATTGAGAAGAGTTATGAAATCAAAATCGGATAGTTTACTAATTTCATTGTACCAGAAAGGTGATGAGGAAGCGTTATCGACCCTCATTCATCGCCATCAGAGAGAACTGTTTACATTCATTTTTTACAAAATTAATGATGAAGATTTAGCCAACGATATTTTTCAGGATACATTCATGAAAATCATCGTTATGCTGAAAGAAGGACGCTATAACGAAGAAGGGAAATTTATTCTTTGGGCAAAAAGAATCTCTCACAACCTGATCATCGATCATTTCAGATCTAAAGCAAAAAACATTAAAGTTTCAGAAACAACTTTTGAAACCGACGAATATTCTATTTTTGATTTAATACGGGAACCTTCGGAAAATATTGAAGATCAGCTTGTAACCAATCAGATCCAGGAAGATCTGTTGAGAATGCTGCAATTCCTTCCCCAAAACCAGCAGGAAGTGATCAAACTGAGGTTTTTTGACGGTTTAAGCTTTAAAGAAATTGCAGATCATACTGATATGAGCATTAATACTACCTTAGGCAGAGTAAGATATGCATTGATTAACCTGAGAAAAATCATGGATGAAAATAATATAATCTTAACCAGATAGATAATATTTCGTGAAAATTCACGTTTTAAGGAAAACATACTTCGCCTATGAAAAAAAATGATTCCTTAAAAGTGAAAACTTTGAAACCTAAAAAACAAACCATTGATTTTTTACTCAATTTTTCTAAAAGCCTTGAGGTGGTGAAAAGTAAGAGTAAAAATTATACGATCTTAAAAAATTAAAATCACTAACTTTGTGCTGTATGAAAATGCAGCACGTTTTTTTTGATCTGGACAATACGCTCTGGGATCACCGCAGAAATGCCTACCTTACTATCAAAGACCTTTTTGAAGATCAGGAGATTAACTCAAAGTATAATATTGACTTTGAGGAGTTTCACTCTGTTTATCATGATATCAATGAAGACCTCTGGGAAAAAATCAGAGATGGAATTGTTGGCAAAGAATATTTAAGAGAACACCGTTTCTATGATTCCTTCAAACATTTTGGAGTAGAAAACAAAGAACTTTCCAATTATTTTGAAGAAAATTTCCTGGATAATATTGTTGGATATAATGAATTGGTAGAGGGTGCCGAAGACATTCTTGAATATTTAAAAGCAAAGAATTATAAGCTTCATATTATTTCTAATGGTTTTCAGGATGTAACGGAAAGGAAGTGTACCTTATCGGGAATTGCTCCTTATTTTGAAACGATTACCAGTGCAGATTCTATAGGGGTAAGAAAACCTAATCCTAAGATTTTTGAATACTCTCTGGGGCTTTCGGAAGCTAAAAAAGAGGAAAGCATCCTGATTGGTGATGACTGGATTGCGGATGCTATGGGAGCAAAAAATTTCGGCATGGATTCTATTTTCTTTGATGTTTATAAAGAAGATAAGAAAGAGGCCGGGTTAAAGGCCATTACCCACCTTCAGCAAATCAAAGAATACTTATAAAATTTCTGACCGTAAGGTCTACAACAAAATAAAGTTAAACCATTGAGAAATCATTTCTTAATGGTTTTTTTTATCTCCAATTTTTGCTGCATTTCATTTTTCCCAATTCTTTCCTAAATTGATTTGGACCTTTGCTTCATAATAATAACGAAAAACTTAATGTTATGAAAAATGTAAAGAAAATCACCGGAGTATTTATTTTTATCTTCATGTTGGCAGGAGGCTTTATTTCTGCACAGGACAGAGCGATCCAGGTCAATCAATTACCTAAAACGGCAAAAACCTTTCTTGCGGTCCACTTTAAAGGGATACCTGTAAGTTCAGCGATTGAAGACAGAGAGATCTATGGAGTGGATGAATACAAAGTATACCTGAGCAATGGAATGAAAATGGAATTTGACAGTAATGGAAACTGGAAAGAGGTGGATGGTAAACATCAGAAGTTGCCTTATGGTTTTATTCCTTTATCCATCAGAAATTATGCAACCCGTAATTTTCCGAATACGTCCATCATTAAGGTAGAAAAAAAGAGATGGTCCTATAAAGCGGAGCTTTCCAACGGCCTGGAGCTGGAATTCGATAAAAACGGAAATTTTAAAAGAATTGATGACTAACAGGTCATTACATATAACACCAAAATTGAAGAATATGATCAATTGGAATATCATAAGAAATACTGGAAGAGAAGCTTCTTCCAACAAGATTAGAAAGAGTATTGTGTCTTTTATAACAAGACATCATCCGTGCAGCGTGGTAAGCTCTATTGAAAAAAAATATAATGCTTATAAAATTCACCTGATGAGTGGAATATGTCTCGTTTTTGATGCAGACGGACGTTTTGTAAAAATGAACTAGTTGTTAAAGAAAAGAAGCAGGAAGCCGGGAGAAGAAAGGTGTTACTCCTTTACAATTAATAGAAAGTAATCATTGCCGGATACAGGCAAGTAACTTCCGGCTTCCCACCTTATAATTTCATATATTTGGTATAAGTTTTAACCGTTCAGCAGAGCGCAAATCAAAGCAGAATGAAGATTTTAATAGTAGAAGATGAGCCGGCCATAAAGGATACTGTACAGAAATTTCTGGAAGCGGAACATTTTATTGTAGAACATGCAGATACATACAGCTCGGGCCTTGAGAAGATTATTTCCTACGAATATGATTGCATTTTGCTGGATATTATGCTGCCGGATGGAAGTGGGATAGACCTGCTGAGAGAAATAAAAAAAATGCATAAAAAAGATCCTGTCATCATTCTGTCGGCGAAAGATTCAGTAGATGATAAAGTAACAGGATTGGAAATAGGGGCGGATGATTATCTTGCCAAACCTTTTCACCTGGCAGAGCTTATGGCAAGAGTAAAGTCTGTGATCAGGAGAAATAATCAGGATGGGGAAAACAGTATTACATATAAAAATATCAGTATTGATCCCGATCTCAGAAAGGTGATGATAGGAAAGGAGGAACTTGTGCTGAACCGTAAAGAATATGACCTTCTGTATTACTTTGTTATTCATCCTGAAAAAACCTTACAGAAAACCACATTGGCTGAAGCGATCTGGGGAGATTATATAGATCAGGCAGATAGTCTGGATTTTATTTACTCGCAGATTAAAAATCTCCGCAAAAAGTTGAAAAATCTGAATGCTGAAGCTGATTTTCAGGCGGTATATGGGATAGGCTATAAATTTATCTGATGAAAGTTTCATTAAAATATTACACGATAAAATACCTTATTATGATCCTTCTGCTGATTATTGCAGTTTGGGCCGGGTTGTTTTATGCCTATATCCTGGATGAAGTTCATGATAATGTGGATGATGGGCTTAGGGACAGAAAAATACAGATCATTAAAGCAGTATACCTGAATCCCCAGTTATTGAAGAATAATGATTTTGGTTTTAATGAATTTAAGATTAATCCTATTACTGCCGGAGAATATAAAAATAAAAGCCGCCTCTATAATAAGATGTATTATATGGAGTATGACGATAAAGATCAGCCTTATCGTGTGCTTGAGGCAGACTTTATCGATCAGTATAAGATGAATCAGAGGCTTGTGATAAGAACTTCTACCGTAGAAGAAGATGAGCTGATCTATGACCTCACAACAGCCTTAATTGTTCTCTATATTGTTTTGGTAATAAGTATAGTTGTTGTCAACGGATATCTGCTGAATAAAGCGATGCGCCCATTCTATTTAATTTTAGATAAACTTAAAAAGTACCAGTTTGGGATTCCCGCGGATCAGGAGAATAAAGAATATATCATTAAAGAGTTTGAGGAGCTGAATGTTGAAATTAATGAAATGATTGAGCGTAATGAGCTTGTTTTTTATCAGCAGAAACAGTTTATTGAAAATGCCTCCCATGAACTTCAGACCCCACTTGCCATAGTTATTAATAAAATAGATCTCCTTATTCAGAATGATGACCTCGATGAAAAGAATCTGAATTTTCTCACCGGAGTAAAGAATGACCTGAGAAGGATGGTGGGGTTAAATAAATCTTTATTAATGCTTTCCAAAATAGAGAACAGCCAGTTTAATAAAACCGCAGGAGTAGACTTTAATGCTTTGATCGGCAAGCTGGTTCAAAATTATGAAGACTTTATAGAGTTTAAAAAAGTAGATGTCAATATCATAGAAAAAGGAAGTTTTGAAGCTGATTTTAATCGCGACCTTGCAGATATTCTGTTGTCTAATCTTCTTAAGAATGCCATTAAATATAATAATGAAGAAGGTACATTGAATATTATGATTGAGGATGACAGGATTACATTTCAAAACAGTGGAGCTGCCGTGGGATTAGATCCATCCAGGATTTTTGACCGTTTCTATAAACAGAGTTCCGATCACACCTCTACCGGTTTGGGGCTGTCGATTATTAAAACCATTATCAAGCAGTATCCCGGTTGGGACATCGTTTATAAGTTTGAAGATAAAATGCATTACTTTATACTTGAGAAAAATAAGATCTGAGAATATAATAGACAGCATCATGAAAAGAGAAAGCCCTTCAATTTGAAGGGCTTTCTTATGTTTGAAACTTAGAATTAAAATCCTAAGCTTGTTCTTACTCTTTTAATAGTTTCCAGTGCCACAGGTCTTGTTTTCTCTGCGCCCTGCTGTAATTTTGCTTCCAGTTCGTCCAGATTATTCATATAATAAGCGAATGTTTCTCTTTCTTTGGCAAAACGAACTAAGATCAAATCCAACAATTCTTTTTTAGCATGTCCGTATCCGAAGTTTCCGGCAAGGTATTTAGCTCTTAATTCCTCGGTTTGCTCAGGAGTAGCAATAAGTTCATAAATCTGGAATGTCTTGTCTGTTTCAGGGTCCTTAGGCTCTTCCAACGATTTAGAATCCGATTCAATACTCATCACCTGTTTTTTCAGTTCCTTTTCAGGGAGAAAAACATTGATGATATTTCCCATAGATTTAGACATTTTACGGCCGTCAGTCCCGGGAACATATTTTGTGTCTTCCTGAAGTTCAGATTGTGGTAAAACAAAAACTTCACCCATTTGATTATTAAACCTCGAAGCTACATCTCTGGCAATTTCCAAATGCTGAAGCTGATCTTTCCCTACGGGCACAATCTCTGCATCATACAGCAGGATATCTGCAGCCATCAAAATAGGATAGGTAAACAGCCCTGCATTCACGTCCTGAAGACGGTCTGCCTTATCTTTAAATGAATGGGCCAGTGTTAATCTTTGATAAGGAAAAAAACATGATAAATGCCAAGATAGTTCACAGGTTTCAGCGATATCACTTTGTCTGTAGAAGAATGTTTTTTCAGTATCTAATCCACAAGCAAGCCAAGCCGCAGCAATCTCGTAGGTATTTTGTCTTAACGTCTGCGCATCTTTTATCTGGGTAAGGGTATGAAGATTCGCGATAAATAAAAATGATTCATTTCCTTCCTGCTTAGAAAGTTCAATAGCAGGAATAATTGCCCCAAGTAGGTTTCCAAGATGGGGGGTTCCGGTGGCTTGAATGCCGGTAAGAATTCTTGACATTTGTTTACAATATTTTAAAATTAATGAATTGCAAATTTACGAGGTTTGGTGGGATAATGGGTAAAAAAGATTAAAAGAATCAAGAATCAAGAATCAAGACTTGTTGTTACAATTCAGTGGGGAAGATCTTAGAGCTCCTCCACATATCAATTCTTCTATTAGCGTTACCAAAATTTAAAATCTTATGGAATTAAAATCTTCTCTCCCCCAAATTTCGGTTCCACCCCGAAAAGCAGATCCCAATAGACTTTGGCTTTTGCAATATACTCCCGCATGTTGGTTTTCAGACCTGCATACTTATTGACATCTGCAGCATTATATCCAAATGCTTCCATGCCATTTTTTCTGGCCAGGAAAACAGCTCTTTCATTATGAAACTTTTGGGAGATGATCACCAGCTTTGTCTGTCCGAAGATGTCTTTAGCCCTTACTACAGAATCTAATGTTCTGAACCCGGCATGATCCATAATGATTTTATCCTGTGGAATCCCCTGATGCATTAAGGTCAGCAGCATATCTTCCGGTTCGTTATAATCTTTGGTGCTGTTGTCTCCGCTTACAATGATGTATTGGATTTTTCCACTCTTATAAAGATCTGTAGCAGCTTTAATTCTATTGTAGAAATAGGCATTTGGCATTCCATTGCTTAATGTTTTTCCGGTTCCCAGAAGTAATGCTGTCTTGGTTTCGGGTACATCGGCAATAGTGTAGGATACAAAAGCTTCACTTTCCTTTTTTATATTATAATTTGCCCAGGCAATAAAAATAATTCCTGCCACAAAAAGAAGCAGGAAAAATGTGAAAATATTTTTGATTATTTTTTTCATCCGAAATAAATCTTTTAAAACTCAAGCCCGTTCGGGAAAGCTTTTTTTCTGAAGATTAACAGTAAGGCAGCTCCTACGGTAATAGCAGAATCAGCCACATTGAAAATATACTTGAAGAATTCAATATGTTTTCCGCCAATCAAAGGGATGTTTTCCGGTACGTACCAGTCTACCAGTGGGAAGTGAAGCATATCAACCACACAGCCTTTCATAAAAGTAGAATATCCCTGGCCAAAAGGAACAAACTTAGAAATTCCGCCATATCCCAGCCAACGATCAATGCTTTGATCATAAACCGTTCCGCTGTCGAAGATCATTCCGTAAAACATACCATCGATAATATTTCCGATAGCTCCGGCAAAAATAATAGACATAGGAATCAGAAGATAGTTTGAGGCTCCTTCTTTCAGCCATTTTTTAAACATATATACCATTCCTCCAATTAGGAAAAGTCTCAGGATAACCAGAAAGTATTTTCCGATGATCCCTCCAAAGTGAAACCCATAAGCCATCCCGGGATTTTCCACAAAGGTCAGTTTGAATCCGGGAAGAACAGTCACGCTGTCATCCAGATTAAAATGGGTTTTAATATAAATTTTAGAAGCCTGGTCAATTAACAATACCAAAAATGTGATAGCTAATATCTTTTTCATTACAGTCCTTTAGGTTTTGGCGGTTTTGAAGCTGTTTTTGCATTTTTATTATCGCTCGCTTTCTTAATCACTTTCTGTCCATTAAATGAACTTTTCACATGAGCCTTTTCAAATTTAATGTTCATTTCTTTTAAAACGCCTTTCAGAGCGCTGAGCTCCATTGCATTTTTTGGGTGTACGATGATAGATTCCATTTCTTATATTTAAATGTTACATTTTGGACAATTCGTCAAGTCTTTTTCTTTCTTTTGGAGAAAGATCATTAATTCCGTTTTTGCCCATCTTACTCAAAAGCCTGTCGACTTCTTTTTCCCTTTCACGTTTATCGGAATTAAACTGATCATCTATCGTGTAATTTGTATGTTTATCGGGAAAGATCCTTTTTTTGATCCATTCTCTGTTGAAAAACAATAAAACTCCTACGACGATAATTACTAAAATTAATAATTCGTTCATGGGTATACATTAAAAATTAGGTTTATAAAGTATCCGTGAATACAATATAAACCCAATATTATTTTACAAACCTTACGGTTATTTTTGCATGTTTTTCGCTTCGATGCTCAAGGTAGCGTGAGGAACGGCTAAAAGTCTTTCCTTAGGAATAAGCTTCCCTGTTACTCTGCAAACACCATACGTTTTATTTTCGATTCTGATTAAAGCATTTTTAAGATCACGCACGAATTTTTCCTGTCTTCCTGCCAAAATAGAGTTTTGCTCCTTACTCAATGTTTCTGCTCCTTCTTCAAAAGCCTTGAAGGTAGGTGAAGTGTCATCTGTCCCATTATTCTGGTCATTGATGAAACTTTCTCTGATGAGCTGAAGATCTTTTTCTGCTTTCTCTATTTTTTCTTTTATGATTGCCTTAAATTCCTGTAAATCAGCATCGCTGTATCTAACTCTTTCGTCTGACATATTCTTTCTCTTTTTTAATAAAATTATGAAATGGATTTTGAAATACAATAACTACATGTTAATTTTTTTCGATATTTATCTTAAAACTAACCTCATCTATTTCGATTTCGTTAAAATTTGAAAGTGAAGATACAATTTCTATTTTATTTGACAAGACTTCAGAAGAAATATATTCCTCATTTTTCTTAACATTTTCAATGTAAGGAGAATTCTCCTCAATGAAGATATTAATTCTGTCTGTCAGCTCAAAATTCTTATCTTTTCGCAGGTTCTGAATTCTATTGATGAACTCTCTTGCGATTCCTTCAGATTTTAACTCATCTGTTAATGTCAAATCTAATGCCACAGTTGTTTTTCCATCAGAGGTTACCGTCCATCCCGGGATGTCTTTTGTTGAGATTTCCACATCATCTAATGTGATCTCATATCCCTGAATATCAAGCTTCCCTTCTCTCTCAAGATCTGAAATCTGTTCTGTACTAAGATTGCTGATTTCAGCCCCTACTACTTTCATGTCTTTTCCTAATTTAGGACCTAGTGCTTTGAAGTTGGGTTTTATCTGTTTTACAATTAAATGAGATGCTTCTTCAGCATTGATTAACTGTAATTCTTTCACATTTACTTCCTGCTTGATCAGATCGGCAACTGCCAAAATCTGTTCCTCTGTTTTAGAGTCCAATACAGGAATTAATACTTTTTGCAATGGCTGACGTACTTTTACGTTCTCTTTCTTTCTTAAAGAGAAAACCATACTGGTAATATTCTGAGCCAAATGAGTTTTTTCAACCAAATCCTGATCGATTAAACTTTCATCTGCAACCGGGAAATCCGTTAAATGCACAGATTCACAGTTTTCTTTACCTGTTACTTTATTTAGGTCCTGATACAACTGATCCATAAAGAACGGAGCAATAGGTGCAGATAGTTTCGTTACTACCTCCAGACAGGTATATAAAGTCTGATAAGCAGAGATTTTATCATCCGAATATTCTCCCTTCCAGAAACGTCTTCTGCATAATCTTACGTACCAGTTACTTAAGTTGTCATTCACAAATGTGCTGATCGCTCTTGCTACTCGGGTAGGTTCATAATCTTCATAGAATGCTTTCACCTCTTTGATCAGAAGGTTTAGCTCAGAAAGGATCCATCTGTCTATTTCAGGGCGGTTTTCCACTTCTTTCTCTGAATAGTTGAACCCATCAACATTCGCATATAATGCAAAGAATGAATACGTATTGTACAGTGTTCCAAAGAACTTTCTTCTTACCTCATCAATTCCTTCAATATCAAATTTCAGGTTTTCCCAAGGATTGGCATTGGAGATCATATACCAACGGGTAGCATCAGGTCCATATACAGAAAGTGTTTCAAATGGATCCACTGCATTTCCTAAACGTTTTGACATCTTCTGTCCGTTTTTATCCAGAACAAGACCGTTACTCATTACGTTTTTATAGGCTACAGAATCAAAAACAGCCGTTCCGATAGCATGAAGTGTATAGAACCATCCACGGGTTTGATCAACACCTTCAGCAATAAAGTCAGCCGGGAAAGCTTTATGATTGTCTATTAATTCTTTATTTTCAAAAGGATAATGCAGCTGTGCATAAGGCATCGACCCTGAATCAAACCAAACGTCGATCAGGTCGCTTTCACGCTTCATTGCTCTTCCGGAATCAGAAACCAACACCACTTTGTCAACCACATTTTTATGAAGATCAACCAGTTCATAGTTTGATTCAGACATATTTCCAACAACAAAACCTTTGAACGGGTTTTCAGTCATTAATCCTGCTGCAATAGACTTTTCAATTTCGTTGTAAAGCTCTTCTACAGAACCTATGATTTTCTCTTCTTTCAGATCATCCGTTCTCCAGATCGGTAATGGAATACCCCAATAACGTGAACGGGAAAGGTTCCAGTCGTTTACATTTTCAAGCCAGTTGGCAAAACGTCCTTCTCCGGTAGCTTTTGGCTTCCAGTTGATCTCTTTGTTCAGGTTTACCAATCTGTCTTTTACAGCGGTCATCTTTACAAACCATGAGTCTAATGGATAGTATAATACCGGCTTGTCTGTTCTCCAGCAATGCGGATACGAGTGGACATATTTCTCTACTTTGAAGGCTTTATTTTCTGTTTTCAACAGAATGGCAAGCTCTACATCCCAAGATTTTTCAGGAGCAGTCCCTTCATCGTAATATTCGTTTTTGATGTACTTTCCAGCATAGACTTCAGGAACGTTTTCTCCTTTGATGAATCTTCCCTGCAAATCTACCAACGGTACAAGGTTGTCATTTTCATCCTTTACCAACATCGGTGGAATTTCAGGCTGAGCCATCTTAGCAACCCTCGCATCATCAGCACCGAAAGTAGGTGCCGTATGAACGATACCTGTACCATCCTCTGTTGTTACAAAGTCTCCCAGGATTACTCTGAAAGCATTTTCAGGGTTGTCATTAGGGGTAAACCAAGGAACTAATTGCTCATACCTTGTATCAACAAGCTGTTCTCCTGTAAATTCTTTTAAAACTTTAAAAGGGATGACCTTGCTTTCCGAAGTATAGTTCGCGAAATCCTCATCAGTTCCCTCTGTATATTTTTTACCGAAAACCTTAGGTAATAAAACTCTTGATAAGACTACTGTTACAGGTTCAAAAGTATACTGATTGAAAGTTTTTACTACCACATATTCAATATCTCTGCCTACTGTAAGTGCTGTGTTGGATGGCAATGTCCATGGAGTAGTTGTCCATGCCAGGATATGCACATCTCCGTCAACATCACTGAATAAAGCAGATGAATCTTTCTTTACCTTAAACTGGGCTACAATCGTAGTATCTGAAACATCACGATACGTTCCCGGCTGGTTCAGCTCGTGGGAAGAAAGCCCTGTTCCTGCTTTTGGAGAGTAAGGTTGGATGGTATACCCTTTATACAACAAGCTTTTGTCATATAATTGTTTCAATAACCACCAAACGGTTTCCATATATTTTGACTTGTACGTGATGTACGGATCTTCAAGATCTACCCAATACCCGATTTTTTCAGTAAGGTTATTCCACACATCCGTATAACGCATTACTGCTTCACGACATGCTTTATTGTAGTCTTCAATAGAGATTTTTTTGCCAATATCTTCTTTCGTAATTCCTAATTCTTTTTCTACACCCAGTTCCACAGGAAGACCATGCGTATCCCAACCCGCTTTACGGAAAACCTGTTTACCGTTTTGCGTTTGGTAACGGCAGAAAATATCTTTCAATGCTCTTGCCATTACGTGGTGAATTCCAGGCATACCGTTTGCTGAAGGCGGACCTTCATAAAAAACAAACTCAGGATTGCCCTGACGAATCTCAACACTTTTACTGAACGTATTATTCTGTTTCCAAAATTCCGCTACATTGTCGGCTATGTCAATAAGGTTGAGGTTTTTGTATTCTTTAAATTGGCTCATTGTAAATATCTCAATATCGTTGATTAATTAAGTCTGCAAATTTACTAAATTTTGTCGGTTTATAATATATGTTTTATTTTGATATCATCTATTAAAAAGTTCAATTTCAGAAATATAAATGAAGGGTAAGCATAAAAGTGAATGGTGAATGGTGAATAAGTGAGTTTTTCCGTCTTTTTTTACAATAAAATTTCACCGTCCTTATTCGGTAGAATTGGGCTTTGGTCAACCTAAAATGTAAATATGATCTATTTCAGATCGCTCAGATTTTTATTCACATGATCTTTGAAAATCCAGATATATCTCCGGTTAAAAATAAAATCTACAAGAGGGAAATAGCACAATCATTGCTTGAAATTCCGTATATTTAAATAGATCTAAACCCAAATGCTGTATGAAAATCTTTTATAAACTGATGCTGATTGTTTGTTTCATCAACAGCTTCTCTACCCAGGCTCAACATAATTATCCACAAAACTACTTCCGCAATCCCTTAAACATTCCCATGCAGTTGGCTGCCAATTTTGGGGCAGTCCGGGCTAACCATTTTCATATGGGATTGGATTTGCGGACGAACAGTAAAGAAAACCTGCCGGTAGTGGCAGCAGCAGACGGCTATGTAAGCAGGATAAAAGTGGAACGTTATGGTTTTGGGAATGCAGTCTATATTACCCATCCCAATGGCTATACCACAGTGTATGCCCATCTGAATAAATATTTTGACAGACTTGATGAGTATGTAAAAGAAAGACAATATAAAGATGAAAAGTGGGAGCAGGATATTACATTTCAGCCGGGGCAGTTTCCTGTAACAAAGGGGCAGCTTATTGCTTTGAGTGGAAATACAGGAGGTTCTGCAGGGCCCCACTTACATTTTGAAATAAGAGATACCAAAACGGAAGAATGTCTTAACCCTCTGCTCTTTGGTTTTGCCATTCCGGACTCTGTAGCTCCCATTATTAGTGGGCTGTACTGGTATGACAGAAGCTTCAGTACCTATGAACCAGGAGCAAACGGAGTCGCTGTAAAGAAAGCAGGAAATATATATACAACAGATCTTGTCACGGTAAATTCGCCGATGATCAGCTTTGCAGTTAAAGCGGTGGATAAGGCCAATCAGGGATTTAACCTTGGCGTTTACCAGGCAGAATTAGTAATGGACGGTAAGCTTATCTATAGTTTTTCCATTGATAAAGTGAGCTATGATGATACCCGCTATCAGAATGGCTGTATAGATTACACCAAATTCATCAGGGACAAAATGAATATCCAGCATTTATCTGTTTTACCTGGAATGAAATTACAGAACTACAGCCTTCCCAACTTATCGGGAGTTATTAATCTTCAGGATAAAGAGGTCCATCATATTGAGATTATTTTAAAAGACGTGAATGGAAATACAAGCCGGTTGGCAACAAAAGTGCAGCTGAATAATAACGGAAATAGTATTTCGTCTACCAGTACAACGATAAAGCCAAATGAAGGAAAAACAATGACCACAGAACATGGGGAAATAGTTTTCAGTAAAAATGCAGTGTATGATGCAGTGAATTTTAACATGTATGAAAAACCAAACGCTGAGGAAAATGGAGTTTCCAATACAATAGTGCTGCATCACCCCTATGTTCCCATTCATGATAAATATACATTGAAAATAAAACCCAACAGGAAATTAACCCAACAGGAAAAAGATAAAGTGGTTATGTTGCTGGATTATGGAAGTGATAAAGATGCTGTAAAAGGAAGCTGGACCGGAGATTGGGTACAGGGACAATTTAACAGATTGGGTACTGTGCAACTGATCGTAGATCATAGTTTTCCATCTGTTATGACGGAGTGGAAAGATGGAGCACTCATAAACACCGGGACTTTACGTTTGAAAGGAAATACAAAAGTGGGTGACATTGTTTCATTTAGAGCTGAGCTTGATGGAAAGTGGCTTAGATTTGCACGGGTAAAAGATTATTTTGTTTATACCTTCGATGAAAAGTGCCCCAAAGGATCTGGTGAACATACTTTAAAAGTAACTACAGTCAATACTGCAGGAAATACCAATACACAAACTTTAACGTTTCAGAGATAAATCAATGGAGGATACTAATCTTTTAATCTTTTCATGTTTCAATCTTTTATTTTTAAATAAATTTGTCTTCTAAAATTAAAATCATTGGAATTTCATCCATCCATCGAACAGTCATCCATTCAGGAAATTAAAAAGTTTCAGGAGATAAAACTTCAGGAGCTATTGGTTTATCTTGAAAATAATTCACCTTTTTATCAAAAACTATTCAAAGAAAATGATATTCATATAAAGAATATCATCACCCTGGAAGATCTGCAGAAAATCCCTACGACCACAAAAAATGATTTACAACAGCATAATCATGACTTTTTCTGTATTCCTCCGGATAAAATTGTTGATTATAGCACAACCTCAGGAACACTGGGAGATCCAGTGACATTTGGACTGTCTGACAGTGATCTTGAGAGGCTGGCTTATAATGAAGCGATCTCTTTTGCCTGTGCAGGAATTCAGAAAGGAGATGTGGTACAGATGATCACAACGATTGACAAACGCTTTATGGCTGGTCTTGCCTACTTTTTGGGTTTAAGAAAAATGGGGGCAAGTGTTGTGAGGATGGGACCAGGAATTCCGGAACTTCAATGGGATTCTATTTTTAGGTACCAGCCTAAGTACCTGATTACTGTGCCTTCTTTTTTGCTGAAAATGATTGATTATGCCGAAAAACACGGTCTTGATTATAAAAATTCCAGTGTTTATGGTGCTGTCTGTATTGGAGAAAGCATCAAAAACCAGGATTTTACAGATAATATTCTTTCTCAGAAAATCAAAGAAAAATGGAATATCAATCTTTTTTCAACCTATGCATCTACTGAGATGAGTACAGCTTTCACGGAATGTGAGTTTCAGATTGGTGGACATCATCACCCCGAACTTATTATTACAGAAATTCTGGATGATCACGGAGATCCTGTGGAAGAAGGAGAAAGCGGTGAGCTTACGATTACTACATTGGGGGTAGAAGCAATTCCTTTGTTGAGATTTAAAACAGGAGATATTGTAAAAGCTCATTATGAGCCATGTCAGTGTGGAAGAAATACCATGAGATTGGGTCCTGTAGTTGGCAGAAAGCAACAGATGATTAAATATAAAGGGACAACATTATATCCTCCGGCCATGAATGATATTCTGAATGATTTTAATGGTATTCTCTGCTATCAGATCGTTATTCAGGCTAATGAAATAGGACTTGATGAAATTATAATCAGGGTAAGTACAGAGGAAGAGAATGAAAACTTTGTACATGAAGTAAGAGATCATTTCCGGGCAAAACTTAGGGTAAGTCCAAAGATTGAAATGGTAGATTTTGAAATATTATCCAAAACGGTTTACCATCCAAATGGCAGAAAACCAATAACTTTTATTGATTTAAGGTAATTTGAGTTTCAGCATTAGAATAATTCCTTTTTTATGATATATTTGGTGGCTTAAATTTAATGCTACTAACTATGAAAAAATTATTATTGCTGGGGTTCATGGTGATGATCACAACAGCTTTTGGACAGGACAAAATGAAAGTTGTTTCAGGGAGTCTCGGCTTATTAAAAGATCAGACTGAAGTAAATGTAGAACTTCTATTTGAGAATGTATTATTTATGAAAGAAAATATTACAGAAGCTCAATATCTTGAAAACAGGAAAAAACAAGTCTTGGAAAATCCTAAAAGAGGAGAGGAAGCGTGGAAGAAGTGGATTGCAGAATGGGAGAAATATAAAAAAGAAGACTATATAGATTATTTTGCGAAAGGACTTAATAAATCTTACAAGAATATTTCATTTAAAAAAGACAGCTCCGCAAAATATACATTAATAGTGGAACCCAAATGGATTTTCCCGGGCTGGCATGCCGGACTTACTGCCATGACAGCAGAGATAACCGGTACTATAAAACTGGTGGAAACCACTAATCCCTCAGTTGTGTTAGCGAAGGTAGAACTTAACAAGTTTGATAAATTTGTCAATAATGAAGAATTCGTGATGGAATATGGCAGGATTGCTGCTGCCTACGAATCTGCCGGAAGGTATTTGGGCAAAGAGATTAAAAAAACTTTAAAATAAAAATAAAAACGGCCTGAATTTCAGACCGTTTTTTTATTGTTGATTTTGCTGTTCCTGTTTTTCCTGTTTGATGAGGTTGGCAAGATTCTTAATCACAGTATCATGTTTTTTTACAAACGGATTGTCCTTATTCCATACATATCCTGCTAACACGGCACATATTTTTTTCTTGACATCAGGATTTTCCGGTTGGTGGAAGAATAATTCCTGAAGATTACCTGTATACCATTCTTTTACATAGGTGGTGAAAACATCTACACCATATAAGATATAATCTGTATATTCTGTTTGCCAGTTAATTTTTTCTCCGTTCAGTTGTCTTACAGCTAATTTTGCGGCAAGCATTCCCGACTCTGTGGCAAAAGCCATCCCCGATGAGAAAACCGGGTCAAGAAACTCAGATGCATTACCCGTTAAAGCAAACCCATCTCCAAATAAACTTTTTACAGAACATGAATAATCTTTCAGATGTTTTGGCTCAAAGAGAAAATCTACCTCTCCAAAACGTTTTACATAATAGTCAGATAGAGAAATTGCTTTTCTTAATGCTTCAGCAGGATCTCCGTTTTCAGACAATTTATCAATATATCCTGTAGGACCTACAATTCCTACACTTGTGTTCCCGTTAGAAAAAGGAATGACCCAAAGCCATACCTCTGTTTCAATGATGTCGAAAGATATCAATGTTCCCTCTTCGCCCTCTTCTCTGTTGGTGTCCTTTACATGAGAAAAAATAGCAGAATGGGGAGATAATTTTGAAGGTTTTTCAAGATCTAGTAAGCGGGGAAGTACTCTTCCGTAACCGCTGGAATCTATAACAAACTTGGCGTGGATCTCTTTTGTATCTCCGTCTTTGTTTCGGACTGTGGTCACTGAATCCGTACCTTCAAATCTGATAGCAGTAACCTCTGTCTCAAACTCAAGGTCAATTCCTTTATTAATGACCTCCTGAGCCAGGGTATGATCAAAATCAGCTCTCGGAACCTGCCAGGTCCAATCCCAGCCTTCTCCGAATTTATCACTAAAATCAAAAATGCAGACCTCGTCTCCACGAAGAAAACGTGCACCCAGTTTTTTTTCAAAGCCCATTTTGTCCAATGCGGGGAAAAGTCCGGCTTCTTCAAAGTGGTCCATGACCCTTGGAATCAGGCTTTCTCCAACTACCAGTCTTGGGAATTTTGTCTTTTCAACCACCTTTACGTTGACATTATTCTTCTTAAGGTATGAAGAAGATACGCATCCGGAAGGTCCAGCTCCGATTACAAGAACGTCAACAAATTCTTTGCTCATCTTGATTTTTTATTTTAATAATAACTTCTATCTTTGCCGCAAAATTAGTGACAAATAATTAATATTTTACAAAATTATCAACTATTACTTTTGATTAATGAAAATAAATAACTTTTTAGGACTGAAAGATTTTCAAAAAATTATCATTGAAAATGAAAAAATTGAACTGGATGAATCACTTTTATCAAGAGTCGATACAAGCTTTCAATTTTTAAAGGAATTTTCAAAAAATAAAGTAATATATGGAGTCAATACGGGTTTTGGTCCGATGGCTCAGTTTAAAATCAGTGATGAGGATACCCTTCAGCTTCAATATAATTTAATTAGAAGTCATTCTTCGGGAATAGGAAATCCCTTACCGGCACAGGAAGTGAAAGCCTGTATGCTGGCAAGGTTGAATACCCTGTCTTTAGGGAATTCCGGAGTACATCAGTCTGTTATTTATCTTCTTCAGGAATTGATCAACAGGGATATTACCCCTTTGATTTTTGAACACGGTGGAGTAGGAGCAAGTGGAGATCTTGTACAGCTGGCACACCTGGCTTTAGTACTGATTGGTGAAGGAGAAGTGTTTTACAAAGGAGAAAGAAGATCTACAAACGATGTTTTTGCCATTGAAGGACTTGAACCTATCAAAGTGGAGATCCGTGAGGGGCTTGCTTTAATGAACGGGACCTCTGTAATGTCGGGTATAGGGATTGTCAATGCCTATAAAGCGAATCAGCTGACTGATATTTCCATCAGACTTTCCTGTGCAATTAATGAGATTGTTCAGGCTTATGATGATCATCTGTCTGAAACTTTGAACGGCACAAAAAGACATTATGGTCAGCAGAAAGTGGCAGAAAGAATGCGTACACATCTTGCAGACAGTAAACTGATCAGAAAAAGAGCAGACCATCTTTATACTCACTTTGAAGAGCAGGAAAAAGTATTTAAAGAAAAAGTTCAGGAATATTATTCTTTACGATGTGTTCCTCAGATATTAGGTCCTGTGCTGGACACCTTGGAGTATACAGAAAAGGTGCTTGAAAATGAAATCAATTCTGCCAATGACAATCCGATTATCAATGTTGAGGATCAGCATGTTTACCACGGTGGAAATTTTCATGGAGATTATATCTCTTTAGAAATGGACAAACTTAAAATTGTGGTAACCAAGTTGACCATGCTTGCAGAAAGACAGCTGAACTATCTTTTAAATGCGAAGATCAATGAAATTTTGCCTCCTTTTGTAAATTTAGGTAAATTAGGTTTCAATTTTGGGATGCAGGGAGTACAGTTTACGGCAACTTCTACTACAGCGGAAAGTCAGATGCTGTCAAACCCTATGTATGTTCACAGTATTCCTAATAATAATGACAATCAGGATATTGTAAGTATGGGAACCAATGCAGCTGTGATCTGTAGAAAAGTAATTGAAAATGCATTTGAAGTACTGGCGATAGAGGCAATTACTATAGTTCAGGCAATTGAATACCTAGGTTTTCCGGATGAGGTTTCATCATCTACAAAAGAGCTTTATGATGAGATCAGAAAAATTATTCCTGCGTTCTCAGATGATATGGTGATGTATCCATATTTAGAGAAGGTAAAGATGTATTTAAAAGCAATGTAATTATTTACCGTAATGAATTGTCTTTAGATTGAGGAGTATAAGCTAACTTAAAAAAAACTAAAACGAAATAAACACTAACGCATGAAATGTGCAATTGTAACAGGAGGCTCCAGAGGAATCGGGAGGGCCATCTGTATAAAACTGGCTGAAGAAAAAAACTATCATATACTGATCAACTATACCTCTAATGAGGCTGCAGCTAAGGAAACATTGACCAAAGTGGAAGAACTTGGTTCTACAGGAGAAATTCTTAAATTTGATGTAGGAAATGCGGAGGAAACACAGAACGTCCTTACAGAATGGCAGGATACAAATCCTTCTGCTGTAGTAGAAGTGATTGTAAACAATGCCGGAATTACCAGAGACGGCCTGTTTATGTGGATGCCGAAAGAAGATTGGAACAGTGTGATCAATACAAGCTTAAACGGGTTTTTCCATGTGACGAATTTTTTTATCCAAAAACTGCTTCGTAATAAATACGGAAGAATCATCAATATGGTTTCGGTTTCCGGGGTAAAAGGAACAGCCGGGCAAACCAATTATTCGGCAGCAAAAGGGGCTCTGGTAGGAGCTACAAAAGCGCTTGCCCAGGAAGTGGCGAAAAGAAATATCACCGTAAATGCTGTGGCACCGGGTTTCATCAAAACAGATATGACCCAGGATTTTAATGAAGACGAGCTTAAAGCGATGATTCCTGCAAACAGATTCGGAGAAGCAGAAGAAGTAGCTGATTTAGTAGCATTTTTAGCTTCCCGAAAAGCATCCTACATTACAGGAGAGATAATTAATATTAACGGCGGAATTTATTCATAAGATGGAAAATAGGGTTGTGATTACCGGAATGGGAATTTATTCCTGCATCGGAACGTCTTTAGAAGAGGTCAGGGAATCCCTATATCAAGGAAAATCCGGTATTGTTTTAGACGAAGACAGAAAAGACTTCGGTTTCAGATCAGGCCTTACAGGGGTCGTTCCAAAGCCGGATTTGAAAAATCTTCTTAACAGACGCCAGCGTGTAAGCATGGGAGAAGAAAGTGAGTATGCTTATCTTGCCACCATTGATGCTTTGAAGCAGGCGAATCTTGACGAAGCTTTTTTAGATACCCATGAAGTTGGGATTTTATACGGAAATGATAGTGTATCTAAGGCCGTGGTAGAGTCTATTGATATTGCCCGGGAAAAAAAAGATACTACATTGATGGGATCGGGAGCGATCTTTAAATCAATGAACTCAACAGTGACGATGAACCTTTCTACGATTTTCAAGTTGAAAGGAATTAATCTTACCATCAGTGCTGCCTGTGCAAGTGGGTCGCATTCTTTGGGGCTGGCCTTTATGATGATCAAGAACGGTTTTCAGGATATGATCATCTGTGGAGGAGCACAGGAAACCAATAAATATTCAATGGCAAGCTTTGATGGGTTGGGAGTATTCTCAACACGGGAAAACGAACCTGCAAAAGCATCAAGACCTTTTGATACAGATAGGGATGGCTTAATTCCCAGCGGAGGTGCAGCCACTTTAATTGTAGAAAGCTTAGAATCAGCACAAAGAAGAGGCGTTCCTATCCTTGCTGAAATTATAGGCTATGGCTTTTCTTCAAACGGAGGACATATCTCAACCCCTAATGTTGATGGACCGGCTTTAGCTATGGGCAGAGCTTTACAGCAATCCGGATTAGCTGCTTCAGATATTGATTATATTAATGCTCATGCTACCTCCACTCCTATTGGGGATGCTAACGAAGCAAAAGCAATTTATGAGATTTTCGGAAGTGAAGTTCCCGTAAGTTCTACTAAATCCATGACGGGACATGAATGCTGGATGGCAGGTGCAAGTGAAGTTATTTACTCTATTCTGATGATGCAGAATGATTTTGTAGCTCCTAATATAAATCTTGAAAATCCTGATAATGAGGCTCAAAGGATAAATTTAGTCTCCAAAACAAAAAATCAAAAAATTGATGTATTTTTGTCGAATTCTTTTGGGTTTGGGGGAACCAATTCTGCATTAATAGTTAAAAAATTTGATTAAAAACATGGAAAGGGAAAAAATAGTGGCCATTGTTAATGATTTTCTGGTAAATGAATTCGAGGTAGACGGAGACGAAATCAGTAATGAGGCCAATCTTAAAAGTACATTAGGCTTAGATAGTTTAGATTATATTGATATGGTTGTGGTGATTGAATCTAATTTCGGAGTGAAATTAGGAGAAGCAGATTTCAAAAAAATGGTGACATTTGATGACTTCTACACAACCATTGAAAATAAGATTGCTGAGAAAAAAGCTTAATTACCTAGTATTGAGTAGATCTTTATTCTTTACAATAATACCCATATAATAATGTGACAGTATACCAATGCCGGACACATTTAATACAATAATTGTTGCGCAGGTATACGGTTACATTGGTAAACAATATTTATGAACAAGTGGAAAGGTAAATCTAAAGGAACGGTATCAGGATACAGAATATTCGTTTGGTGTATTAGAAATATCGGAATCAGAAGTTCATATTTTGTCCTATATTTTGTGGCTGCCTATTACTTTCTGTTCCAGAAAAAAAGCAACCGATATATTCTTTATTATTTTCAGAAAAGGCTCAATTACGGATATGGGAAGGCCTTGTGCTCCATATTTCACAGCTATTTCACTTTTGGAAAAGTGCTGATTGATAAAACGGCTATTTCTGCCGGACTACGAGAAAAATACACCTATGAATTTGATGGTATTGAAAACCTCAGAAGCCTTTTAGCCGCCAAAAAGGGAGGTGTTCTGATCAGTGCCCATATCGGTAATTTTGAAATTGCAGAACATTTCTTTGCAGATATCGATTTCGACTGCCAGATCAATCTGGTGACTACAGATCAGGAGGTTACCGTGATCAAAGAATACCTGGAAAGTGTTGCGGTAAAAGAAAGTTCCATTAAATTTATTTATGTCAAAGAAGATATGTCGCATATCTTTGAGATTAATCAGGCATTGTCAAATAATGAGTTGATCTGTTTTACCGGCGACCGTTATTTTGAAGGATCCAAATTCCTGGAAGCCGAGTTACTAGGGAAAAGTGCGAAATTTCCGGCAGGCCCTTTTCTTATTGCTTCAAGATTAGGAGTACCTGTGGTGTATGTTTATGTAATGAAAGAAAATAATCTTCATTACCATCTCTATGCAAGACTTGCTCAGAATATTAAAAATAGGGATTCTCAGGGACTTTTGCAGTCTTACGTTCAAAATCTGGAGACCATGGTCAGAAAATATCCGCTCCAATGGTTTAATTATTTCGATTTTTGGGATGATGTTGATTAATTTTTCTATTTTTATCCCTGAAAACTAACAAAAACTGAAACCATTTAGATTAGCCTGTCTATGGATCTTTAAAAGACCGAAGGCAGATCACCTCTTGATGAGCAGTCTTAATTTCTAAATTAAAGCACATTCTCCTTGAAGAAAGAATATGACATACTTGTAATCGGCAGCGGATTGGGAGGTCTTGTTTCGGCTCTTATTTTGGCGAAAGAAGGGCTTAAAGTATGTGTATTGGAGAAAAACAATCAATACGGAGGTAATTTACAGACTTTTTCACGGGATAAGCTCGTCTTTGATACGGGAGTACACTATTTGGGAGGTCTTTCCAAGGGGCAAAATCTAAATACTTTTTTTTCCTATCTGGAAATCATGGATGATCTGGACCTTCAGCGAATGGATGAAGACGGATATGACAGAATCTCCTTTGGTGAGGACGCTATTGATTATCCACATGCTCAGGGATATCAGAACTTTGTTGAGCAGCTATCGGTCTATTTTCCGGACGAAAGAGAAAATCTTGAAAATTATTGTGAGGAAATTCAATATGTGTGCAGCCAGTTCCCCAGATATAACGTCGTGGGAAAAGATAATTATAATGAAGAAATACTGCATCTGAATACCCGAAGGTTTATAGAGTCAGTTACTTCAGATAAAAAACTGCAATCGGTTTTACTAGGCTCTAATTTCCTTTATGCCGGAGATTCTGAAAACGTTCCTTTTTATGTTCATGCTTTAACTGTAAATTCCTACATCCAGAGTGCTTACAAATGTATAAAAGGAGGAAGCCAGATTTCTAAATTATTGATCAGAAAACTTCGTCAGTATGGGGCAGATATTCATAAACATGCTGAGGTAACAGGTTTTATTTTTGATGACAATAATGTACTGACATCAGTGAAAACAGCTTCCGGTAAAGAATATACGGCAAAAAAAATAATTTCAAATATTGAAATCCGCTCAACCATCAAGTTAATAGGAGAAGAGCGATTAAAAAAATCCTTTCTCAACAGAGTTTTAAGCTGGGAGCCTGTTTCATCATGCTTCAGTGTATATTTGGTCTTAAAGCCAAATACTATTCCCAATTTTAATTATAATGTATACCACTATTCCTCCGAGGAGCTGGTGTGGAGTGCCTTCCGTTACAGGAAAGAAACATGGCCGGAAACCTATATGCTTTCATCGTCACCCTCCAGGCATTATCCTGAGTTTGCAGAAAGTCTGACAGCTATTTCCTATATGGACTTTGATGAGGTTAAAGACTGGGAAAATACATTCAATACAGTGGCTGATGATCATGAAAGGGGAGAGATGTATGAGCGGTTTAAGCTGGCGAAAGCAGAGCAAATGCTTGATGCCCTGGAAAAGAAAATTCCTGACCTTACACATGCTGTCAAAAAAATATATACTTCTTCACCGTTGTCTTATCGTGATTATATCGGTAGTTTTGAAGGAAATATGTACGGTTATATGAAAAACTCTGAAAACCCGCTTAAAACAATGGTTTCTCCACGTACTAAAATTGACAATCTGTTTCTGACAGGTCAGTCTGTGAATATGCACGGAATTTTAGGGGTAACTATCGGAGCTTTCAATACCTGCTCTGAAATTTTAGGTAAGGAAACCATAGACAGACATTTAAATCAAATGATGTAATAAGAACCCAACGTGAAAAAAACTGATACCAATTCTCTGATCTATAAAAGACTTTTTCTGTATTTTCTTTTTTGCTGTATCCTGATTTCATGTGGGGTATCAAAGTCTGTTCATCACCTTCCCGATGTAAAACAATATTCACTGGAGATTCCCAAAGTAAATAGAATAAATGATACGACCTTTAGCTATAAACAGAATTATCTGACTAAAAATAAACAGCAGCTCTGGGAGCTTTATATAACAGGGAATCCACTTCAGTTAGGGTATAATAATGGGGCTTTAACACAAAATCTGATGCAGAAACAGGAAGGGATTTTCTTTTCAAAAGTGGAGGGGTTTGTCCCTTCAAAATTTCGACAGAAAATATTGAGAGGCTTTTTAAAATGGTACAACAGAAAAATGTATCTTAATGTAAGAGAAGATTATCAGGCTGAACTGTATGGATTATCACAGTATTCATCAGATCAGTATGATTTCATTGCCCCAAAATACTTACGGAATCTTTACCTGCATGGAGCGCACGATATTGGGCATGCTATGCAGGATCTGGCCATGGTAGGCTGCTCTTCACTGGCTGTCTGGAATGAAAATACAGAGGACGGAGATCTTCTGATAGGAAGGAATTTTGATTTTTATGTGGGTGATGATTTTGCAAAAAATAAGTTGGTGGAATTTGTGAAGCCGGAAGAGGGAATTTCTTATATGTCAGTAAGCTGGCCGGGAATGATAGGAGTGGTTTCTGGAATGAATAAAGAAGGAATTACGGTGACCATCAATGCGGGGAAATCAAAAATTCCTTTAACAGCCAAAACCCCTATTTCCTTGGTAACAAGAGAGATCTTACAGTATGCCAAAAATATAAATGAAGCCATTGCTATTGCCAGAAAGAGAAAGGTTTTCGTTTCAGAATCTATTTTGGTCGGTAGTGCTCATGATAAAAAGGCTGTAATCATTGAAGTGTCGCCCAAAAACTTTGGAGTCTACAGCGTGCAAAATACAAGCAAGGTCCTTTGCACTAATCATTTTCAGTCTGAGGCCTATAAAGATGATACAAGGAACCAAAAGCATATCGAAGAAAGTCATTCAGAATATAGGTACGAAAAGCTGCAGGAGCTTCTTCAGGAAGAAAAAAAGCTTACCCCGGAGAAAATGGCTTCTATTTTAAGAAACAGATCAGGGTTGCAGGGTGAAAATATCGGTTATGGTAACGAAAAGTCACTAAACCAGCTGTTAGCTCATCATGCGGTTATATTTTCTCCTCAGAAAAAATTGGTTTGGGTCTCTTCCAACCCATATCAGCTTGGGGAATTCGTATGTTATGATCTTAATGCAATATTCTCGGATAATGGGTTGCAGCATAGCGACCTTTCAAAATCACAGCTTAATATCGGGAAGGATCCCTTTGTAGAGTCTCAGGAGTTTAAAAACTATGAGGAATACAGAGTGGTGAATACAAAAATAAGTGATGCAATTCAAAACCGTGAGTTTCTTACAGATAACTATATTGCCCGCTATCATTCCTTAAATCCCGATTTTTGGAAAGGATATTATATGGCTGGAAAATATTATTTTTACATGAAAGAGTATTACAAAGCAAAGGCGGAATTTGAAAGAGCCTTAACAAAAGAAATTACAACAGTACCCGATAGGAAGGACACTGAGAAATTTCTGAAAAAAACTTTAAAGAAACTGAAATGATCCCGAAATATATAAAAGTCTTATTCTGTATTCCCTTTGTTATTATTCTGTGTTATTCCGTCTATCTTTTCTCAGTGTATAGCTCAGTTCCGGAAATTATACCCATTCACAGCTATGGAGGGAGAAAAGATGAGTATGGGAGTAAAATATTTCTGTTTTTACCGGTAGTATTAAATCTTATCATTCTCATCTTTACCGGGCTGATTATCAGGAGGCCGGATAAGATTAAATTTACTTTTGAGATCAATGAAAATGACCGTGAAAAAACCTATCATACGGTCCAGGTGATTTTAGTAATTCTTTCGATATTTGTCACAATCATGATGAGTCCTCTATCGTTTTTCGATGTTGTTTATCAATAGTTTATTTTTATTTAAATCATTATTTTTCTGTAAAAACAGGTTTTAGTTGTATTTTAATCAAGTGATTTAATAGTTTTTTTGAAAATTATGTAACATTTTTATGGTTTTTTCTACTAACTGGTGAAATAATATATATTAACATCGGTTAAAAAGTAAAATCAATGAAAAAAATTCGACTTAGTGTTAAGTTTTTATTGCTTTGTTCTTTCTTTGGCTTTGGAGCAGTTTCTGCTCAGAAGTATGAACAAGTAATAAAAGATTATGTTAATTCTGAAAAAGGCTCTTTCCAAAGAGTTGATGAAAAACTTAAAGTTTTTAAAGTAATCAATGTAGATCCGTCTACTAGTTTGAAAGGTGAGGTTGTAGGAATACAGCAAACCGTAAACGGTATTCCTGTATTTGGAAGCTCGGCAAATGTTCTGGTGAGAGAAGGTAAGGTGTTGAGCTTTGCGGATACTTTTGTTAAAAATATTGCAGGGATCAGGGGAAGCGAAAGCTCTAAAAAAGATACTTTTATTGCAGAAACAGCTAAAAAGTTTAATGGTCTCCAAACAGTAAAAAATAGCGAAGGAAAAGAAGAGCCAATAAAAGCCAATGCGGTTTATTTTGCAAAGGGAGGGGATTTACTACTTGGGTATCAGTTTTATATTGAAGAAAAAGCAACAAGCAACGTATGGAATGTTGTTGTAAGCACAGAAGACGGTTCTGTTCTATACCAGGAGAATACAACGCTTTCCTGTGATTTCCATACAGATGCATTTGAACAGCTGCCTCAAAGCTTGTCGCCGGCTATTCAACCTGCGGGAGCTCCGCTTAATACGGCAGGTGTTTCACAGCAGCAAACCAATTTTGTTTTAGCTCCTGATAATGCATCTTATAACGTATTTGCATTTCCTGTTGAGGCACCTACTTTTGGAGGCAGAACACTGCTTACCAACCCTTGGGATCTGACAGCCTCTCCTGAGGGATGGCATTCTGACGGTACTAATCATTATACCATTACAAGAGGTAATAATGCCTTTGCCTATACTGATGAGGCCAATACAAATGCACCACAGTTTTCACCTGACGGAGGAGCTGCACGAGCTTTTGATTTCCCAGTGGACGTGACGTTAATGCAACAAAACTATACCTCTGCAGCAGTTACAAACCTGTTTTACGTTAGCAATAAAATGCATGATGTATTTTATAAGTTCGGATTTACAGAGACTGCAAGAAATTATCAGAAAAATAATTTTGGAAAAGGAGGTGCCGAAAATGACCCTGTTTTGGCAGAATCAAGAGACGGCAGTGGTCTGAATAATGCTAACTTTAATCCGGGAGTTGACGGAACCAGCGGAAGAATGCAGATGTATCTTTTTGTTCCCAATGGAGCAAGATACCTTTATTATAATGCACCTACCAATTATATAGCAAGAACACCGGCAGCCGGAACGGCTAATTTCGGTCCACAGCTTATCGGTGGAACACCGGTAACCGGTGATTTAGCTCTTTCTGTACCGGCTGATGCCTGTACAGCTGTAACAGCAGGAAGTCTTACAGGGAAAATAGCTGTTGTAAATGCGGCCGGATGTAATTTTTCCGTTAAAACCAAAAACCTTCAAAACGCAGGAGCAGTAGGGGTTATACAATATCATCCAAGCAGTGATCAGCCCGTAGGTCTTGGAGGAACTGATAATACGGTTACAATTCCTACCATTATGGTTGGAAAATCAGAAGGGCAGTTTTTAGTCAATGATTTGAATAATGGTATTGTAGGTAACGCTACATTGAAGACAGAGGCAGTTTATAGAGATGCAAGTTTAGATAATGGTATTATCAGTCATGAATATGGACATGGAATTTCTAACCGTCTTACAGGAACAGGAAGTTCTTGTCTATCTTATTTCACATCCAACGAGCAAATGGGAGAAGGATGGTCTGATTTCTTTGCATTGATGTTAACTACAAAGCCAGGAGATAATGCTTCTATAGCAAGAGGTGTGGGAACATTCTCTTCAGGAGAAACAACAACCGGAGCAGGGATAAGACCAGCCAAGTATTCTCCGGATTTTGCAATCAATAACTATACTTATGGACGTACCAATGGAATGAAGGTTAATGGTAGCATTAGCGGAATTGCAGTTACCGTACCGGATGTTCATAGTATCGGATTTATCTGGGCTTCCATGTTATGGGATCTTAACTGGAAATATGTTGAGAAATATGGATACAGCAGTGATGTGCTAGCTGATCCTAACAGTGGAAGTGCAAAAGTTCTTCAGCTGGTAATGGATGCTCTTAAATTACAGCAGTGTAATCCTACCTTTGCACAGGGAAGAGATGCTATTCTGGCAGCCGATCAGGCAACAACCAATGGAGAGAATAAATGTATGATCTGGAGTGTATTTGCTAAAAGAGGATTAGGGGTGAATGCATCGGCAGGTACTCTTAACGGCTTGGTGATTGGGGCTAATCAGCCTTTACCGGATATCAATGATCAGGTAGAAGATTTTACAGTACCTGCAGAATGTGCCAACCTTGCGGTAAAAGAGGCTTCTGTTTCTAAAGGTATTTCTATCTATCCAAACCCGGTAAAAAGTGAATTTACGATAAGAATACCTGATGGAATGAACGCATCAGGAATTACTACCGTGTCTATTTATGATTTTACAGGAAAATTGATGACTACGGAAAATATCAATCTTAATAAGCATACTAAAATCAGTGCTGATAAGTTGATCAACGGAGTATATATTGTAAAAATCAAAAATAACGCAATTGATTATTCACAGAAGATTATTGTTTCAAAATAGAACAAAATACTATACTGTAAACAGCCCTGAAATATTGTATTTCAGGGCTTTATTTTTTATTTAGGACTCCGGATTCAGTTTGCTCAGAAACAGGAAAGTGATTATTCCTGAGATGGCAGATAATGCTGTGCTTAAGATAAAACTCCCGATGACATATTGAAGGAGATTATTCTTAATCAGTTCAAAGTTTAAATCCTGGTTTAGGATATTGCTGTCACCCTCTACAAATGGGGCGCCCAGAAATAAAGACGCGGCAATGATAAAGGGAATAAAGGGAGGGAGGCTCACATTGGAAGCGATGAATGCAAGAACTTTATTCAATTTGAAAAGAACCGATAAGCTAATTACAAGAAGGGTCTGGAACCCCCAAAAAGGAGAAAGCCCGATGAAGACTCCAAGTGCAATGGAAAAAGCTTTTGTACGGTTGCTTCCATCGCTTTCTAAGACATCTTCCTGAATGAATCTTTTAAAACTTTTTTTTTTGAAATTATTAATGAAGTTTCGCGGAATAATGTAAATCAGGGTAATCGTCACCAGAATTGTATTCAGGATACTGATTCTGGTGAAATCCTTGAACGGTCTGAAATGGGAAACCCGCTCAGCAGGGTCATACAGAACTTTTATAGGAACATTCTTTACCGGAACATGTCTCCATGCGGTTCTTACAATGATTTCAATCTCAAATTCAAATTTGGGAGTAAAGTATTTCTTTGGAATTTTATGTAAGGGATAAAGCCTGTAACCGGATTGGGTATCTTCCAGTTTAATTCCGGTCTCAAACCAAAACCAGAAATTGGAAAAACGGTTTCCAAAACTACTTTTCTTAGGAATACCGTCCTGAGACATATTTCTGTTCCCGATGAGTAATACATCTTCTTTTTCCTGAAGAAGCGCTTCTACAAATACCGGAATATCATCCGGATAGTGCTGTCCGTCTGAGTCGATGGTGATGGTATAACGGTATCCTGATTCTTTAGCCTTTCTGAAACCTGTTTTTAATGCGTTTCCCTTGCCTTTGTTCTGAGGTAAGGTGATGACAGTTAATTCAGGATATTGAGAAAGGATATTCGGTGTAGAATCGGTAGAACCGTCATTGACAATAATAATACTTCCGGTGTAGCTGAGAACACCGTCAATTACCCTTTTCAGAGTTTTTTCATTATTGTAGGTAGGTATTAAAATGCAGATCTTCTTTTCGGAAATTGCATTTTGTACTTCAGCAAGGGACATGGTTTTATTTTAAAGTGGCTCTTTCTGCTCCGGTAATGGTTTTAGACTGCATAGCAAACCTTTTGATATAGTTTTTCAGGGCTGTATTCTGTTTGCTGTAATTATTCAGAAGGAAGGTTTTGTCTTCTTTCAGACTGCCGCGGTATCCTACTATTTTGGGAATATTTTCCTGAACGCTTAACCTGATCAGACGCAGTTCTGCATTATTAGGATTGCTTTTGATGATGCTTTCAAGGCTTGTCGCTCCAGTTTTTACCAAAGATTTTCTATTTCCTTTAGAAACTTTAGCTTCCATGATTTTAGCTGCCGCCTTATATCCTAAAGTTACCGCATCAGAGCCGGATTGCTTTTCTGCAGTGTCAATAAAATTTTGGGTATTGGCATTAGATTCATTGGCTTTAGCATAGCTGTTTCTCACCGTTTCCAGATCAGACTGGAAGAAAAAAATAAATGCCGCTAAGAAGGATAAAATAAGTTTCATGACGTCAATTTTTTATAGCTTACAGACATCTTTAATGCAATAGTCTCGCCAAAAGAAGTGATATTTTTTACTTTAACATCTTCTCCGTTTTCATCAATATCCAGCTGAAGTTTTAAATCAGGTGTCTCAAAAGGATTGATAATTGCCATGAATTTAACGTTGGATGCTGTTTTTAAAAATAATTTTGAACCCACAAATTCTTCAGTGAGTTCCTTTACAATCTGCATCATACATACTCCTGGTGTCACAGGGTTTCCCGGAAAATGTCCCTTGAAAATATCATGGTCCTTGTTTAAGCTGATATCAGCAATAAAACTTCCGTTTTCTGTTTTTTCGTATGACTGTAATGTATAAAAATCTGTAAGAATGGTCTGCATGATCTTATTTTTTAAGATTAAAAGTATAATAAACTCCAGTCTGGAATGTTACATTGGTGTGATCGTTATATACATGCACAAATCCTTTTTTGATTCGGGCTTCTACTCCGATATTTTTTGTGATGTCGTATCCGGCACCGAGTAATATTCCTAAATCTACACCAATAGGAGAAGGGATGTTTTTGCTATCGGTAAGAAGCTCTAAAGTGGGGCCGAAATGGATATTAAATTTATCGAAATAAAATTTATTGACAACCGCCGTGCCCACATAAGAAAGATCGACTGTTTTTGGTTCTACACCGGGGTTTTCGCTTTCAAACTTAGCGCCCTGACGGGTATAATAAAGTTCCGGTTGAAGAGCATAGAATTTAGCGAAACGTATATTGGCCTGAAAACCGATATAAAAGTCGACTTTTGACTTTATATCAAACTTATCGGCTCCGTACTGATAGTAGCTTTGGTAATCATTGTACCAATAGTTAGTCTGGCCGTCAGAAAGGTGTGAAATATTGGCGCCCAACCTTATTCCCGGGTTGAAAGTTACCTGTGCAAAAGACGCCCCTGAAAGGAGCCCAATAAATAAGAAATATAATTTTTTCATGAAGTTAATCTGATTCCGTCTCGGTTATTTGAACTAGTTTTATATTGATCCTAAAATCCTTGTGCTGCAGGTTTAGGCTGTCCGCGAAGATATGCTTTTTTGCCTCAAAAGTAAAATCGATTTTCTCTTTATTATTCCTGGTATAGATGATTTTTTTCAGCAATCCGCTTTCTTTATTGAAAAATAAATAATAACCTTTATGATCGTTTTTTGACAGGTAAATTCTGGCGTCTTTATTCTCAAAACTTTCATTGATTGGATACTGTTTTTTCAAAAGTTCCCGAAAGTCGTTTTTTAGAAAATTGATGACCACTTTTTTGTCGAGATCCGGAAGAACATAATTCAGTTTAAAATCATCTTGTGAAATCTCAAAATCAATCAGCTTATTTCCGAAATCTGAAGTTAATGCGACACGGTGTGTCGTCTCACTCAGTTTTTTGATGATCAGAATGCCGCTTACATGATTTTTGTAAATGTCCATCTGGCACTTGTATACATAATCTTCAGCTGAAGAAAAGTAAAGGTTCTCCACGGTTTTCTTTGATTCAGAAATAGGTTGTACATCCGTAAGCTGATAAGACTTACAGGAAAGAACCCCTATTGACATCAGGCTATAAACTAAACTCAGACGCAGGAATCGAAGCATTGATCTTGGTATTTTTGAAAACAATATTGGTAGTATCTCCTGAGGCTTCTGTCATATTAACCTGGGAAACCGTTGACTGGTTCTTTGGGAAATACAGTTCAATCTGTTTGATATATTTCAAAAGCTGAGATGTTTTAGGAACGAATTTCGCAATATTGTAATTTCCGCTTTTAAAATAAGTTACAGTGAATTCAGGATCACTGAACATGGTTCCATTCGAGCTTCCTACAATAAGTTTATTGATCTTTTCAAATGTTTTGCTCTTTGCATCTACAGAGGACTTTTTCCCCTGATCATTGATGAAGATCTTATTGTTTTTAAATACAATGCTGTATTGATAAGGCTTTGTATATTTCCAGCTCAGCATATTCGGGGTCTGTAATGACATTTTTCCGTACGTAACGATGTTCTTATCCAAAAAGTCCATTTTTTTGGTTTGTGTGAAATCACTTTGCAGTGTTTTGATCTCTTTGGTTTCAGAGGAAACTTTGGAGACAAAAGCTTTTGCTTCAGCTCCGGACATTGCTGTATTTTGAGCAAAAAAGAGACCGGATATTAATAAAAATGCTCCGAAAGCAATATTTTTAATCATTTTTCGTTGAATTTGTAATTGAATCAATGGTAAAAGTAGCATACTTTTTATCTTCCAAAAATACTAATAAATCTACCAGTACACGGTAAGTCTTTTCCGATGTATCGTGGAGAAGGATGATACTTCCTTTTTGTAAGCCTTTTGTTATTCTTCTGTAAATTTTCTGTTCATTATCAATAACGGTATCTAAAGACCGGACATTCCACCCTATACTCTTTTTATGGGTTCTTTTAATAGCTTTTGCAATATTGGGATTGGTAACCCCGAAAGGAGGTCTGTACAATTCCGTTTTTATATTTCCCACTTTGGATATCACGTCGTCGCATTTTTCAATTTCCTCAATCATTTTAGAAGCAGATAAAAAGCCTGTCGAGTTAGAATGAGTCAGCGTGTGATTTCCAATGGTATGACCTTCTTCAATGATTCTCTGAAAGGTTTCCGGATGTTTTTCAATCTGTTTTCCAATACAGAAAAAAGTGGCCTTTATCTGATGTTCTTTTAACAGATCTAAAAATTGGGGCGTAAACTCCGTAGGACCATCATCGAAAGTAAGAGCAACTTCTTTAGCTCTTGTCCGCTTATGGGTGATACTGTTGACGAAATATCCCAGTTCAATATGGAAAGAACCCCAAACAACTACTGCAGAAAAAGCTAGAAAACAAGCTATATATACCCAAAAGCTTCCATGAAACGCATAAATAAAAACGTTACAGAAAAGGTAAAATAGAATGAAGAAATAGTGTTTCATCGTTCGTTGTTTTAAAATTGAACAGGGAAATGAGTACCTGTTTTACCTATATTATTGCATTGATTGTGCCATTCCGGAGGAATAGGAACTGATTAATTCAAATCATTAGTGTTTAGATTTTTTACACCTCACCTCATCCTGCTCTGAATGCTAAACAAAAGAGTATTATTATCTGTTGGTTTGTCTTTTTGTCAATTACACTCTTTCCAGTAATACCAAACTATGATCATGCCTTGCCAGATGATTATATAAAAGTATGTTTTTCACTTCACTTTTTGTATTTCCGTTGACCATCATTACCTCCGGAATCTGTTGTTCTTTAAGAATATGACAGGCTAAAAAAGTTGAAAAACCACTGGCTGTATTGAATTCTCCACTCAAATGTTTGTAATAGAGTAAAGCTGAAGCTGGAAATATATTCATAGCTTCTGTATAATAAACATCAGATGTTGCAGCTCCGCTGAAACCTAGAATAACTGCATCGATATCACGGGCTGAAAGATTGTTTTTCTTTAGAAAATCCTGAATAAAATCCTGAGTTTCATTTAATTCTAATGTATTGATAATCCGAATGTCTGTAAGCTTTGCATAAGAAGTTTCAGTCTTATTTTTTCCTACTACAAAAAAACTGGCTCCTTCGCCCCAGATCACTCCATCAGTTGTGGAATGTAAATAATCTGCAGGAAGATCTTTTTCTTTTTTAATGATGTTGTGCAGGCAGTAGAGTTCCATCGTTCTGCCGGTCTGTTCATCGGTAGAGCCTACCAGGATATTTTCGGCTTCTCCATCTTTGATCTGAAGCTGAGCATCCAGTAATGAAAACTCCAGAGATGAAGAGGTATTTACATAGGTGAAATTATAAGCATGGCACTGCAGTGCTAAAGCAATTTGCCCTGAAACTGTATTATGGGTAGACTGGATAAAGAATGTAGGCGTTAAAAACTCCTCATTATTATCAATTACATTTTTCAAAAACTTTTCAGAATCCTGAGAGCAGCCCATTCCGGTTCCTACAATAATAGCATCCGGCTGTGTGATTCCTGCCTTCTGTAATGCATAATGTGAAGCAACGGAACTCATTTTTACTGTTTTAGACATTCTTCTGATCATAGCAGGAGGAATGAATTCTTTGTAATTAGGTTCTATCGCTTTTAGCATTTGTACTGAACTTTCAGGAGTAAGATTCTGTAGGATGTTTTCGTTTAAAGTGTCCTGAACAGATATGCAGGATGCACTGTTGATGTAAACGGAACTCATGATTTTGAGAATATTAAGGTTGAACAGTTTCCTCCAAACCCAAATGAATTGGAAAGTACATGGTTGATATCTTTCTTTTTAAGTTCAGTGACAGGTGTTAAGTCAAACTCTGCCATTTTCGTTGTAAAATTAAGATTCGGAAAAATGAGACCGTTTTGCATTGCTAAGATTGAAAAAACAGCTTCGATCCCGGCAGCGGCGGCCAGAGTATGTCCTGTAAATGCTTTTGTTGAACTGAATTCAGGAACCTGGTTTTCCCCAAAGATTCTGATCATAGCAATTCCTTCTGATAAATCATTATTAGGAGTTGCGGTTCCATGAACGTTGATATAGTTAATGTCTTCTTTAGCTAATCCCGAGATCTTGAGAGCCTGCTGCATGGCCAGAAATGCGCCCTGTCCGTTTTCTGAAGAAGCTGTCTGATGATGGGCGTCATTAGCATTTCCATAACCGGAAAGGTAAGCAAGAACTTTTTTATTTTCTTTTTTTACAATTTCCTCAGATTCAAGCACCAAAAAAGCGGCTGCCTCTCCTAAGTTTAATCCTTTTCTATCATTGTCAAAAGGAGTATTATAAGAATCTGTAAGAATCATCAGCGTATTGAATCCATTCAAAGTAAATTTTGAAAGAGAATCGGTACCTCCCACGATGACGCGGTCTAAAACTCCGTTTTTAATCAGCTTGGCCCCCATCATAATGGCATTGGCTGCAGATGAACAGGCGGTACTGATGGTAGAAACCATGCCTTTCAATCCCAGATAACCCGCAATAGCCAATGAGGAGTTTCCGGCATCATGAGCATCAATATATTTTTGCTTTTCAGGAAAGTTTTCATAAGAGTAGAAATACTTTTCAGTGATATCCATTCCCCCTACACTGGTAGAAGAAATCAATCCGGTTCTGTATCCGTTGATCTCTGAAATTTCGGCACTTTCTATCGCTTCTTTTGCGGCAACCATTCCTAATAAAGAAGTTCTTGTTACATTATTGTCTTCATCAAGCTGAAGCTTTTGTATAAGTTCTTCATTAGATAACTTTACTTCACCTGTTTTAATCGCTCCGGCATGACGGGTTTCAAACATCTGGATATCTGAAATTCCGTGCTTCCCGGATTGTAGTGAAATAAAATTTTCCTCCACATTGTTTCCAATAGAGGAAATGATGCCCATTCCTGTTATGGCAATTTTTTGGCTCATTTTAGTAAGTACTGTAACAATGTAAGAGTTTACCAATTATTGGTACATTGTTACACCGTTAGATTGTTGTATTAGTTTATTTTGTTCTGTTGTTTTCGATAAATTGAGCCATAATATCGATAGATTGGAAAATTTCCTTTCCTTTTTTAGGATCAGCTAATTTTATTCCGTAATCTTTATCAAGAAGGACGATAAGTTCCAAAGCATCGATAGAATCAAGTCCCAATCCGCCTCCGAATAATGGATCTGTATCTTTGATTTCTTCTACAGAAACATCTTCAAGGTTAAGAACTTCAATAATTTTGTGCTTCAATTCAGTTTTTAAGTTTTCCATAATTATATCATTTATCAGTTTACCAATGTACCAGTTTACCAATAATTGTTACATTGCTACACTGTTATATTGTTACTTTTTTATAAGGTTAGCAAATATACAAAAGCTTTGTAATTTTCCTGAAACAATTCAACCCAGCCACATAATACTTTATCTGCTTTTCCGGACCGGAGGAGCTGCTCCGAATAATTGTTTAAAAAATTTTCATCAAATTCATCCAAAACAAAAAAAGCATTCTCCGTCTGCATTTTGTGTTTGATGCTGATTTCACCTACACAAATATTGGGTAAGGTGTAAACAAATACTGCAGGACTTGGGAAATAGTTTTCCTGGGAATTAATACTTTCCTGATATTTGAAATCAGTGTCAAGACTGGATGATTTGTTAGCAAGAACCAGAGCGGTCCGGCTATGATCCCCGTCTTTCAATATCATTTCAGCAGCAAGGAAGGCCAGTTTACTTAGACTGTCCATTTTGTGAAACTTGGGATAGTTCAGCTCCAGATTTTTATAAGCTTCTTTTGCAAATTCCGGGAATGTATTGCTTTCACTTTCAAAAATAAGGTTTCCATCAACGGTTATTTTTGAATTTTCCAAGGTACAGGCAGTTATTTTCTTCATCATATTCATTTTAACATTTTTCCAATACCACTGCGGCATTACATCCTCCAAATCCTGAAGCTGTTTTCAAAATATATTGAATGGTTGCAGTCTGATTTTCTTTGATAATATTCAAGGGTTGGGATATTCCCATTTCTTCAAAATTCTTAGACGGAAGTAATGTATGGTGGCGGGCACTCTCCATTGAAATAATGCTTTCCAGCAATCCGGAAGCTCCAAGACAATGTCCGTAATATCCTTTCATACTGTTTAGCGGAGCATTTTGAAGTTCCATCCTGTTGAATGCAATAGCTTCCATTTCATCATTGTACAGGGTAGCTGTTCCATGAGCCGAAATAAAATCAATATGTTCTGAAGAAACCTTTGCTTCTGCCATGGCATTTCTGATACTGGCATACAGACCGTCTCCGGTTCTTGAAGGTCCTGAAATATGATTGGCATCATTGACCGCGGAGTCTCCTGATACTTTAAATCTGAATTTCTCAGTTTCAGAGGGAGAAGAGGTAATATATACCGCAGCTCCGGCTTCTCCGATATTGATTCCGTTCCGGTTTTTGTCATAAGGCTTGCAAGCTTCTGTACCAATGGCCTGGAAAGAATTAAAACCTGAAATCACAAATTCTGTAATTTCATCTCCTGCGATCACAAAGGCATCCTTATATTGTCCTGCCTGAATCATATTTTTGGCAACAGCGATAGCCATTACTCCGGATACACAAGCGTTGGAAACAACAATAGGCTTGGCTTTAAACCCAAAAAAATCTGCAATTTTCTGTGCTAACACAGCAAGGTAAGCACCTTCGGGTAAAACAGTCTGATTTTTTAATAAACTCACATTTCCTTTTGTAGTGGAAAGGATAAGTGCCGTGTCTGCTGTGACAGGATGGCTCTCTATCAAAGGTTTCAAGCTTAGAAGGATCATCTTCTCCAGCCTTGTGAAACTTTGATTTTCAAAGTTTTTACTGAATTCTTCGTTCAGTTTTTCAGAATCAATCATAGAGGCGTAAACAGCTTCCTGATTTTCTGTAATTTTATGTAGTGCTACTCCTGATTTCCCTTCTAACAGTGAACTCCAGTTGGAATTTACATTAAATCCAAGGGGAGTAACGCAATTATAATCTGTAATAAAAATTTCCTTCATCATGATAATCCCATTTTATCTTTCCAGGTTTGAAAAAACTCAGGATTGTAAAGACATAAATTTCCTTCGCTGTCCAGAAATACCTGGATAGTTTCTCCACTGCAAACCAATTTATCTTCCTGGTTGAAAAGCTCATACCTGTAGATCAGCTTGGCTGAAACCGTATTGATAAATGTAGTGACAATTCTGAAGGTTTCACCATATTTTAAAGGAAGAAAATGCTCACAGGTACTTTTTACAATAGGTGTTACAAATCCTGCTTTCTGAATATCAAGATACGTAAGACCATGCTGACGGCCAAAAGCCTCTCTGCCATCTTCAAAATAAACAATATAATGACCGTGCCAGACAATTCCCAGTGGATCCGTCTCATTGAACCGTACTCTTACTTCTTCAGTACAGGTTAATATGTTTTCTTTAGACTGCATTTTTGTTTTCTTCCTATATTTTTTTGTTTTTGTGGGGTAAGGAAACTCCTGGCTTAAACATTATGGAGTTTTCTTTCATAAAAAATGGATATGGATATGGTGACAAGGTAAAATACAAATAAAAATATTAATTCTTTAGCAATTCCCCCAATTCCGCTGTTCCTTAAGATAATGTCATAATAAGCATTCAGTCCCCAGTTCATAGGAGAGAACTTGGCTACGGTCTGCATGAATTCAGGCATTAAAAATACGGGAACCCATATTCCTCCGATAGCGGCCAACACAACAACCGAAGTGGCTCCAAAAGGTGCCGACTGCTCCTGGGTATCCGCTATGGTGCCCAGCAAAACGCCAAATCCAATGGCTGCAAGCCCTGAAAACAAGGTTACCGTAATAAGCTGAAACATTTTTCCGGAAACATCAAATGCCGGAAGATCCATATAAGGGAAAAGATATATTCCTACTGCTACCATCAGTAAAAACTGGATGATGCAAATGATAAGATAGGTAAATGTTTTTCCTAAAATATGAACGAAATAGGGAGTTGGGCTTATTCTTGCCCGCACGCTGGTTCCCTGGCTCTTTTCTTTTACCAGATTGATAGAGAGCGGAACAACGATGAAAAAGATGGCAAAAAGAGCCCATGCAGGAACATTATGCTGAACGGAATTCGGCATCACATCCATTTTTCCTTTCTTGGGTGTAATCTCTTTAAAGCTGATCAGGTTTTTATTCTCACTGAGATTCTCTGTTGTTCCCAGCTGATCCTGGAATGCTTTATAAATCTTTTTATTCTCGATTTCAAAAACCATCTTATTGACAGAATTCATAACCGAATTTTTGAACCCGGCATTGGTAGCAGGATCAAAGTATAAGTGAATTTCTTTTGTTTTTGAATCCGTTTTTTTGACTGCTGCAGTATCCGTTTCCAATCCAAAGGAACTTACAATGGTCTGAACTTTTGAATCAATATTGGCATTGAGGTCTTTAGTCAGATTTTCAGGAATGACAATAGCCATCTGATACTCTCCGGAGAAGACTGCTTTCTGAGCCGATTTTTCGTTGAAATTGGTCAGTAGCTGAAATGTTTTGCTGTTTTCCAGCTCACCTTTTATACTCTTGGAAACCTCTGACTGATCATTGTCAATAAAAATAATAGGGATTTTTGAGCCTTCAAGATTTTTAAAGGTGGAATCCTGAATCAGGGTAATGGTAACAATTAAAAGCAAAGGCATCACAAAAATGATGACTATTCCTCCGATATCTCTTTTCAGGAGAAGAATTTCCTTAATAAAACTCCTCCACAGTTTATACAACAACATCTCTTAATTCTTTTCCGGTTAATGAAATGAAAACATCCTCCAGGTTTTCGGCGTGAGCAATTTGGGAAACCAGTTCTTCCGGGGTTCCTACTGCATGAATCTTTCCTTTATCAATGATGGCAATTTTCGTACAGAATTCTTCGGCCTCTGAAAGGTGATGTGAAGTATAAATGATACAAGTCCCGTTTTTATTCAGTTCCTGGAGAAAATCAATAATCACTTTTTTGGATTGAACATCAACTCCTACCGTAGGTTCATCCAAAAATAAAACTTTCGGGTTATGAAGTGTTCCTGCGATGAGGTTACAACGGCGTTTCATTCCTCCGGAAAACTGCCCTACCTGTTTATCGGCAAACTTTGAAAGACCCATAATTTCCAGAGATTCATCAATGGTTTGGGTAAGCTGCTTATGTTTTAACCCATACAGGCTTCCGAAAAACATGAGATTTTCTCTTGCTGTCAGAGTGGGATAAAGTGCATATTCCTGAGGAACAATACCAATGATCTGTCTGATGGTAGAGTTGTCCTTCTGAGGAGATAATCCGTTGATCAGAAATTTCCCGGAAGTAGGCTTGATGAGCCCCGAGAGCATGGAGATCAAAGTGGTCTTCCCCGCTCCATTAGGTCCAAGAATTCCATAGATTTCATTTTTGCCAATATTCAAAGAGATATCATTGACAGAAAACTCATCGGAATTTTTGTATTTTTTATATAAATTTTTAACCTCAATCATATTCTCTGCCATATCAGATTGCTTTTCTCAGTTTTTTATAGAAAGCTTCTTCCAGATCTGCAATATGAAGCATCGTTTTTGAAAGTTCGTTGTAGATATTGCTTTTTGAATTCCTGTTTTTATACACCCTGGCAATGTCTACGGCAAAGTCTCTCCAAAGGTCACCAATCGCTGTAATTTCCTGCGATAGTTCTTTCAACTGGTCATTTTTGAGGACTACTGCTGCTTCCTGAAGAAAGGCTCCATAAATAAATCTGAAACCACCTCCGCCGGTTCCTATTTCTTCCTGCATTCTGATCAGCTGCCCCAGATAATGGTTGGTTACCTTCGTTCCTTTCTTTTCTGCCCATTTAGGGATGCTTTTGGCTACCCATCTCATGGCTTTTACTCCAATAAGCGGTACCGGTGCCAGCATGTTTTTACAGGTATCTTTAATTCCTTTTTTTATCGCTTCTTCAAGGTTGATATTTTCAGGAACATAAATAGGGTAGTACATATGTCCTTTTGGGGGAAGGGCTCCCTTTGCATATCTTACTTTTTCCAGTTCGGCTTCAGAAAGCGAAGTGACATAATCCATGACAGGATCACTGATCAGGAATTTTCCGTCTTCTTTACCATATACCACAAGGTTGTGGGCATTGAAGTGGAATTTATATTCTTCAGGGAAATAAGTAAGATTGAAGACTCCTACCTGTAGCCCTGTAGGGATATTTTGCTCAAGATTTTTTTCCAGTGCTTTTTGAGCATCCTGAGGATTGGAGAATTTTTCTCTCTTGATTTTAATTCCCAATCTTTTGGCTGCTTTGCTGAAAATAGCACCAGGCATCGGACGATAGCTGAAGCCAGGCGCAAAATTCACCTTTAAAAAGGGAAGGTACACGAAAAATAATCCGGAACCTATTCCGAAGATCATAGGTTCACTTAGTTTCAGTCCTTTATTAAGCAATAGATTAGAAGCAACACCGTTTTCGCAATGCGCAGTCTGATGGTGTTCAAAGTTTAATTTCATTTGTAGCTTTTATCTTTTTCATTGGTTCAATGGAATTCTGCATAGACTGCTTCCATTTATTTCCCATCGAAGTTTTTTAATTCATCCACTGAAATTCCAAATGCGTCAGCATATTTTTTCAGTGCAGTTTCGCTTAGTGTTGTAAATATTCTGGGCTTAAAATGTCTTTTTACCCTCCATTGCCACATGCCTACATATGAGGCAAGTACTCCAAGATCCATTTTATTCAGTTCCATAAAATAAACGATGGGACTTACGGTATTATTGGCAACGTTTTGCCTGGCTTCCTCAATTCTTTCATAAATGAGTTCCATAGATTCATCCAAAGCAGCTTTCTTTGCATCCCAGCCTGTGCTGTTTGCCGTAGTATAATTGTTGTTTTCATCCGTTACATACAGAACTTCTGTCATATTCGCGGATTTCAGATTACTTTCGTCTTGGGGCAGATCTTGTTTTTTCATCTAAATAATATTATTTTTTAGATTCCAGATGAAAAATGGTTCACCTGTTTTGATTTTTTTAATCAGTTGGCTAAAATAGTGAAAATACATTATATGTAAATCATATTAAATTTTGAGGAGTTATTGTCTTGAAAGATAGGGTGTATGGGTGAATAGATGGGTGTTGTTTATCAGGTTGGATCGAGTCTGTTTTAGCCTTACTGCTTTATTAGATCTACATACCAGTATTTTATTTTTAATCGAAAATAATACCACCTTATCCAACCATAGAGTGCTATTATTTGCTTTGTAATGGATTTGCTGTAACAAGTGTATTATATAGTAAGACTAATGTTTTTGAGAAATTTGATTATAAAAATTAATTATTAAATACCAACTATGAAGAAATTTTTTATTTCTGTTTCGCTTTTCTGCATGTTAAGTGCGATGGCGCAGAAATTCGAAACACAAAAGCTTACGGATGCTCAAGGGTATACCTATGAAACGGTAAAGAATGATCAGGCCGGTGTAAGAGTATATACTTTGAAAAACGGACTGAAGGTGTATCTTGCAAAAAATGAAGATGCTCCGAGAATTCAAACCTATATTCCTGTAAGAACAGGATCCAATAATGATCCAAGTGATAATACGGGATTGGCCCACTACCTTGAACATATGGTTTTCAAAGGTACATCCAATCTTGGAACTCAGGATTGGGTAAAAGAAAAGGCTTTGCTACAGCAAATCTCTGATCTTTACGAGCAGCATAAAGCTGAAAAAGATCCTGCGAAAAAGAAAGAACTTTACAAAAAGATAGATGAGGTATCCCAGGAGGCTTCAAAATATGCTATTGCCAATGAATATGACAAGGCGATCTCTTCACTGGGAGCAACAGGTACCAATGCCCATACCTGGCTGGATGAAACTGTTTATAAAAACAATATCCCATCCAACGAACTGGAAAAATGGCTGAGAGTAGAAAAAGAGCGTTTTTCAGAATTGGTGTTGCGTCTGTTCCATACAGAACTTGAGGCCGTGTATGAAGAATACAACAGAGCTCAGGATAATGACGGACGTCTTGTGAACTATGCTTTAATGGAAGCCCTTTTCCCTAAACATCCGAACGGACAGCAGACAACGATCGGAACTTCAGAACACCTGAAGAGCCCTTCAATGGTTGCAATTCATAAGTATTTTGATACCTACTATGTTCCTAATAATATGGCTGTAGTATTGGTGGGAGATATTGATTTTGACAAAACTATAAAATTAGTTGATCAATATTTTGGTGCTTTCAAATACAAAGATCTTCCGATGAAAAAAATGGTAACGGAAGAGCCTATGACAAAAGTGGTTTCCAGAACTGTAAAAAGCCCGTCTACCCAAAGAATGACCATGGCATGGAGAACAGATTCTTACGGAAGCCAGGAAGCCAGACTTGCAGACGTTGTTGCAGAAATCTTAAGCAACAATGGTGATGCGGGATTAATTGACCTTAATATCAATCAGAAGCAAAAGACTCTTGGAGCAGGGGCTTATGAATCACCATTCAAAATGTATGGTCTGTTTGCACTGAGTGTTACTCCTAAAGAAGGACAAAGCTTTGATGAAGCTAAAAAGTTGTTGCTTGATCAGCTTGATCTTGTGAAAAAGGGACAATTCCCCGACTGGATATTCAAGGCTATTGTAAATGATAAGAAAGTTCAGCGTATGAAAGGCTGGGAAACAGCAGACGGATTAGCTACAGAGCTTTACGGTTCTTATATTAAAGGAAGAACATGGGAGCAGGAGCTGGATGAGATCAATGAGTATGAGAAGATCACAAAAGCAGATGTGGTTAAGTTTGCCAATGAATTTTTTAAAGATAATTACGCAGTCGTTTATAAAGAAAAAGGAGTCAACGATAAGCTTGTACGGGTAGAAAACCCGGGGATTACTCCCATTAAACTGAACAGAGAAGTTCAGTCTCCTTTTCTTAAAGGTATTTTAAATACAAAAGTAGCCGAAATCAAGCCTGAGTTTATTGATTATAAAGCAGCGATTCAAACCTCACAAGTCAAAGATAAGACGGTAAGCTTTGTGAAAAATAAGTATAATGAAATTGCTCAGGTAAGTTATGTTTTCCCTTTCGGAACGGATAATGATAAAGAACTTTCTATCGCAGGAACTGTTTTTGGTTATCTTGGTACAGATAAATATACTCCCGAGCAGTTAAAAGAAGAATTCTATAAATTAGGAATCAGCAACAGTATAAGAACTTCCAATGATCAGATGATCGTTACTCTGACCGGTCTTGAAAGCAATATGAAGAAAGGAGTAGAGCTGATGAATCACTGGATGACGAATGTAAAAGCAGATAAAGCAATATACAGTCAGACTGTGAAAACGATCCTGGAGGAAAGAGCCGTAGGAAAGAAAGATAAAGGGAGAATCATGGCCGCTCTTTCGAATTATGCCAAGTATGGTAAGGATTCAAGAATGACAGATATTGTTTCCAAAGATCGTCTTGAGGGTATAGATGTTACAGAACTGATGAAAAAAATTAAAACGTTGAATCAGTATCCTTATCAGATATTCCTTTACGGGCAGGATCAGGCAGGTCTGGAGAAAGCGGTGAAGCCGTATGTCGTTAATACAAGTCTTCAGCCTGCAAAAGCTAAAGAATATACGGAACCAGCTACAACAGGAAAAGTGTATTTCACCAATTACGATATGGTTCAGATGGAGATGGCTAAAGTAGCAAAAGGAAGTACGGTAAACCTTAGCAACTTTGGAAAATCAAATGTCTTTAATGAATACTTCGGAAGAGGTCTTTCTTCAATTGTTTTCCAGGAGATCAGAGAAAGTAAATCTTTAGCCTATTCAGCCTATGTTTCTTATGGTAATGCATCAGAAAAAGGACATGCAAATTATATTACCAATTATATCGGAACACAGTCTAATAAGCTTCCTTTGGCTGTAAGTGCAATGAACGATCTGATGGCAGAATTGCCACAAATCCCGGCACAGTTTGATAATGCAAGAGGTTCTGCCCTGAAGCAGATTGCTTCTAACAGAGTAAACAGAACGAATATCTTCTTTAGCCAGCTTGCGCTGAAAAAATTAGGTATTGATTATGATATCAGAAAAGATACTTATGCAGAAATCCAGGGGCTGACATTGCCTCAGCTTACAGGATTCTACAATACAGAAGTGAAACCTGTACAGTATAATACAGCGATCATCGGTAAGAAGGAGAACCTGAATATGGAATCGATCAACAAAATGGGTGAATTCCAGGAAGTGTCTCTTGAGGAGATCTTTGGGTACTAATCTTTTTGGATTGATATAATAAAAAAGTGAGGCAGGAATGTCTCACTTTTTTATTGTTCATATGAGCTTGTTTGTGATGATGCAGGTTTCACGGATTTATATAATGTTTCACGTGAAATACATCAGTGTGATATTTTTTTTATCAAAGCCTGGGTTGGTTTTTTTTACGATGTAATTATTTGAATTATATTGTTTTATGGTTTTGTTCTGGAGAAGGTGTTATCTTTTTAACTCTGTATTTTTCAGATTTTATTGGCAATTTTATTACGTTGTAAACAAAATATATCACCAGTTGAGCGGTTGAAATCGGAATCGGAACGGAGACCTGGCAGGCTATGAAAGAAAATAAGTATTTTACTACTGTAAAAAACAAAAGCTGTACGTTGCGGTACAGCTTTTTGTTTTTATTTTGAATTGATTATTACGATTTGACCTCCTGAATAAAAAGGCTGATATCAGCTCTGATTAATAATTCATCATGATTGAAAGTTTCACAGAAGATATGGCAAATGTTTTCAAACTGAGAAACAAGCGAGGCTCTTGAAATAATTTTATCCCCTACTTTTGGAAGGGCAAAAACCTCAATTTTTTTGATATTGGTAATAAAGCCGATCACTTTTGTATCTGCTTCAGGGTTTTCGAAAAAACTTTGTCCAAGGATGGAAGAACAGGTTTGCGCCAGATTTTCAATAAGCCCGGCTTCAACGAACTCATTGTTATGAACAAAGATATTCTCTTCTTTTATTTCAAAGGAAGTCACAACTTTTTCTTTGGTTAATTCCAAGATATGATCAGCCATCAACATCGGTTCACGATGAGGCAGAAAGTTGTGTATATTGATCATTTGGTCTTCCCTGATTTCCATTAGACTTATTTTACAGCAGTTTTCATTTGAGATTTTGCTATCACATCACCATTTAATCTGGTAACGATATCTACAAGTGTTACTCCCATTACTTCATTAAGAATGGTAACTTCTGAGATAAGACGATCTCCGGTTTTAGGCAGTACCTCCGCTTCAAAGGATTTTATAGCTCCAATATATCCTGTAGGAGCTTCTTTCCCTAGCAGGAAATATTTATAACCTGTGTGTAATGCAACACTTTGTGCCTGATGTTCTATCATACCTGAAGCCTGAAAAACTCCGTTCTGAACAAAGATGTTGTCTTCTTTTATTTCAAATCCGGAAATCAGATGGTTTTCAGAGTATTCTGTAAGCTCATATACCATCACAAAAGGGAATCTTTGTGGAATAAGGCTTTCTACAAAATCTTTGTCGGATGTTGGCAGTCTGTTCTCCATTAGCAAACAGTTAATAAGGCACAAGAATAGGCAAATCTTCCACTTTCAGGAACGCAAAGAAGTACTTTCTCTCCTTTTTTCAGTTTGCCGGAATTCATGATTTCTTCCAAGGCAATGAAAATAGAACCTGCTCCAATATTTCCGACATCGGAAAGGTTGTAGAACCATTTTTCCCAAGGGAAATCCATTCCTTTTTTCGCGAACTCATCTTTTAAGCCTTCTTTAAAATAACCTGAAGAAATATGGGCCAAAACATGGTCTATTTTTTCAGGATCTAAATTATGTTTGTCAAAAGAAGATCTTAAACTTTCGGCTCCTTTTACCAGAATATATTTATCCAGGATTTTAGTATCTTGTTTCAATGCAAAGATAGATTGCTTTAACCACTCGTCAGATGAATAATCTGCCCATGATTTTAAACTTCCGTCTTCCTGTTTTTCGCATCCTGCATACATACATGCTTCAATTTCATGAGCGTAGGAGTAGAAGTCGATGAAATCTATTTTTAAAGAGATCTGGTTTTCTCTGGGTTTATTTTCTAACAGGAAAGAACCTGCCCCATCAGAAAGCATCCATCTTAGGAACTCTCTTTTGAATGCGATGATAGGTCTTTCTTCCAATAATTTTAAATTTTCAGCTTCATGGTTGAATTTATCAGCAGTCATCCATGCAGACATTCTCTCAGAACCCGCACATACAGCACTTTGGTGTACACCGGCTTTTACAGAAAGGAATCCGTAGTTAAGGGCATTCATCCCGGAATTACAAAGACCTGTAGCGGTATTAATCTCAATAGATTTTCCGATATTCAGCTCGCCATGAACCATAGAAGCGTGTGAAGGCTGCATTTGGTCCGGAGAAGTAGTTCCCACAGATAATAATTTCATATCTTCCTTTTTGAAATTTTCATCAAAAAGCCCTTCGATTGCCTTTGCTGTAATCTGCGCATTGGAGTGCGTAGGATTCCCTTCTTTATCTAAAGCGTAATATCTTGTTGTGATTTTGTTATTTCTTAAAATAAGTGTTCTTGCTTTAGAAGGCGCATCATTGATCAGACCGAGATAGGTCTCCATTTCATCATTCGATACCGGCTCATTGGGTAAGTATGTTGATGCTTTTGTTATAAATACGTCGTACATTCTATTTTAAATTAATTCCTTGTAAATATCTTTTTTGCTTTTGTCTTTTAAACCAAAATATAGGGGTTGTAAGCAGGTGTAAGACCAAAACGATTGGTGAGATAATCCATATCGCTGCCATCAAATATACCTTAAAGAATTTTATCAGCAATGGGCGTTTCTCTTTTTTCTTTATAATCAGATTAGACCATACGGTGAAAATTTTATTTCCTACCTTTTCTACCCGTACCAGAAACGGACGGATTTCAATGGCTCCGTTTTTTACCAGATCCGGTTGTAAATTCACCAGATCATTATCTTTAAAGTGATTTTTGATGATCTCTCCATATTTTACAGACCCTGTAATCTCTTCCTCAGAAATGCCGGCTGCGGGAAGAATTCCCGACTTTTCTTTCTGGCCTGTTGTCAGCCATCGTAAGATAGTCAATACGCTGGTATAATTATCATGTCTGTCCACCAGAGCTATATTTCCAACGAGTTTTGCTTTTAAGTCTTTTAAATAGACCTTAAGTTTCTCCTGGGAAAGCATCCACATATTTCTTGTTCCGGAAATGGTCACCACAGGGGTATCCCTAAGAATCTTCTCTGCATACCCACTTTTAAGGAATGAAATAATAGGAATAGAAGGCGTTAAATACCATACCTGATATCCGAATAGGATGAGGTCGTATTTTGTATTCAGTACTTCTTCCGATGGAGGGAGTATTTCTTTAGGGATCTGAAGATAAGACTCCGGGAAGGTATTGAAAAAAACATCACCTGGCCAGGGGAAAGGAAAATCTTCCTTCAGCTTAATATTATAATAGGTAATATGATATTCTTCCTTCTGAGCTTCAAAAGGCCTGGCAATATTTCTCACAATATCCTCCAGTTGGCCGGTTTGTGAATAATATATTACAAGTATGTTTTTTTTCATTACTATTTTTTAACGTTTACAAAAATATGTTTTTCATATTTATTATTCAGCTTTAAATACTTTTAATGAGTCAGAGCTGAATTTTAATGTGTAATTTTCGTTTTTAAATGAGGTATTATTTATATTAACAAAAATGATAATCTCCGGAAGGACCTGGATGTTATTCAGTGAAAATCCTTCATCAGAAATAAGCAGTACATCCATCTTTTTATTAACTTCCGCAAGATCCTGTATATAGTGAAGCTTCCTGTTTTTCACCAGATAAGATTGGGCGGCAACTTCTCTTTTTTCCTTGTTTTTAATGAATGAGAAGACTTTTCTGCTTGCCTGATAAAGTACCAGTAAAGCATCTTTTTGCCCAAAATCATTTGCTATATGCAGAATGTTGGCATCTTTAGAAATGTGGTTGTTGAGTTCAAAATAAACAGATTTATAGGTATTGAAATCTTTTTTTACCTCTTGTACTACATCGGTGTCTTTATATAAGTAGCTTAGGAGTAATTTCTTTTTAAAATAATTCTCACCTTCAAGCTCTTCTCTAAGCTTGGCAAATTCATTCCTGAAGTAGGCATTGATCTTTTTTGTTCTTTCAGAATAGGTAGTTCCGAAGCTTGTATCATCTTTACTGATTCTGTTTCCTACCTTTACAGTAATACTTCCGTCATAAATAATGAAATCTCCTTTCGGTAGTACCTCAGAATTTCCGTGAATATAAAGGGGTAGGATATCTAAGCCAAACTGCTCGGCAAGATAGAAGGCTCCTTTGTGGAATCTTTTGACATCATGCGTATAAGAACGTTCTGCTTCAGGAAAAACGACAAGGGAATACCCCTGGTTAACCTTTTCTTTCAGCTTTTCCATTCCATTTTCAATGCCCTGGGAAACGGGATAGAAACCTAATGCTTTTACCAGCTTTCCAAATACAGGAGATTCATATACCCAATCATTGACCAGGTAAATAATTTTGTGAGTAGCCATAGCAATAGCCAGGGTATCTAAAAAAGAAGTGTGATTGGCAATGATCACTGCCGGTTTACTGAAATCTTCAGAGGTATTTCTGATGACTTTTTTCCTGACAAAAGGATTTGAATAAAGTACCGATGTTAAAAACCGGGCTAAGATCAGTTTTATAATATCTAAGGTTTTCCCCTTAGCATTTTTTACGAAAAAACTTCCGAAAGCTGAAAATAACAGTCCTCCTAATCCATAATATAAAAATGATAAAAATGAATTAAGGAATAATCTGAATGTAATTGGAGAAAGTCCCTTTTTGGTTCTGTTGGTAATTAAGAGCCTGAACCAGAACGGATATAACGTGGAGGTAATGATAATCACAGAGAACATCCCGATTAAAGCAACCAATGCTAAAGAATGTAATGCCGGATGTTTGGCAAAAATCAGGGATCCAATAGAAAGTATCGTAGTGAACACAGCCAGAATAATTGATGTTCTGTAAGTTGGAAGTTCATTTTTCCCTGTAGTATGCTCTTTTTGCATAGCCTGTGTGAGGAAGATACTAAAATCATCACCTACCCCGAAGACCAGGGTACATACCACTGTACTGAATATATTGAGTTCCAGACCTAGAAAATAAAGGATTCCAGCAGTAACAATTCCAGTTAAAACAATCGGAAACATGGTAAGAACGGTCAGTTCAAAATTTCTGAAGAAAACAATAATGGTTAAAACGATCGCTAAAAGAGAATAGTTGATTAAAGTACTGAAGTCCCTTTTTAACAGACCAAGAAAATTTTCGTTCATTTGCTGACGGTCAATGGCGAGAGCATCGTGTTTCTTTTCAATATCTTTAATGAAAGCATCTCTTTTGTTTTCGTCTACCTTTACAACATTTGAGACGGTGTAAAAACCGTTTTCGTTGCTTAAGAATTCTGAAATCTGTAATGCTTTTACACTTTCATAGTCTTTCAATCTTAAAACCGAATATTTTTTATGTAAAACCTCATTGAAATTGTCAAAAGCTGAACTGTTGAATCCAAATTTGTTTCCATTGCTGATCAGTTCAGAAATGGTGTTGTTCTTTTTAGCAGTATCCCAGAAACGTTCCCATTCGGCCAATTTCTTTTGTTGATCTTTTTCAGAAAGGACAATGTTACCAATTGAATTGTAGCTTAAAATTTTCCCTTCTTTCTTCTCTTTTTCAAGGAATTGATTCAACTTTGAATTTCTGGCCAATGCTTCTTCTTCGGAGTTTCCGTATGAGATTGTGTAGATCGACTTTGAAGTGATATCAGAAAGCTTTTGAAGTTTCGCTTCACTTATTTTCAGTTCTTTCGGGATATAATTCAAATCACCGATATCTTCATTGAAGCCTACATGTCTGAAGCCAAATAAACAGGCCAGAATAATTAAAGAGCAACCAATAATCAAGGGTTTGTTTTTTTCATACGGATATGAACCAATTCGGTCTATAAAATTTGTATTGTGTTTTTCCGATGTTTTTTTAGGCTTATAAAGCTGAGGTACGATGATCAATGCACTGATGGAAGATAAAATAACGGTGATGGCAGCAAAAAGCCCCAAATCTTTTAATGCTTCAGAGCGTACAAAAACCAGACATAAAAAAGAAACGGCAGTGGTTGCACTACTAAGAATAATGGGTTGTGTAATCTCCTTATATAGCTCTTCAATATTATTATTGTGTTTATAATGAGTGAGGATATGCAGGGCATAATCAATGGTAATACCAATAAGAATAGCCCCTACACTTAATGAAATGGCTGAGATTTTATCCTTGATAAAATATAATATTAATAGAGCGAGTAGCACAGAAAATACTGTGGGTAGAAAAACAATAATAGGGGTAAAGACATTTCTGAAATAATAGATCAGCAGGACCAGAAGTACTGTCATTGAAATGATGACCGTATTCTGAATATCTTTTTTGATTTGCTGGGCATTGGCCACAGCAATAACCGGAGATCCGAAATAACTGATTTCAGTTTTGCCTTTGAACTGTTTATTAATATCTTTTCTTATCGTATTGAGTTGATTCACAAAAGCTTCGTTGCCTTTGGTGTCATTGCTTTTATTCCTGGGATCAATAAACAGTAAGAGGTTCTTACCATCTTTGGTAACGATATAGCTGTCTTCAAGTTTGAAATCTTTACTGATGTTTAAAGCATTCAGTTTTTTGATCCCCAAAAAAGTAAGTCCCAAAGGATCTTTTTTGATAAATTCTTTGGTAACAAGACTTGTAGGAGAAACCAATGATACGTAATTGTTCTCCACCTGTCGGGCAATACTGTCTTTCTGAAGTTTCTGTCCTATTTCCTTATAATCATTCTCATTCAGAAACAGAGGAAGGTTCTGATTGACAAAATCAAATGTTTCCGAAATTTCATTGTCATTTACTTTGCCCTGAACCGAACCAATGTATTTTTGTAAAGGTTCAATTTTCTGTAAAAAGGTATCTGCTGTTTCAGAAAGCTGAAAGCTGTCTTCACCGGATTTGTTTTCTATAATAACAATAATCTTATCTGAAAAGTTAAGTTGCTTAAGAACTTTTGCGGTAAGATCAGATTTTTCATTTTTAGGAATAATCTGATTGATGTCTTCTTCAAAGTTGATTTTTGAAGCGAAAAAAATACACAAAGCCGCGATTCCTAATGCACTCAATACAGCAATAGTTTTGTTTTTAGAAATCAGATAATATAAAAATATGAAAAAACGATGCATTACAATTAAAAGTCAAGTCTGCAAATTTAAATTTTTAAGTATTAGTTCAAAATAATTGAGGGATAAGTTTTGTCTGAAAATCAATAAAATATTCTAGGCAGAATGAAAAAATATTCTACTTTTGCAAAAGTTCCCCTTTAATGAAATGTATTTTAAACCACAATTATTATTAAAAAATAAGAATCTGTTTTAGATATGTTGGAAAAAAATGATGAAAAAATAAACGGATTTCTATTTGTGATAGTACTTCCGCTTCTGCTGTTTGCCATGTCTTATTATGGATTTGAATCTTCCTATACAAGGTTGAAAACATCAGAAAAAACTCCGGAATTTTTATTTTCCTCTGTATATGCTTATAGGGTGATTCCTAATTATCTCAGTGTACAGATGACGGATGTGATGTATTATCTGATCAATGGGCCTTTTTCCTTCTTTAAAGATTTTCTGTCTAAGAATGGAACACCATTTTATCATGGCCTTTTTCTGATGAACAGTTTTTTCTTTATCCTCTGTTCGGGTCTTATTAATAAAATGCTTCAGTTTAAAACGTTGTTTTCTGATGTTAATCAAAGAAGGGTTATTCATTTACTTTCAGTTTTTTTCATTGTTATCACTCAATATGCACCTACAAATTGTGATACTATTGCCTTATTTTGTTACTTATCAGGTGTTTTTCTTACGTTGAAATATCTGCATACACAGCAAAAGGGGTATTATGGAAGTTTAATCGTCCTGATCATTATTTCCACCTTTGTAAGGGAAACGGCATGTCTTAATATTGCTTTTTTTGCGGCGGTTTTCTTTAATGTGAAAGACGTTCAGGAAAAAAATTACCAATTTGTATGGATAATAATTCCATTGGTTGTTGCTTTTCTGGTTCCCTATCTTGGATTAAGAAAATTTATTACCACAGAAGAAACAACCTTTGTAGAAGGTTTTTATATAGACAGAAACTTTTCAAGTCCGTTTAATCTGGCGGGATTGGTTTTTGCAGTCATCGTTCTTTATTTTATATATAGGCTTTGTACCGTTCGAGAAAACAGGTTTGTATTTGGCAAATATCTTTTCTTTTCACTGCCTTATCTTATTATGATTACCTTAGTCGGATTGTTTTGGGAAGTGAGACTCTTTCTTCCTTTGATTCTGACCGGGATTATCATAACATTTCACCAGTTTAAAAAAACAGCAGAGATTCAGTTAGTATGAGTTTATTACATCCATATTATATTATTGCAATTATATATATGCTGTTCTTCAGTGTTCAGGAGGTATATGGTAAAAAAGTAGATAAAAAATGGTTTTGGTTTCTGGGTATCTATCTGATCATCATTGCCGGGCTTCGTGATAGTGTAGGGCCGGATTATGGTAGTTATCGGGGTATTTATATTTATTCCGATACGAAAAGCTATTACAGTATCTTTATGAAGATGCTCCATTTGAAGGGGCCGGATACCCTGGATGTAGAATGGCTCTATACATTGATTAATAAGATATTGCTTAATGTATTTAATGCCCCTTTTTATATTGTTACCCTTGTTATAGCCATTTTTGCAATAAGCTTTAAGATAGAATATACAGAAGACAATACTTTTTACCCCTTTACCTTTACCCTTTTTATGTTTATTCCGAACTTCTTCATCGGAGAAAGTGGGCAGATAAGACAAAACCTGGGTACCTTTATCGTCTATTTTGCAATACGCTATATCAAAGAAAGAAAACTATGGCATTACCTGTTCTTTATATTTTTAGGATCGGGAATTCATAGTGTATGTTATCTGTTTTTACCCATGTATTGGCTGGCCCGGGTTCCTCTGAACAAGACCGTTATGCTGATTATGATCATAGGTTCCGTCTTTCTGTCGCCCTTTGAAATCTATAGGGTCTTTGGAGACTTTTTAAATGGAATGACGGAAGAAAGTACATTGGTAGAAGGGTTTAACGGATATATGGATGAGACTGTACAAAGATTGAATGGGGGTATTGGTATTCCGGAAGCAATGATGGCAATTCTTACCTTTTTCCTCTTTGTTTTTGATACCAAGATGAAAGAGCTGTATCCTTATTACGAATACCACCGGAATTATGCCGTGGTAGGAATCTGCTTCTACTTTATTTTCAGGAACAATCCTATATTCTCGTCCCGTCTTGCAGGAGCATTTATCGGGTTTTCATACATCATAATTCCTAATGCAATGTATGTGGTCTCGGCCAGGGTTAAAAATATGATCTATGCATTTATCATTGCTTTGGTAGTATTCAATTTTGTAGTTTTTGCATCCTTTAATAATATAAAAGCAGGAAGGTTCTCCATAGATTTATATAAGAACCACATTCTTCCTTAGAAAATATTCAAAAATTAAAAAAAAGACAGCTCACGAAGAGCTGTCTTTTTTTGCACTATAATAATATCTCATTATATAGGAATAGTGAGTTTTTAGTGGTAATTGATTTATTTTTAATTATTTTTATTTTAATTAAAATATGGCATGTTTATTTTTAAATTAAATCTATTTTTTTTGATGTAGGCTTAAAAATTGTATTTCTGTAGTACACACAAAACCAGAATATGAAACGTTTAGTAAAAAAATTAGTAGCAATTTTTTGCTTAGTGTCGATTGGTCTCTGTTTTAAAGGTAACATAATGTCCATGAAGGATCTTTCTTCAATTGGATATAGCGTAAACGTTTTGACTGCGAGGGAGTTGGATTCGTTGAGTAAGCCTCAGAATAATCCTGGTTTGATTGTTATTCCTGACTGGAAAAAGGCACCTAACAGCTATTATTTTGATCCTGCTCAAAGTAGTGACGGTTTGTTTATTCCTGTAAGAAAAGCTTATGCTATGTGGGAAGGTGATTCTTATATTAAAGGAAACGGAATTCCTGGAGGGACGGTGACAGCAGATGTGCTTTGGGAAGATGTGCATGGTTTGATTAAATCAGGAGCGGCCTATGCTTTAGAAATTTCGGGATCAGGGCAGGATGCGAAAATAAAAGTTCCCGTTAATAAGACTAAAAAAGGAAATGCAGTTATTGCTTTCAGGGTAAATGGAGAAATCTACTGGAGCTGGCATGTATGGGTTACCGATGATCCTTCCAATGGCTCATCTTATAAAAGTTTTGAGAACCTTCAAAGGTTAAGATCGGACGGTAGTGTTGAGCTTATTCCTGATTTTGAGTGGAAATGGATGGATAGAAACCTGGGAGCTCTTACCAGTTCTATTACTGCATCGAATTGGAACAGAAGCAATGGATTGCTTTATCAATGGGGAAGAAAAGACCCTGTTCCACCCCTGGTAACAAGAGGGAATGATTTCTATGAAGCATCAGGATCTATAGGGCGGGTAAGACATAGAGCGGCAAAAAATTTCACCAATGCGGTAAGTATTGATGACCTTACGAAAGTAGTACTGCTTTCTGCAGCAGAGGTGACAAATAACATCAGGCTTTCTGTAAAAAATCCTTTGGGCCTGATCTATATTAATAAGAATGATAATTCCGGGCAGGCCTATTACAATAATGACGTCAATCTTCCTGTAAATTGGTTTGGTCGAACTTCTGATTTACCTGATAACAGGCTCTCGGAACTTAATCTTTGGTCTGATAATTCACAAGGGAAAATTGCGGAAGGCTATAATAACGACAGCAGTGCCAAGCCATATAGAGATAAATCCCCATATGACCCTTGTCCGAATGGCTGGCGTATTCCGTCTATGCTTGTTGCCAATCTTGGATCTTCCTCTTATATAGATGATATCAGAGTAGATTTTTCCCCTTTTGGAGTTAAAACCAATATAGGAAAAAACGCTTTCGAAGCCAATAAATACCACATTATAAAACCGACAGACGCAGGTGTTCCGGTGTTTATGACCGGTTTTAAGATCTACCCGAACTGGGGATTTGATCTCTCAAGTGTTAACGGCTATGATATGGGAGTATTTCCGGGGACCGGGCAACTCATCAGGAATGCTCATTTAGGGCAATATAGTGATCAGCATCATGCTGCATTATGGACGGCTACTATGACCAGGCATTTTGATACTTCTCCTTCAGTTAGTGTCAGGGGCTTAACGATGATTCCGGATAAAGGACAACCTGATGTGCCCGATCCGGGTTATCCCAATATCCGGGGAAGATATTTTTATATGCCCATGTCCGGAATGTATACTTCAGATGCCAATGGATGCCGATGTATAAAAGACCCGTTGTATAAGATCAATGATTATGATTTTCCAACGGAATATATACCTGCCGCAGTGCCAGATTACAAAGAAGGAATCAATAACCCTAATACCTATCTGGCTACAAAAAGTACACAGCCCTATACTGTGGAAATTCCTGTCAGTAAAGCTTTCTCGGTGCAGAGTCAAGTGCTGAATAACCCCAATATATTGATTTCCTCAAGTTTCAATAATCTGAAAGCCAATGTCCTCTGGACTACCAATGTCAACCTCATTAGCAGTGTTTCCATGGTCAACCCATCTCCGTCTACACTTCAGGATATCAGATTTTCACGCATATCAGTAGAGATACGGCCTAACCAGAGTGGAAATGCAGTTATAACACTGCATAATGGAAGCATTACAAACCCTGTATACTGGAGCTGGCATATCTGGATTACGAATACTCCTGTGGTTTCTTACGCATATACAACAGAGCTGCCGGTCAAAGAAGCAGTGAATTATGTAAATTATGTAAACAAAGCAGATATCGTACTGATGACTGAATTTCTGGACCGGAATATAGGTGCTTTGTCTGCTTTTCCCAATGTTGAAAATCCGTTAACTCCTACTGCTGCTGAGCTTTCAGAGATAAGAGCTTCTACAGGATTGCATTACCAATGGGGAAGGAAAGATCCTATTCCTACATTTCAATATGCGGATAACCGATCTTTTTTCAATGTATTTTTAGGGAAGGTTCAGGATAATGGCAGCATTTCATATACTACACTTTCAGCTGCAACCTATAATAACCTTTCGGCAGGATATATAGTTCCTTATGATACATATGCTCCCGCTTCGGGTATTCAGGGAATAGATAAACCGGTTGATAAAGTGAATAAAATAATATCTTATTCAGTGCAGAACCCTTTGGCTTTTATGATACCAAGTACTTTTTCACCATTTAACAGTGCGTCGCCCAACTATACCAATGGAACAGACTGGGTTGCTAATGAGCCCAATCTTGCTCCGGAAAGATGGGGAAGAGGCGGAGGAAAATCTCCTTTCGATCCATGCCCTGAAGGATGGAGAATTCCGGATCTTACCAGTGTAGCGCTGGTTTCCGGACAGGATTTTGGACAGACTCCATGGTATAAAAAGGATAAAAATATAGCGACCTCCTATAGTATTGTGACCGACTATAAGGGAATTCGTGTGAGAAATCCATCTACCACTTCTACAATCGGGTATCAGTTTTTAGATAATGCGTATAGCATTGGAAATTATCCTGACTCAGGTTCCCGGGCATTCAGAAATGTTGTAGGTAATCAGTCTCCACAAGGAACTTTTAATGTGGTGAATTTTCAGTATGCAGGAATATGGACGGATGCACTGGCTTCAAATTATCTGGGAAGAGCTGTTAATGTATTATTTGATGCGGCTTCTGCTGCCAATCGCCTGATAGCCTTTCATGATAATAATGATCCGTATTTTGGAATGGGCTGCCGGTGTGTAAGAATTAAATATAATGCTTTTGGAAAAGAAGAAGGACCTGCTTCCAAATTTGTAATCACTGCGCTGAGGAATGGTATAGGAAGTCACGTGGGGTTCAGTACTATAGAGCTTAAAACGGAAACCAGGCATATTTCAGTGTTTCCCAATCCTTTTAAAGATATTCTTTACCTTAAAGAATCTGAAAATAAGGACTATACCTATGAAGTATTTGATGTTTCCGGAAGGCTTGTGAAATCGGGAAAATTTGAAAATAAACAAACAGATCTTTCCTCTTTAGTTCCGGGAGGATATTTAATAAGAATAAATAATTCTGAGGCTGTTATGAAAATTATAAAAAGGTAAACCTGTAGTAATAGAGCTAAAAAAAGCAGAATAAATAGGTTTATTCTGCTTTTTTTGGAGAATACATATATTCTGTGTCTATAACAGTTGATGAAAAATTCTATATCCCTTAAGATTGATAAGTTGGTAACATGCTAAAACATACAATATAAAGGACTTGATTAGTCTGAAGAGGTTTGTCATCATGCGCGTTTAAGAAATCTAATTGTCAAATTAAACGAATAGAACAAAAAGTATATAATAAAAAAGCTTTACTTTTGCAAAAAATTTTTAGAATGTCGAAAAATTTAGTAATCGTCGAGTCCCCGGCAAAAGCAAAAACTATTCAGAAATATTTAGGAAAGGATTTTGAAGTGAAATCCAGTTTCGGTCATATCCGGGACTTACCTAAAAAAGGTATGGGAATAGATCTTGCCACATTCAGTCCCGATTACGAAGTTTCTGCAGATAAAAAGAAATTGGTGACAGAATTAAAAGCTGCAGTAAAGAAGGCCGAAATGGTTTGGCTGGCTTCCGATGAAGACCGCGAAGGAGAAGCTATTGCCTGGCACTTAGCAGATGAGCTAAAGCTGAAGCCTGAAAACAGAAAAAGAATTGTTTTCCATGAGATTACTAAAAATGCCATTCTAAAAGCAATTGACAATCCCAGAGATATTGACCAAAACCTGGTGAATGCTCAGCAGGCAAGAAGAGTACTGGATAGAATTGTAGGTTTTGAAATGTCCCCTGTTTTATGGAAGAAGGTAAAGCCGGGATTATCCGCAGGAAGAGTTCAGTCTGTAGCGGTAAGATTAATTGTTGAAAGAGAAAAAGAAATCCGTGAGTTTGTTCCAAAAGCAAGCTTTAAGCTAGACGGAATCTTCCTGAATAATACAGAACAGGAAATTGCCGCTAAGCTGAAAAAAGATTTCAGCAAAGAAGAAGAGGTTGAATCTTTTTTTGAAAAGGTAAAAACTACAGAATTTAAAGTTTTAAATGTAGAAACCAAACCAGGGACACGTTCTGCTTCTGCTCCATTTACAACTTCTACAATGTTGCAGGAAGCTTCTTCAAGATTAGGATATAATGTGACAACCACCACTCGTCTGGCTCAGAGGCTGTATGAAGAAGGATTTATTACCTATATGAGAACAGACTCTGTGAATCTTTCTCAGGAAGCTATTGAAGGAGCTAAAAAGCAAATCATATCAGAATACGGAAGAGAATATTCTGCACCAAGAAATTATACTACGAAATCTGCTTCAGCACAGGAAGCTCACGAAGCGATCCGTCCTACAGATTTTGGAGTGAAGAGTGTAACTGATGCACAATTAAACAGATTATACCAATTAATTTACAGAAGAACACTTGCATCGCAAATGTCGAATGCTAAGATTGAAAAAACGGTTATTGAAATTGGAAATGCATCTCTTCCTCAGCATTTTGAGGCACAGGGAGAAGTTATTATTTTTGATGGTTTCCTGAAAGCTTATGGTATTGTAAAAACAGAAGACGATGATGAAGAAAACAACGAAAAATTATTACCTAAAGTAAGTGTTGGAGAAGTTTTGACTTATAAAACAATTACGGCTGCTGAAAAGTTCACAAGGCCGAGTGTGAGATACACGGAAGCCGCTTTGGTAAGAAAGCTTGAGGAATTGGGTATTGGACGTCCTTCTACCTATCCTCCTACAATTCAGACAATTCAGAATAGAGAGTATGTGGACAAACGCGAGATCGAGCCGAATACACGTGAAGTTGTTAAAATTACTTTAAATAAAGATAAAATCAAAAAAGTAGTTCTGGACGAGAAATTTGGTGGTGATAAAAATAAATTCATTCCTACAGATATTGGTGAAGTTGTAAATGACTTTTTAATTGACAATTTTAAAGAAATTCTGGATTATGGTTTCACTGCAAGAGTAGAAGAGAGTTTTGATGAGATTGCTAATGGTGATCAGAAGTGGAAAGAAATGATGACTGATTTCTACTCAAAATTCCACCCAAGAATTGAAGATGTAGAAGAAAATGCTGACCGTGCAACTGGAGACAGATTATTGGGAGTAGATCCTAAAACAGGTAAAAATGTTCACGCCAGAATTGGAAGATTTGGAGCGATGATTCAGATTGGAGAAACTGACGATGAAGAAAAACCAATCTTTGCTTCATTGATGACCGGCCAAAATATAGCCACGATTACTTTTGAGGAAGCTATAGAATTGTTCAAATTACCTTTTGATTTAAATGAATTTGAAGGGCATGCTGTTTCTGTAGGGGTAGGAAGATTTGGACCTTATGTAAAATGGGGTGATACTTTCATCAGTATCCCTAAAGGTGAAGATCCTTTATCTGTGAGCCAGAGCCGTGCAGAGGAAATTATCAACGAAAAGAAAAAAGCCGATGCGCCGATTGCCACTTATAAAGGGGAACCGGTGACCAAAGGAGCAGGAAGATTCGGTCCGTTTATCAAATACAAAGATATTTTCATCAATGTTCCGAAGAAATATAATTTTGACAACCTTTCTCAAAGCGATATCAATGAACTGATTGATGCTAAGCTGGAAAAAGAAGCGAACCGTTATATCCAGCAGTGGGAAAAAGAAAAAATATCTCTTGAAAACGGAAGATGGGGGCCTTTCATCAAATTTGGAAAAGCAATGTTTAAAATTCCAAAGAAAAATGATGATACAAAATATGATGCTGAAGAATTGAAGGACATTTCTCTGGACGAGGTGAAAAAATGGATTACCGCTCAGGATAAAAATGCCTTTGCAGAAAAGAAAAAACCTGCTGCCAAAAAAACTGCCGCTGTAAAGAAAACAGCAACAGCTAAAAAGCCAGCAGCTAAAAAGAAGTAATATTAAAATAATAATACAAAGCCGTTAACAAATAGTGTTAACGGCTTTTTTTATGAATAAAAGCACTAAAGAGGTGAGGAGTTGCTATGGTTTTTTTTGTATGTTTGTTAGATAAAGCAATTAGTAAATTATCACCTTATCAAATTTTTTGAATTAATATGGACTTTGAAGACTTTATCATTTCACCAAGAAATTTCAAAGCAGAAACCTGGCAGATTGGAAGTCGAATTACAAAAGATATAAAAGAGGACAGCATTGTACTTTTATTTGTATCAGATTACAGAGGAGCAGGCGGTGAAGCAGAGGTACAGGATTTTACAGCAGTAAGAAAGGAGTTTTACAAACTTTCTCAGCTTGATTTTGAAATTCCTATTGTAGATCTTGGAGATTTGGTTTCAGGGAAATCTGTTCAGGACACCCATTACATTTTACAGGAAGTTTTGTCGGCCTGTCATTATAAAAGAGCGATTCCTGTCATTATAGGAGGTTCCAACGACTTTGCCTTTTCTTTATTTTCTGCATTAAATTTTCATCAGAAAAGTCTCAATTTTACTCAGATCAGTAATATGATCTCCCTTAAGCAGGGAGAAGAAATTAATGAGTATACGTTTTTAAGCAAAATTTTTGGAGCAAAGAATTTTTCTATTAAAAATTACCATCATTTAGGATATCAGAAACATTTAAATGAAGTAGATTCTGTTCGGTTGATTAAGGAAGTAGAATTTGATATTATCCGTTTGGCTGAAATGATGAACTCTACTGAAAAGACAGAGCCTTTCTTCCGAAGAGCAGATCTTGTAACTGTAAATTGCGATGCTATTGAAAGTTTCAGTGAGCCTTTTTCTATGAATCCTCAGGTGAATGGGTTGAATAGAAGAGAAATTTGTGCCTATATGAAAGAAATAGGGCTGAGCGAAAATCTGAAATCTGTAGGAATCTTTAATTATAATATCTATTCTGAAAATCAACTGAATCACCAGCTATTAGCTCAAATGCTCTGGTATCTGACAGAAGGTATTAATATTCAGAGATCACATCCGAAAGAAAGACATCATGAAATATTCTATGTGTTGGTTGATGACAGGCAGTATGCTTTCAAACGGGATACTTTCAGTAATTTATGGTATTTTGGTGAAGATGAGAATATAGAAAACTGTATTCCGTGTTCCCGAAAAGATTTTGATGATGCCAAAAAAGGCTGGCTGAATGCAAGGCTGACGAAAATTTAATGTATGATAAATACTCTTTCAAAAGTTTCCATCATTGTTCCTGTGTATAATGTCGAAAATTATTTGACAAAATGCCTCGACTCTTTGGTTAATCAGAGTTTTCAAAACATTGAAATTCTTGTGGTGAATGACGGCAGTAAGGACCGTTCTGAAGATATTATTAAAGAATATTCTCAAAAATATCCTGAAAAAATCAAAGCTTTCACTAAAGAAAATGGTGGGCTAAGTGATGCCCGTAACTTCGGGCTTGACAGGGCAACAGGTGATTATATTGGGTTTGTGGACAGCGATGACTATGTTACAGAAACAATGTTTGAAGAAATGCTTCTTCTGGCAGAAAAGCATCAGGCTAAAATGGTGATCTGCAATATCCAAAAAGTAGATCAGAATGGAGAAATTACCCAGAAGCTGACCCAAATACCTCATATGCCTGAGGAGATAGACCTTGAAAAAAACTTTTCTGTTTTTTCAGATATCAGCTATTTTGCCTGTAACAAATTGTTTAAAAAAGAACTCTTTCATCAGAAAAGATTTAAGAAAGGGGTGCACTTTGAAGATATTCAGCTTATTCCACAGCTTTTGCTAGAATGCAAAAAAATTGCTCAAACTCAGAATTACCATTATCAGTACCTTGAGCGTACGGACTCCATTACAAAGACCCATACTGAAAAAGGACTTGATATGCTGAAAGCAGTAGCAGATGTTGAAAATATCTTTAATGAATCACAATACACTCATAAAAGAAAAGAGCTGAAAAATTTTCAGATTTTTGAAGGAGTTTATTCATTTCTGGCGTATCTAGCATTCGTTAAAAAAGATGAAGTGTTTTATGAAATGGCTGAACAACTGGATGTTTTCATGAAAAAAAGACATATAAAAATTCAAGATATATTGAACTATAGTCGTTTTGGTAAGAATTATCTTTTATCTTTGCCAGTGAAAAAAAAGATTTTTTATCTGTTATTTTTTGCGGGGCAGAAGAAACTGATAAGAAAATTAATGTAAACACAAATGTAAGTACTATTGTTTCGGATAGTAACGTTATGATGTAGATGATTCGTTATATCTATATGATGATTTTTCAAACGAGGCATGAGTAACTGAATAAGAAAAAAATGAAAAATTTTGAATTGTTCTTAAGCGGATCGGGGATACCTATTTTCTATGTGAAGATAGGTTTAGGCTTTATATTCTCCTTTTTAATCACTTTTTTTTCTGTACCTACCATTGTAAAGATTTCAAGAAGAAAGAATCTGATGGATGAACCCGGAATAAGAAGTTCACACCTCAGAAAAATTCCCAATCTTGGTGGTATAGCAATCTTCTATTCTATAGGAATCTGCGCTTCTATTTTTGCCTACGAGCTGTTTGATCTCTATAAGTTCTTATTTGCATCATTAATTATTCTGCTGTATGTAGGAGTAATGGATGATATTGTCGTGATGAGAGCTTATAAAAAGCTTGTGGCGCAGGTAATTGTATCTTCATTGGTTGTTATTGGATCAGATATCAGAATCCGAAGTTTATTTGGGATATTTGGAGTGTATGAACTGAGCTACTTCGTAAGTGTTGTATTCAGTATTATTACTTTTATTGTTCTTATTAATGCATTCAACCTGATAGATGGTATAGACGGCCTTGCAGGAGGATATTCTGTGATTTGCAGTGCCTTGTTCGGCATAAGCTATTACAGACTTGGGGAATATAATTATCCATTGGTTATTTTATCCGTTGTGATTATAGGAACTGTTTTGGCATTTCTGTATTATAATCTCTCCAACTATAGAACCAATAAAGTATTTATGGGGGATACAGGCTCTATGTTGCTAGGCTTTTTACTGGCATTCACATCTATTTGTTTTATTGATATTTTTATTGATAAAAAGTTGGTAGATGTACCAAGGTATCACCTACAATCTGCACCTGTTGTAGCTGTGGCTATTTTGATCCTGCCTATTGTAGATACGTTAAATGTAATTATGATAAGACTTTACAATAAAAAGTCACCCTTTGATGCAGATAAAAACCATATTCACCATAAGCTACTGAAACTTGACCTTACCCACAGGAGATCAACCTTCTATATCATTCTTTACTATCTGATGATTGTAGGAATTGCTTATTATTTAAGACATATGAATGTAAATCTACTGCTACTGGTTATTATTTCACTTGGCTTTTTGGGAGCTTATTTACCGGATTTATTGTATCGGTTAAGAAATAACAAAAATTAACAATTTAATCTTTACTTTTGTAAACATATTTTAACATGATGAAGAACTTTAAGTATTTATTTTTAATATTACCCTTTTTAATTACTTCCTGCATCACAACAAAGGATGTGCGATATTTACAGCCAAGTGAGAGTCTTGTCATAAACGAAGAAGGTCTTGTTCCCTACAATATCCCTGTTTATAGGATTACTAAAAATGATATCCTCAATTTAAACATCGTTACCACTCCTAAAGGAGATGCTGCCCAGTTTTATTCTGCCTATAATGCATCCGGAGGAGTAGGTATTCCCGTTTTGAATAATGCCAGTTCCGGAGCAGGAAGAGCCAGCGGAGGAACTGGAGAAGGTTCCAGTTTTGGAGGAAATACAAGCTTTTATTTTAACGGTTTAAAAGTAGACTCTAATGGTGATATCAATGTTTTTGGAGTAGGCTATATCAAAGCTGAAGGAAGAACGTTGGATGATATAAGCAAAGAAATTCAAGGAAAAGTAAATGAAAACTTTCAGGATGGTAAATCTGAAGTAAGATTAAATACGAACGGAATTACCTACTATATTCTTGGAGATGTAGAAACTACCGGTATTTCAGGTGAAAAAGTGGCGCATAAAAATACAATGACTATTACCGAAGCTTTAGCCATAAATGGTGGGCTGAACAGAACAATTGATCGGAAAAATGTTGTAATTCATAGAAAATTACCGGAAGGAATTAAAATTGCTAAAATAGACCTTACCCGGGAAGATCTTATGAATTCTCCTTTTTATTATGTGCAGAATGGAGATGAAATTTATCTGAACACGAGAAAGAAAAGCTTGAACGGATTCGGAAAAGATCCTATTCAGACACTACTTACCAGTGTGACGGCAATTACAACTGCATTGACTTTATATACAATCCTACAAAAACTTTAATCCTATGATTCCAGGAAAAGACGATAAAGTAGGAAGAAACGACTCCTCAAAAGAAAAGTATGGGGTGTTTGCGTTATTTGATATTGAACATTTTGTAAGAAGAATACTTAAAAACTGGTATTGGTTTGTATTTATGCTGTTTATTGGATATGCCATTTCTTGGGTATACAGTAAATATTACGCGCAGAATATATTTGCATCAGATATATCCTTAAGTACTTCAAACAATACTGCCAGCTTTTTACAACCCACTCAGGCAAGCCAGTCCATTAATTTTATCTGGGGGCAAAATGGTAACCAGGACGGAATATTTTTAAAGAAAATGCTTTTATCAAGATCTCACAATGAGTTTTTGGTAAAAGAGCTGGATCTGTTTGTTAATTATTCTACCAAAGGGCTTATAAAGTCTACTTATTTGGACAAAGATGACTCTCCAGTATTTCTTGAGATTGATAAAAAACATCTTCAGCAGACCCATTACCCAATTACACTAATCCCAAAAGGAAATGGAACATATGAGGTAGTTCTTCCGGAAGAAGGAGAATCTACCAACTTATACAGCTACGAGGCAGAAAACTTTCAGGCCATCAGACCTTATACCAGACCTGCTAATAAAATTATCAGGATAAATGAATGGTATAATTCTCCTAACTTAAGATTTAAGCTGGTTCAAAACTCGGTAACTCCTAAAATCAAATTTGAGAATATTATTATTAATCTGAATACTGTCAATGAAAGTGTTAATGATATTGTTTCTACAATTGCTGTAGATTTCGATAAAGAAATCAGTACGATAATGGTTATTGTAAAGAAAGGGTACAACCTGAACAGTACTGTAAACTTTCTTAATAAATCTGTGGCTGAACTTCAGAAAAAAAGACTTGCTGATAAAAATATAGTGAACAAAAACACGGAGGCTTATCTGCAGGGAAATTTAAGTAATATAAGAAAGAAGTTAGATTCAAGTGCTAACGTGCTTAATTATTTAAAAACATCAGAGAAACTTTATAATATTAAAGACAGGGATGAGAAGTCTCTCGATAAAATAAAAGAGCTTGAATCCAGAAAAGCTGATCTGGTTAGTAAAATCAGTTCACTCAATACAATTAAAAATACCCTTCAATCCCAGGATTTCGACAAAATGATCGGAACTAATGCAGCAGGCTTCGAGGATGGTATGTTCTCTGCTTCTGTTACCGAACTGAAGGCTTTATATGCTAAAAGATCAGAAATGGCTTTAATTTATAAAGCGAATTCTGAACCTATGAAAGAAATCAACCGACTTATTAATGAGTCGAGAATGGGGGCGTCAAATAGTCTGAGAAATTATTATACTAAATACTATGATGAGATCAATAAAATTGATCGGGATGTCTCAGATGCCAATTCAGACCTTGCTTTATATCCTGAAAAAGAAAGAAAATATCTGGATGCAGAACGAGGGTATAATATGATAGAATCTACTTATAACAGTCTTTTGGGAAGGCAGAATGATACACAGATGAGAATGGCAACCAACCAGTCTGATATTACGGTTATTGACCCTGCTAAGAATTTAGGACAGAACCCTATCGCTCCCAATATAAAACTGACTAAGATTATTATTATATTAGGAATGTTACTTCTTCCTCTTTTATTTATTTTAATAGGAGAACTTCTGGATAATAAGGTGAGAAATATTAAAGAACTATTAAGCGCCACTAAGATTCCATTACTGGGTGTTATCGGAAATAATAGTAACGAAAATATGCTTACCGTTTTGGAACAGCCAAAATCATCAGTTTCAGAAGCGTTTAGAGGAATAAGAGCGAGTATGAGGTTCTTAATGAATAATGAAGAAGAAAAAGGGAAGGTGATATTGGTGACTTCTTCCATTGGTGGAGAAGGAAAGACTTATGTTTCTATCAATTTAGCTTCTGTAATTGGTCTGAGTGACAAAAAAGCAATCCTCCTGGGAATGGACCTTAGAAAGCCTAAAATCTTTGGTGATTTTAAAATTGACAATAAATATGGGATTTCAAACTACCTGACGGGAGAAGTAGAAATAGACCAGATTATCAATAAAACGAGAATCCCAAATCTGGATGTAGCGACCTCCGGACCCATCCCGCCAAATCCTTCTGAACTTTTAATGAGCCAGAGAAATATTAAATTTTTGGAAGAACTAAAGGAAAAATATGATTTCATTATTATAGACTCTCCGCCGGTAGGTCTGGTTGCAGATTCTTATGAACTGATGAAATATTCTGACGCCAATATTTATGTTGTTCGTCATGAGTATACCGAAAAATATATGCTTAAAATGATTACCGATAAGTATCATAATAATGAAATTAATCATCTAGGGCTTATTTATAATGATTATAATACAAAACAAGGTTACGGCTATGGTTATGGCTACGGTTACGGCTATGGCTATGGTTATTTTGATGAAGATAAAAATTATAAAGAACCATTGTTGATCAGGATAAGGAACAAAGTACAGACAATGTTTAATAAAAAATAGAGCTTTAAACCCTCATATAATGGGGGTTTTTCTATATATTATGTATTTTCAATCTGTGAAAAAAAGAATATTTTTGCCACTTTATCGTTTACTTTATAACAAATTATGTTTTTTTGTTTATTTTTAACTAAACATTAAGATTATCATTAATATAAAAATGTTTTATATTTGCAAAAATTAAATTTTAAAATAACCATAAATCCATATTCTTTTATGAATAAAAAATTATTGTTTAGCTTCCTTGCCTTCCTTGGAGTGGTAAGTGTTAAAGCACAAAGAAACGAATTGGGAGTTCGTCTAGGTATGAGTAACCTAGTGGGAGATGTAGGAAGGACAAATTATATTTTACAGAAGCCGTTGGATTTAAACAGAGTGTCAGATTGGGGCATCCCATTTTATGGAGGTTTGTTATATAGATTTAATTTTAACCCGCATCAGACCGTTAGATTGGATTTAGGATACAACCAGATTCAGTTTAGTGATAAAGCTGCGAAAGAAGATTATAGAAGAAATAGAAACTCATACGGAAAAAACAATGTGTATGAGGCGAGTTTAATGTTTGAATATAACTTTTTCCCGGTAAATAATGAGCAGATCAGCATGCTAAGCCCTTATATCTTCGGAGGTGTTGGTGCTTTGATGTTTGATGCTCCTAAAGCTACTCTTATGAATGATTTCAGAAGAGATGCGGATGGTGTGGCGCAGGCTCCAATCAATGAATTGGATTTCACTACGAAAACAGACTATTCATTAGGGAAAAAAGTAACAATGCATATTCCTTTT